>VFSW01003642.1_pt1 | contig 23097 bp, 15 predicted proteins | sample 5358111 | NCBI WGS metagenome assembly VFSW01 (sample SAMN11554181, study PRJNA540505) | mine drainage metagenome | isolation source: sediment from site ElyBrook_90M | place: USA: Ely Copper Mine, Vershire, VT | collected 2017
ATGACGAACATGGACAACAGCGGTGCAGTGACCATCCCGCCCACCATGGGCGCGGCAATGCGGCTCATGATTTCAGAACCGGTTCCACTGCCCAACAGGATGGGCATAAGACCGGCCAGGATCACCGCCACAGTCATGGCTTTGGGGCGCACCCGCAACACGGCGCCTTCGCGAATGGCATCCTCAAGCAACTCGCGGGTCAATGGAGCCCCTGTGGCCAACCGCACTTCAAGCGCCTGCCGTAAATAAATCAACATCACCACCCCAAACTCTGCCGCCACTCCGGCCAGGGCAATGAAACCCACCCCGGTGGCGATGGAAAGGTTGTAATGCAGCAGATACAAGAGCCAGATGCCACCGGTCAGTGCGAACGGCAAGGTGCCCATGATCAGAGCCGCTTCGTCTGCCCGCCGGAACGTGAGGTACAGCAATACGAAGATGATCAACAATGTAGCAGGCACTACCACTTTGAGACGTGCATTGGCACGCTCCATGAATTCGAACTGACCCGAATAGGCGACGCTCACCCCTGGAGCCAGGTGGACGTCACGAGACACCGCCCGGCGCAGATCCTCCACAACGGAAGCCAGGTCTCGGTCTCGCGCGTCGATATAAACCCAACTGGCCAGCCGCGCGTTCTCGCTTTTCAGCATGGGCGGGCCTTCGGCATAATGCGGATCTGCCACGGTCCCAAGCGTGATCCACTGCCCGCTGGCAGTGACAATGGGCAACCGACGCAGCGCCTCCAGCGCATCCCGCTCATCCCGCGGGTAGCGCACGTTGATGGGATACCGGGCTGTGCCTTCCACCGTCTCTCCCACCGTCTCACCTCCAATGAGGCTGGTGACCACCGATTGGACATCGTTAATGTTGAGTCCATAGCGCGCGGCTGCCCCCCGGTCGATATCGATCGTGATATAGCGCCCGCCGGAGAGCCGCTCGGCAAATGCGGAAGAAACCCCGGGTACGGACTTGGCCACCTTTTCGACTTCCAGCGCGATCCGGTCGATGGAAGTGAGGTCTGGCCCCGAAATCTTCACGCCGATGGGACTTTTGATGCCGGTGGCGAGCATATCGATGCGGTTGCGGATCGGCGGCACCCAGATATTCGATAGTCCAGGCACCCGGACAACACGATCCAGTTCGGCCACCAGCGCTTCCGGAGTCAGCCCAGGACGCCACTGGTCGCGTGGCTTGAACTGGATCGTGGTTTCGAACATTTCCATTGGTGCTGGATCGGTGGCAGTTTCAGCCCGCCCGGCCTTGCCGAATACGTGAGCCACTTCCGGCACAGTTTTGATAAGGCGATCCGTCTGCTGCAGGAGTTCGGCCGCTTTAGCCGCCGATAACCCTGGCAAGGCTGAGGGCATGTAAAGCAGATCACCTTCGTCGAGAGGTGGCAAGAATTCACCTCCCAACCGCGATATCGGCCACAGTGATGTTGCCAATACCACCAGGGCAATAAGCAGCGTGATTCCGGGACGGCGCAGCACGGCATCCAACAGGGGACGGTAGACCTTGATCAACCAGCGATTGAGGGGATTGGCTTTTTCATTAGGGATGCGGCCGCGAATCCAGTAACCCATCAGGATCGGAATCAGGGTCACGGCCAGTGCTGCCGCTCCCGCCATCGCATAGCTCTTGGTAAAAGCCAAGGGAGCGAACATCCGGCCTTCCTGTGCCTCCAGCGTAAACACCGGCAGGAAAGACAGAGTGATGATGATCAGACTGAAGAACAGTGCCGGCCCCACCTCCGCTGCCGCATCCGTCACCACCTGCCAGTGGCTCTCCCCTTCCAGGGTCTGCCCCGGATGCTCCTGATGCCAGGCCTCAATCTTCTTGTGGGCGTTCTCGATCATCACCACGGCCGCATCCACCATGGCCCCCACAGCAATGGCAATGCCGCCCAGGGACATGATGTTGGCGTTGATTCCTTGATGGCGCATCAGGATGAACGCGGTGAGAACCCCAAGCGGCAGCGAGATGATGGCCACCAAGGCTGAGCGCAAATGCCACAGGAATAGGCCGCAGACCAGGGCCACCACGATGAATTCCTCGATCAATTTGTGGTCAAGATTCTCCACCGCCCTGTCGATGAGCTGACTGCGATCATAAGTAGTCACAATCTCCACACCTGGTGGCAGGCTTTTGCCGAGGGCTTCGAGTTTTGTTTTGACTGCAGCAATGGTCTCGCGCGCATTCTTGCCGGAGCGCAAAACGACCACCCCACCAGCCACCTCCCCCTGGCCATCGAGCTCGGCAATACCGCGTCGCATCTCGGGGCCCAGTTGCACACGGGCCACATCCCCCAGACGCACCGGGACGCCGGCGCGAGGTGTGGCGACCGGAATGTTCCTGAAATCATCCAGGGACTGGAGATATCCCGTGGCCCGTACCATGTATTCCGCTTCGCCTTGCTCCACCACGGCGCCACCGGCTTCCTGGTTTCCAAGACGAATGGCCTCGATCAATTGACCATGTGTAATGCGGTAGGCGGCTAGCTTCACCGGGTCAGGAACCACCTGATATTCGCGCACCATGCCCCCCACGGAGGCCACCTCGGCCACATTGGGCAGGCTTTTCAATTCATACTTGAGAAACCAGTCCTGCAAGGCGCGCAACTCACCCAGATCATGCCGGCCGCTGCGATCCACCAGGGCGTATTCAAAGATCCACCCTACCCCCGTGGCATCCGGACCCAGCGCCGTCCGGGCACCCGCCGGCAACCGGCCCTGCACCTGATTGAGATATTCCAGGACACGGGAACGTGCCCAATACAGATCGGTGCCATCCTCAAACAACACATAAACGAACGAGTCCCCAAAAAACGAATAACCCCGTACGGTTTTGGCGCCCGGCACGGAGAGCATGGTGGTGGCAAGCGGATAGGTGACCTGGTCCTCGACAATTTGCGGCGCCTGGCCTGGCAACGAGGTGCGGATGATGACCTGGACATCGGAGAGGTCCGGCAACGCATCCACCGGAGTAGTGCGTACGGACCACACGCCCCAGACCGCCAGGAACAGAGTGGCCAGCAAAACCAGGAAACGGTTCCGAACCGACCATTGGATGAGACGCGCGATCATTTTTGATCTCCCGTCTTCTCCATGCGCGCCAACACCCCTTTGAGACTGGCTTCGGAGTCGATCAGGAACTGGCCGGAGACCACGATCTGCTCGCCTTGCTGCAGACCTGCGAGAATCTCGGTCTTGCCGTCGTTTTCACGACCGACGGTCACTTCGGCTGGACGGAAATGGCCGGCATCCCCAGCCACGATGACCACGTTGCGTTTGCCCGTGGCAATGACGGCTTCAGAGGGAATCAGCATCTGTTCAGGCCCTGCCGTCTTCTGCAGTGCGACGCGCGCATACAGCCCCGGGCGCAGCTGGCCGTCCGGATTGGGCCATTCTGTCCGAACCCGTAGCGTGCGGACATCCCGCTCCAGCACCGGCAACAGCGCGCTGATCCTGCCTGTCCAACGACGCTCCGGCCAGGCCGTAAACGTGGCTGACACCGGTTGCCCCACCGCCAAGCCGGCGACCTGTGCCTCCGGCACTTCGGCCTCCAGCCACACGCTGCCGATGCCATTGATTCGGGCCAGGGTCTGACCCGGCATGACGGTCATGCCTTCGCGCACACCCAGCTCCAGCAAAACCCCGCTCTGCGGCGACGTCACGGTCACCACGGCTTGAGGTACCCCGGTTTTTTCCACTTGGGCTACCAAGGCTTCACTCATACCCAACTGCAGCAGCCGCATACGCGCCGCCCCCGCCAACCCGGTTTCTCCAGCCTGTCGCAAAGCCAGGTATTCCGCTTGCGCTCCATACCAATCCGGCACACGCAGGTCTACCAGGGGCACACCGGCCGGGATCACGTCGTTGGGCGCCAGGGCATACACCCGTTCTACCAGCCCTGCCGTGCGCGCCTGCACCACCGTGACTAGACGCTCATTGAAAGTCAGCGTCCCGACGGCTTCAAGTCCGCGGGCAAGGCGGCCTTTTTCCACCGAGGCGAGCCTCACCCCGGTGTTCTGTATGAGCCGGGGATCGATGCGCACCCCATTGTCGGCCTCACTGTCTGCGCTGCCATACTTGGGAAGCAGTTCCATGTCCATGAATGGGGATTTGCCGGGCTTGTCGAAATGCTGGTCTGGTTTCATGGGGTCGTACCAGTACAGCACGGGGCGACCCGACGCATCGGCGGCAGGGCCGGTGTGCGTTACCGGAGACGGATTGCCATGCCCGGCAGATCGGCTTGTCGCGAACCAATAGCCTGCTGCAGCACCCAGCGCTACCAGGGCTGCGATTGCGGTACCCAATAGGAATATCTGTTTTGAATTCATGGTTGAATCTCCTCGGACAGATAACGCAACCCGGTTTCCACCACTGTGCGTCGCTCCTCCAGATCAATGCTTTTCATTCGGGTATCGATAAGAAATCTGCGAGCCTCAAGGACCGTCGTCAGCGGTTCCCGGCCGGAGCGGTATGCCGCCAGGGCCAGATCGACTTTCTGCTGGCCCAGCGGTAACCATTCACGATTGATCCGTTCGATTTGACGTGCCAGCGCGGCCTGTTCGGCCAGCATGGCTTCGAGTTCGGCGGTATGTTGACGCACCATGGTTTCGCGTTCGGCGCTGACGCGTTCGAGCTCCTGCCGGCGGGCGGCAATCTGGGGGTTCTGGCGGGTCTGCGCGAAGATCGGGAGGTCGAAGGTTAACTGGACTGAGACCATGTCGCCAAAGGCCGGACCGCGATGCTGGTAGTCCAGTTCCACACCCCAGTCGGACTTTTTGGCCGCCTCGGCCATGGCTACCTCGGCCTTGGCCGAGGCTTCTTGTACAGTGAAAATGGCAAGATCTGGATGGCGATCCAGGTCGTGTCGTAAATGCTCCGGACTGGGGGTGTACGCTGGAGGCGTGCCGGTCAGCGGTTCATTGGCTGCCGGACCAACCCAACGAGCCAAGTCAGCTCTCGCCTTGCCCAGATGTTGTTCCAGTTCATCGCGCCGATCCTCCAACGCAATGACTTCCTGGCGATACTGCAGGCTATCGCCCCCCTTGCCTTGACCTGCCGCCAATCGCGCTGTTACCGCTGTGGTCAGCAGATGGTTTTCCGCATCGATCTGGTCCAGCAGAGCGCGCTGTTGCTGCAAAAAATAGACCCTGAGCCATGCCAGCAAGGTCTGACGCTTTACGGATAACCGCTCGATCTCCAGCTCTGCCCCAGCCCGGGCCACATTGGCCTCCGCCAGGCGTCGTGCGGCTTCTCGCTTGTCACCGTTGGTGATTTCCTGCATCACCCCGATCCGCTGCATGGTCATGAAATCACGCGTGCTGTTCCAGGCTTCAGAACCCTGTACCGGCAAGTTGTCCACGCCCATCACCAGTTTGGGATCAGGCAATTCTCCTGCCGAGACGCGTGCTGCACGCGCGGCCGTGACGGTGTTTTGGCGGCCTCTGAGTTCTGAGGCACGATCTTCGGCAATTCTGAGCGCTTCATCAAAGGTCAACGCGTGACTGGCCAAGGCCCAAGTGGCCAGCAGGATAGCCAGTACGAATCGCTGGCGAGGCGCTTTCGATATTCCAGACATGATGGTCTTTCTCCAGCAAATAACAGAATTCGTGTCGCGAACCGCTGCGACACGCCCTGGATCTGAGGAGAAGACCTAGATTCGGAAAACCTGGTACTGGATGCGGAGCGGCGGAGAGCCTTCCGTTAAGGAAAGAAAAGGGTGATGAATGAAGATGCCGGACGGCGTGCCGTTGCCAGCCGTTGGTTGGAGAACTTCAAAAAGGGTGACCAGAGCGGCCGACGGAAGGTCAGGCACGGATGAGGTTTGATGTGACTGCGCAGATTGCTCGCAATGGGCGAGGCAAAGCGGAGAAGGTTGATCACCCGTAGTGGTGGGCGAGCTGTCCATTCCGATGCAGTCCGCAGGCATCGGCGCTGACACCTTAACCAGAGTACTTGTGACAGGCGACTGTTGGGAACACGCGTGCGCCGCCATCACGAACTGACCCCAGGCCAGCATCATGATGACAAACAGTGAAATCTGGAAGCGCGTTTTTTTCCTATACATGGCAATTCATCGTAGCAGAATCTCTGAGAATTTCATAGCCAACTATGGGGGTCAGCAATTATGGAAAATCTTGGCTGGCCTGGGCCCGTTGAATTTTTGCCTGTTTGTCAGGCGCTAGGTGTCCTGATGGCGGGTATCACTGCGATCTGTTCGGGCTTATATCGGCAGTCTGTTTGGCGGTTGCTGGACTCCGGCGAGGTAACCAATGCTTCCGAACTCGCACGCCGGTTCAAACTGGAACCAGGTTGGGTGGCCGAGGTGCTACGGATGACCATGTTGGCGCCGGACATCGTGCAGGCCATCGTCGAGGGGCGCCAGCCGCGCAATCTCAACCTGCATGCAGTGCGTGGCCGGCAGGCGGAGGTTCCGTTGGACTGGCAGGAGCAGCGAGTGCTGTTCGGATTTCAAGACAGCGGCAGGAAGTTGAGTGCCGTTGTCAATGTGGATGCAAATGGTGGGCGTCCGGGAAATGAGGATGCGAATGCCTGATCGGCTCATGGCGGTGCAGGTGGGTGTGGCGGGTGCCGGGAATTTCGGGCTCATTGTGCCCGTGGTCATGGTGCTCATCGCCCTCACCGTGGACATGCTCGTGAACATGCTCAAGCGACTCGTGGGTATGCTCATGCTCGTGCTGCTCGGTGAGGTGCAGCCACACACCGATAGCCATCAACCCACCCGCTACCAGAAGTTTCGGCGTTAGGGATTCGTCGAAGAGAACGATAGCCAGTGCCGCGCCGAAGAATGGCGCAACCGAGAAATATGCGCTGGTACGTGCCGTACCAAGGTAGCGCAGGCCGATCACAAACAAGGTGAGGCTTGCGCCATAGCTGGCAAATCCCAGTAGCGCCGCCCAGATGACCGTGCCGGTTTCCGGCCAGGTCGCATGGATCGACAATGCGAGAACGAGATTGGTGGCGCCTGCCACGAGCCCCTTGACCATGGCGATAAACGAGGCGTCGGCGAGCGACACCTTGCGGGTCAAATTATTGTCGATGGCCCAGGCAAGGCAGGCTCCCAGAACGGCCAACGCCGGCCACGCCCCGGCGAAGTGCGCTTCCCCTGGCCAACTCAGCACGATCGCACCGGTAATAATGGCAAACATGCCCAGCGCAATGCGTCGGTCGAAATTCTCCTTGAAGGCGAACCAGGCCAGCAACGCCGTCAGCACACCCTCGGCGTTAAGCAGGAGAGAGGCGCCAGACGCCGGCATCGCCGACAGGCCGAACATCAGCAATACGGGCCCGATGATGCCGCCAGCGATAATCGCCCCGGCAAGCCATCCCGAATCGTTCCTTTCAAGGCGAACCGATGGTGCGTGCCGCACCCGGCGCACCAACCACAAACCGATGCCCGAGCCGAGATAAAGCAGCGCGGCCAACAGCCAGGGACTGACGTGGGTCAACAGCAGCTTGGCGAGTGGTGTGCCGGCCCCGAATAATGCTGCCGCTGCCAGAGCAGCCATGACGCCACGATTCATTCCTTGCATCATGTGGATCTCCGGCGGGCAGGCGACCTTGTCGACGCCTCGACCTTTTTCGATCCGGAAGAGCCTTCAATGTGACAGGCGCACGCTTCGCCGCGTGCTGCGGCGACCAATTCGTGAAGGATGCCGCAGTCGCCCGCGACGTGGGCGACACCACATCGACCACGCAATGAATCGAGTTGCCGCTCCAGCGCCTGCATGCTCTTCAGGCGTGCCCGGACCCGAGCCAGTTGCGCATCGATCAAGCGGTCAATATCGCCACAGTCGGCATCAGGACAGGCGACAAATTCCAGAAGACGCTTCACGTCGGCGAGCGGGATGTCCAATGCGCGGCAATGGCGAATGAAAGCCAGCCGTTCGAGATGTGCCGGCCCGTAAGCCCGATAACCGTTAGCGCTGCGTGCAGGATCGGGTAGTAGTCCTGCCTTTTCATAGTAACGGATCGTTTCGATATCGACGCCGGCAGCTGCGCCCAATTCGCCGATACGCATAACCGTTTCCATGGAGATTCCTTATATGTCGAACACCGATCCATTTTACATGCTTGACTCTGGAGTGCCTACGGGGTGTGAAATGCCAGCCAGAACCTATGCAAAGGAGGAAAATCATGTCCATTGGTTGCTGCGGTGCTGCTTGCACACCTCAAACCACCATCAGCCCACGTTTTCGCAAGGCGCTATGGGTGGCTCTTGTCATCAATGCCGTGATGTTCGCGGTCGAGATCGTTGGCGGATTCAAATCGGGGTCGGTATCACTGCTGGCCGATGCGGTGGATTTTGCTGCGGATGCCGCCAACTATGGCATTTCGCTGGCCGTGTTCTCGATGGGCGCCACCTCGCGCTCTCGCGCCGCTCTAGTGAAAGGCCGATCGATGGCGGCATTCGGGTTGTTCGTGCTCGGCAAGACCGTCTGGGCCGCCATCGGGGGTATCCCGCCCGAACCGTTGACGATGGGCGCGATTGCCGTTCTGGCGCTCGCGGCCAATGGAAGCGTGGCCCTGATGCTCTATGCCTTCCGCAACGGCGATGCCAACATGCGTTCGGTCTGGCTGTGTAGCCGCAACGATGCCATTGGCAATGTCGCGGTGATGTTGGCGGCAGTTGGCGTGTTCGGCACCGGGAGCAGGTGGCCCGATCTCGTCGTCGCTCTGCTCATGGGTGGGTTGGCAGTGTTCTCAGGCGTTTCCGTGATACGCCATGCCCACAAGGAACTTTCCCGTCCGCACAAATCTTCTGTTCAGCATGCGACGGTGCATTTGGTTTTCCGGTCAGATCCAGGAATGTAATCGCCAGAACAGATTGTTTCGCACTTGCGGCTGTTCGCACCGGAGTTTCGAGAAAGAATCGATCTGCTACAGGATGTTGCCCATCAAACCGCTATCTACGGCGCACACATAAGCCATTGGCAGGAAAGTCGTTCTGCGTGTGCCATATGTATGCGGTTCTCCACTATTTTTTGAGAACACCCTAGCCGACTCTCAGCTACCACCCCGCGCTTTCTGGAAATCACTGACGACCTTGTTTATCGCTTCGCGCAAAGCGGCGCTCAACTGAGCTTTTCGCTCTTCATCCGTGACCGTTCTGAAGATGCGTGACAAACGCCTGTCTGAAAACCCGGTTTCGCTGTCAGCCCATACCTTGCGCCCTGTATGGAGGTCGATCATTTCAGCTTCGACCCTGACAGGTCGGTACACCTCGTCCAAGGTCCAAAAGCCGGAGTACGCCTCGATGGTCTCCTCGACGGTCTCTTGGACCAGATACGCCCCAGCGATGGCGCGAGTAGCGGGGCGAGCATAGGCGATTGCAGCGATACCGAGTGTCGATACCACCTCAAAGGCTATGACGCCGTGACGCCATGCTTTGGGCGTTAGGCCGTAGTCTGAAATGCCGAAGCGCAGTAGTGCATCAGCACCTGACGAGGCGCGCAACGATGCGGCAACCTCTGGGGTCAGAGACTGATTGCGATCAGCTATCGGGAATCCGTTGAGTATGGTTGGTAGCGGAACTGGTGTACTGTTCACGGTAATGCCAGGGAACGCCGCGAGGGCATTGGTCATGTCTGTGAACTCTTGCGACTGCATCGCTTCAATGGCGTTGATAGTTTCCTGACCGGCTTCTGTGGAGTCTTTCGGCTGGTCCTGCGCGACTACGCTACGGATGGCGTCTTTGTCCTGAAATGGTATCTGTGCCAACCCTACCTTGAGCGGTTTTGCCAGAAATTGAGTATCCGGTTTTGGCGCTGTGACGGCGCAGCCACCCAAGGCGAGGCCAACCACCACAGCGAGAATGGGTTTGCAAAGACTCATGGGATAGATTGAGTTATCAAAAATTGTGCGTATTAGCGGCGTAGCCAGCCCGCCGCAATCGGCCGTGCGAGGATCGTGCGGTACAGCTTCTCAGCCACGCGTGTGAGCGTATTGGCAACCATGTGCCAGGCTGGCGAAGTGATGGCGTAGGCTGCGCTTGCTACGGCTACACTTCCCACCATATCAAGCGGGAAATGCACCCCCAGGAATACCCGCGCCCAGGCGACGCCCAGGCCCGAGAGCAAAGCGATGGTGCCCCATCCGGCGGAACCGTCGAACAGTAACGTCAGAGCAACGCTAGAAAACACAGTCATGTGATCGCTCGGAAACGACGAATCAGCCACATGGGGGATCCAGGCGTGGCCGAGTCCGATCATGAACGGCCGTGGATGCTGCCAGATCGCGCCAATAGCCTGATTGGCCGCAACGCCAAGCATGGCAACCAGGCAAGCCTTGATCGCCATGCTGCGGCGCGCATGATCGCCCCATAGCCACAACCCAAGCACTAGCAGAGGAATGAGGTAAATCAAGTAATCGGCTATGCCTATCGCGACCTGAATCAGCCAGGCTGGCGTGCCATCACTGCCATTGATCTGCAAGAACAGGGTGCGGTTGAATGCTTCAAGCTCGTTCATCATTTCTCTCTACTCGAACAATTCGATGTGTGGCCGGACTGGGACGGTAATCTCCCCCGTTGAATCACTTGCCGAGTTTACTGATGTGCCACACAACTGAAAATCAACCACGAAATACGAATCCCCTTCATCTTTTGACCTCACAACGCTCTTATTTTGTTCGATTAACGATTGATATGCATCTCCAAACCACCCGTCAAACCGCTCTCCGCGACACACGCGCAAGTGACTGTAGTTATTACGGTTCTGCGTGTGCCAAATGTATGCAATTCTCCACTATTTTTTGAGAACAGAGAGCAGAAAAGAATCGAACGGCGGGAAAATGGGCCGAATTTGCGGCGCGCTATGGGCAGCGTGGCACACGCAGAATGGGCCAGACCCCCGCGTGGTGTGGGGCAAACGCAGAAATAGAAAGACCGACTGAGAACAGTCGGCCTTTAATACTGGTGGCCAAGGGCGGAATCGAACCACCGACACAAGGATTTTCAGTCCTCTGCTCTACCGACTGAGCTACTTGGCCACGTCAAACGTGGCATTGTAGCAGAAAAATATTCTTCCTTGAGCCGTTCGATGAGCGCCGCAACAGTGGGCACCTCACTGATGCCGCTTACACTCTGCCCTGCCCCCCAGATGTCACGCCACACCTTTGATCCTGCGGCTTCCACGGTAGCAAAGTCCATAATGGATTTGTCACGCACTGGCAGATGGTCTGGATCAAGCCCAGCTGCAAGGATGCTGGATTTAAGGTAGTTACCGGCCACACCGGTAAAATAAGGGGTGTTGACGATGTCTCCGGCATCGGCATCCACCAGGGCCGCCTTGTAGGCATCGCTTGCAAAGGCCTCGCGGGTAGCAATGAAACGTGTCCCCATGTATGCAAAATCAGCGCCCATCACTTCCGCAGCACGAACCGCACGGCCGTTGGCAATGGCTCCCGAGAGCACCACCGGGCCATCCCAGAAGCGGCGCACAGATTCTACAAAGGCAAATGGGTTGAGCGTGCCGGCATGCCCCCCTGCCCCGGCACATACCAGTATCAATCCGTCCACTCCCTCACTCAGGGCCTTCTGAGCATGGCGCACGCTGATCACATCGTGAAACACCAGGCCACCGTAGTCGTGAATGCGTTGCACCAGTTGCCCGGGCGCGCTAAGGCTTGTGATGATTAAAGGAACGCGATACCGGATGCATAACTCGAGATCGTGCTCAAGGCGATGATTGGTGCCATGAACGATCTGATTGACAGCAAAGGGAGCAACCGTTCGAGCCGGATCTGCAGCACGAGCTGCATCCAGAGTTTCGGTAATCTGTTTCAACCACGACTCCAGCATGGAGGCTGGGCGGGCATTGAGCGCCGGAAAACTGCCCAGCACGCCATTAAGGCATTGCGCAATCACGAGATCGGGTTGCGAGACAATAAACATCGGGGCGCCAATTACCGGCAGCGCCAAAGAAGCCCTGAGAGTTGAAGCGATGAGGTCTGACCCCATTACTTTTCCTCTTTAAGGGCGCGCCGCAGGATTTTTCCCACGTTGGTGTGCGGTAATTCGTCACGAAATTCGATCTGGCGTGGAATCTTGTACCCGGTCAACTGCTCACGACAAAACGCAGTGATCATCTCTGCAGTGAGATGAGGGTCCTTGCGCACCACAAACAGCTTGATCGCTTCACCGGAATGCGGATCGGTAACGCCAATGGCAGCAACTTCAAGCACCCCGGGATGTTTTGCCACGGTGTCCTCAACTTCGTTGGGGTACACGTTAAAGCCGGACACCTTGATCATGTCTTTCTTGCGATCCAGCAGGAACACATATCCCTGAGGATTCATGGTTCCCAGATCACCGGTGCGCAAAAAACCATCCGCGTAAAACACCGCCTGCGTTTCCGCTTGCTGATTCCAGTAGCCCTTCATTACCTGAGGACCACGGATGCAGATCTCTCCTTCAACGCCCATAGCCACATCCTGTCCTGCATCATCCCGAATGGCCACTTCGGTGGATGGAATGGGCAACCCAATGGACCCATTGAAAATCTTCAGGGCTAGCGGATTGATGGTCGCACCCGGGGAGGTTTCGGTAAGGCCATAGGCTTGGGTTACAGTACAGCCGGTGACCTGTTGCCAGCGTAGCGCCACTTCCTGCTGCACCGCCATGCCACCACCCAAAGTAATTTTGAGGTGAGAAAAATCGAGCCGGGCAAAACCCGGGGCGTGAAGCAATGCATTGAACAGGGTGTTGACCCCGGTAATCGCGGTAAAGCGATGCTGGCGCAGTTCCCTGATCATGGCCTTGAGATCACGGGGATTAATGATCAGCAGATTTGCCGCCCCCTGATGCATGAAGGTAAGGCAATTGGCCGTGAGTGCAAAGATGTGGTACAGCGGCAATGCTGTCACCACCAACTCCGCCCCCGGTAAAATAATGCCGGTCATCCATTGGTCTACCTGGGTGAGATTGGCCACGATGTTGCTGTGAGTGAGCATGGCACCCTTGGGCACTCCTGTCGTCCCGCCGGTGTATTGCAAAAACGCAAGGTCCTGGGGACTTGGTTTTTGCGGTACAAAATCTCTTTGTTTGCCCAGAAACAGCGCGGCAGAAAATCTCAAGCTGCCAGGCAGTTGCCAGCGTGGCACCACGCGTTTTAAATGGCGCAGGACAAAATTGATCAACGGGCCTTTCCACCCCAGCATCTCTCCCACGCTGGTCACCACAACATGCTTCAACGCTGTGGTGGTTCGTACCTGCTGCACGGTATGGGCAAAATTTTCCAGCACCACGATTACTTCAGCGCCGGAATCCTTGAGCTGGAATTCCAGTTCGCGCGGCGTGTACAGGGGATTGCAGTTGACCACCACGCAACCCGCACGCAACACACCGAACAAGGCAACAGGATATTGCAGCACGTTGGGCATCATCAGTGCCACCCGCGCACCCTTTGGCACACCGCTTCGCTGCAACCAGGCAGCAAAATAACGCGACTGCTGTTCCAGCGCGCGGTAGCCCAGTGACTTGCCCATGCTGATATAGGCAGTGCGCTCGGCAAACTGGTTACAGGCAGCCTCCATCAGGGTCACCACCGTGGCATCTGGTGGCATGGAAATCTCTGCGGCAACGCCCGGCGGATAGCTTGCCAGCCAGGGTTTGGTTGCAGCAGATTCAAAGGAGTCTGGAAGCGTCATGATGATCCTGGATTGCTTGTACGATGCAGTGGGCCACCGCTGAAAGGTGCAAATCCTGTCCCAAAGATCACCCCGGCATCCGCCAAATCCGCATCCGCCACCACGCCCTCAGCCACCAGCGCCGCAGCGCGCTCGGTTAAGGGCTTGATCAGGCGTTCAGCCAAACCCTGGGGTACTGCGCCAAAGGCTGGTTTGACTGGTTTTCCTTTAACCCAGACGTAAAACCCGTGTCCAGCTTTTTTCCCCAGATGACCTTGATCCAGGCACTGGATGAGGCACGCTGCAGGAGCTCCCGCCGAAAGCTGCTGACCTGCAGCCATCACGATGTCGAGTCCCACCGTGTCCATCAACTCCACCGGTCCCATGGGCATGCCAAAAGATTCCAGCGCGGCATCGAGCGTTGACGGCGCAATGCCTTGATCAAGACAACGCAACGCTTCTTGCATGTAGGGCGCCAACACGGCATTCACCAAAAACCCGGGGGCACTTCGAACCGGCAAGGGCAACTTTCCCAGCGCACCGACAAAGGCAGCTGCTGCTTGCAATGCTTCCGGCGCAGCCCCTTCAATTTCCACCACTTCCACCAGCGGCATCAACGCCACCGGATTGAAAAAGTGAATGCCCACCAGGCGCTTGGGCATCCGCAATCCCATCGCAATATCCTCAAGACGCAGGCTGGAGGTGTTACTGGCCAAAAGCGCCGTTGATTTAAGGCGGGGCTCCAGGGCTGTGAGGATTTGCTGTTTTACAGAAAGATTTTCAAACACGGCCTCAATCACTACATCAGCGTGCGCCACCCCTGCACCTGCGGGATCGGGAATCAACCGGTCACGCGCCGCACGGCACGCCTGTGGCGTCTTAAGCAGACGTGCAAACAGTGCCTCGGCGCGTGTCAGCGCGGGAAGGATACGTTCCAGCGACTGATCCTGCAGGGTTACTGTCAATCCCTTGGCCACGCACCAGGCCGCAATGTCTCCACCCATCACGCCAGCTCCCACCACATGCACCCGTTCCGGCTTGAAGGTACTTCCTTTGCCAAATCGTTTCAAGCGCTCCTGCAGATGAAATACCCGCAACAGGTTGCGCGCCGTTGGTGAAGCCAGAATCCGGTGCAGTACTTCAGGCGCATCCAGGGCGTTGCCATCATGATGCTGCCACAAATCCAGCAAGACGTAAGGCGCCGGATAATGTTCGACAGAAACCTTTTGCGCTAACCGGCGCCGGGCCTGTCGCACCACCAGGGCACGCAACGGGCCATTTAACAACCGTTGCCATAACCCCAGAACGTGCGGCGGTGTGGGGTCCAGCACCCGCAGCCGGGCTGCCCGTTCCATCAGGCGCGGTGGTACACAGGCCTCGGCCAGCCCAAGACGCCACGCTTTGCGTGCATCCACCGTTTTTCCAGTGAGCATCATATCAAGGGCAGCAATGGCGCCGATGCGTTGCGGCAGGCGGCGCATGCCCCCCCAGGCCGGAACAATCCCCAACTTGACCTCGGGCAACCCCAGGCGAGTGTCGGGATGATCAACCACGATCCGGTAACGGCAGGCCAGTGACAATTCCAGACCGCCACCCATGCAATGTCCGCGAATCAGGGCCAGGGTGGGATAAGGAAGCGCTGCCACGCGATTGAACAGATCCCATCCCCGAGCCACAAGACGCAAGCCGTTTTCAGGCGTTACAAGATCGTCAAACTCATGGATGTCGGCACCAGCAATGAACCCGGCGGCTTTGCCTGAACGAAAAATCAGCCCGCGCGGTGGCTTGGCGTCCAGATGATCGAGCAACCGGGTCAACTCCACCATCACCGCGGCGGAAAGCGCATTGGTGCTTTCTCCGGCACGATCCAGAGTGGCCCAGGCCACCCCGTCTTCGTCGCGCTTCAATTTCCAGTGAACGAATTCGGGTTCGGCAATCATGACACCGCCTCAATCAACAGGGCACCGCCCTGTCCGCCACCAATGCAGATGCTTGCGATGCCGCGCCGCCCGCCCCGCTCGCGCAATGCGCGTAGTACCTGCAACACGATGCGCGCCCCCGAAGCGCCCACTGGATGCCCCAGCGCAATGGCCCCTCCATACGGATTAAGCCGCCCGATATCGAGTGTTCCCAGGGCCCCCACGCCCAACTGGTCCAGACACCAGGCCTCGTCCTGCCAGGCCGCAATACAGGCCAGCACCTGGGCCGCAAATGCTTCATTGATTTCCCACACATCCAGATCGTTAAGACTCAAACCGTGACGCTGCAGCAGGGGGGTGGCCGCATACACTGGCGCAAGCCCCATCTCTGCCGGATCAAGCGCCGCCCACTGACTGTCAACGAGACGCGCCAAGGGCCGCAACTGCCAGCGTGCCACGGCTTCTTCTGAAGCCAGCAACAACAGCGCAGCACCGTCAGTAACCTGCGAACTGTTTCCCGCAGTGATATTGCCGTAAGGCTTATCGAATACGGGTTTCAAGGTAGCAAGCTTTTCTACATTGGCATCGCTGCGGATTCCATCGTCTTCCGAATAGGCCCGGCCACTTGCATCAACCAATGGCACAATATCCAACGCCCCTGCCCGGGCTGCTGCGGCACGCTGATGACTTTGCACTGCATAGGCATCCATCTGTGCGCGCGTGATACCAAACCGGCAAGCCAGGTTTTCGGCAGTCTGCCCCATGGACAATCCCACCACGGGATCGGTGAGACCTTTCAGTAATCCGATCACCGGCTTGAAATACGCGAGCTGCAACCGCCCCAGCATAGCCAGCTTTTGCCCCAGGCCACGGGCGCCATTCCAGCGCGCCAGCCATTGCACCATGGCATCGGACACCAGCACCGGGGCCCGCGAAAGCGCATCGGTGCCACCCGCCAGAACGAGATGACTACGACCGAGTTGAATATTGGCCAGGGCCGAATCAAGAGACTGCATGCCAGAAGCACAATTGCGCATCACGGTCCAACCCGGCACCTTGTTGCCGCAACCCAGGCGCAGTGCAAGGATCCGCCCAATGTTGACCTCATCAGGGGCTGGCGCGGCACAGCCCAGAATCACTTCATCGAGGTGGGAAGGCAAAAACGGCTGGCGCAGCAGCAAACCCCGTCCCGCCTGGACGGCGAGGTCGCTGGCAGAAAACGGGCCGGGTGCGCCGCGCGCCTTGAGAAACGGGGTACGTGCCCCATCAATGAGGTAAACAGGTTTCAAAGTTCTTTCCAAAATCATCCACGCCAATCACACGGTCACGCAACACATTACGCCGGTGCAGGACAGTATGCTCCTCAGAAGTAATGACGCCAGCAGCGCGTGCAGCATCGGCAATGTCGCGCACGTTGGCTCGCGGATCGTTGACAAAACGCCCGGCCTTTTCGGCGTCGCGAATTCGGGCTTCAATGGGCTCGGCTTCCAGCGTAGCAGCCAAAGCCAATTCCAGCGCCCCCACGGGCTCTTCGGCATTAGTCGGCAGATAACAGCAGGCAGTCAGGCGATCCCGGGTGGGTGAAGGCCTGATCAGCAAACGCGCCACCTCATGCCCCAGGTCATCGGAAGGCACCACATAAGGATAGCCCCAGGGAAACAGCAAGCGGTGCAGCAGGACGGCCACCCAATGCATTGGATAGTTGGCGATCACACCATCAAAGGCCTGCTGTGCCCGATACATGGCATCCCACACCGCCCAGTGCAGCAACGGCAGGTCGGCCTGCGGACGACCTTCATCCTCGTAGCGTTTCAAGGCGGCTGAGATCAGGGTCATCTGCGAGAGAATGTCGCCCAGTCGCGCAGATAATTTTTCTCGTCGTTTAAGCCCTCCGCCCAAGACCAGTAGCGACACATCGGAGAGAAACGCAAAAGCGGCCGAATAGCGCGAAAGCTGCTGATAGTAACGCCGAGTCTCCTGTGCGGCTGTGGCTGGAACCGCTACAAAATGCGATCCGGTCAGCCCCATCCACAACGCGCGCAGGCCGTTTTTAACTGTATGTGCAATATGCCCGAACAGAGCTTGCTGGAATTGCTCAAGGCCGACCTCGGGGTCGGAATGGCGCGCCGCATTCATTTCGCGCAACACAAAGGGATGGCAGCGAATGGCTCCTTGACCGAACAGGATCAGGCTGCGCGTCAAAATGTTGGCGCCTTCCACGGTAATGCCGATGGGAATTTGTTGATAGGCTCGCCCCAGAAAATTTGAAGGCCCAAGGCAGATGCCCTTGCCTCCGATAATGTCCATGCCATCATTAACCACCTGGCGTGCGCGTTCCGTAACGTGATATTTGGCAATGGCTGAAAGTACCGCCGGCTTTTGGCCCTGGTCTACAGCAGCAGCAGCGAAGGTGCGTAACGCGTCCATCAGGTAAGTGTTGGCGCCGATGCGAGTCAGGGCCTCTTCCACCCCTTCAAAACGGCCAATGGGCAGCCTGAATTGACTGCGCACCCTTGCATAAGCTCCCACCGCGCGTGCCGTGAGCTGGGCCATGCCGGTGTTGGAAGCGGGCAAGGAAATGGCACGTCCTGCAGCAAGACTTTCCATCAGCATGCGCCAACCCTGCCCTGCCATGGCGGCACCGCCGATGATGAAATCAAGCGGCATGAAAACTTCCTGGCCGCGCGTTGGACCATTCATGAACATGGCATTGAGCGGAAAATGCCTGAGCCCGATGTCCACCCCGGGATGATCGTGAGGCACCAGAGCACAGGTGATGCCGATATCGCGATTTGCGCCAAGCAGTCCGTCCGGGTCAAACAGTCGAAAGGCCAGTCCCAACAAGGTACACACTGGAGCCAATGTGATGTAGCGTTTGTCCCAGGTTACGCGCATGCCAAGGACATCGCGTCCTTGCCATGACCCCTTGCACACCACGCCGAAGTCAGGAATGGCAGCCGCATCCGATCCAGCCCACGGACTGGTAAGGGCAAACGCAGGAATTTCTTCGCCGCGTGCCAGCCGCGGCAGGTAGTAATTTTTTTGGTCTTCGGTACCGTAGTGCAATAACAGCTCACCCGGACCCAGCGAATTGGGCACCATGACTGTTACCGCAAGGGCAGAGCTGCGCGTGGACAGCCGGGTAATGATCTGGGAGTGAGCGAATGCCGAAAACGCCCGCCCACCATACTTCTTCGGAATAATCAGCCCAAGAAACCCCTGTTCCTTAAGGTACTGCCAGGTAGCCGGGGAAAGATCGAAGTCGCTTTGGGTAACCCGCCAATCATCCACCAGGCGGCAGGCTTCGTTGACCTCATGGTCCAGAAAATGTTGTTCCTCAGGGGTGAGGCGAGGCGCCGGGAGATCCAGCAGTTTTTGCCAATTGGGATACCCGCGAAACAGCTCGCCCTCCCAACCCACGGTCCCCGCTTCCAGTGCCTCTCGCTCGGTATCGGACATGGGCGGAAGCATGTTGCGATAAGCTCGAAACAATGGCGCCGTGATGAATCGCATCATGAGTGACCTCTTTTCTGCATTGCAAGCTGCCCCAACCGAGAGAACGGATGGTCATTGGGTGCAATCCAGTGAAAGCTTGCAAGCCAGGAAGCCAATGCGTACGCCGGTAGCGATCTGGACAGCGCATAGCCCTGTCCTTCATCCGCACCCAGGAGGCTTGCCACCTCCACCAGTTCGGGACTCTCGAGGCCTTCCACGATGACGCTTAGCTTGAGACTTTTGGCAAGGCGCACCAGGCCGGAAATGAAGTCGATCACCCGTTCGGGATCCTTGGCGATTTCGCGAACCAGGCCCTGATCGATCTTGACAGTGCTAAAGGGCAAGTGACGCAAGCGCAACAAGGAACTGTAACCGGCCCCGAGATCATCCATCACCAAGCCTACTCCCTGTGCCGCCAGGGCCAACAAGGTGGCGCGGGCCGCTTCGAAATCGTGAAATTCTGCATCTTCCAGCACTTCAAGTTCCAGCCGCCGTGCCGGAATGCCCCGGCGCTGTAGCGCCTGTTCCACCCATTGCGCGCATTCTGCCTCAATTAGCACGGAAGGCGGCAGATTCACCGAGACGATCAGGTTTGACTGCTGTCCTTGTTGGGACAGATTAAAAAGCGCCTGATCCATGCCCTTTTGAAACAGCAGTACCAGCTCACGGGTTCCAAATCCGGGTAAAAAGTTTGCAGGAATAGCCAGGGTACCGTCTGCCATCTTCATACGGGCCATGGCCTCAATTTTGGTTGGTTTGCCGGTGCAAAGATTGACGATCGGTTGATACTCCATCACCAGTCCATCGTTTTCAAGAAGAAGGCGAAACATGCGCCGTTGATCTGCAGATTGGTAGACAAGATTGGGTCGATACAGACGCTGCCTTGCCTGACTCAGCAAATAACCGATGGACTGAAAAAACAGCCGGGTTTCGGCCGACTCGAATTGACCAGGATAGCGCCCAAACACTCCCAGGGCCGCAGCAATACGACCCTGACTGTCGGTGATTGGCACAAACACAGCGCTTCGAATTCCCGAGACGTGCGCGGATTTTCTCAGATGCGACAAGTGGCTCTCGGTGGCATAGCTCTCATTGGTTTCGATCTGTTCTGTCTGCCAGATGCGTATATGCGCGGGTGGATAAGACTGACCGCCCTGAAGCTCCATGAGATGCGGCACTACGCCCTCAGCCTCAAGATCATTGAGATAGCTCTCCAATAGAGTCGTTTTGAATTCATACACCAGCTTTCCAGAAGTATCCGGTCGATTGATGGTAGCGGCAATACAACCTTGCAACTCGATAATGGATTCAAGAAACTCCCGACAGGCGTCAACCCAACTGGTCGCTTGCGACAAGCGCAGCGATTGTTGGGCCAGCCAGGATTGGCGTTGCACCATCAACTGCTGCAAGGCGCGGATGTGGCATTGCAGTTCGACACGCAGGCGGCCGGCAATAACATCTATCGCACGCTGCTTTTCCGAAAACCTGATACCTTGCAATTCATGCAGCCGATGTTCGACTTGACTTTGATAGGCCTGGATGGCTTCGATAAGCACTGTAAGATCAAGGCCCGCCAGCGTGTTGACACGGCCCAGGTCTTCGGCAAGTCCGCAGTGCAGGTCTTCGGTCAAATCGGCACGCTGCAGCATCAGGATGTGCCGCTCCAGACCAGCCAAAAGTACCGCCAGATCTTCCGAATCAAGGCGTTTGAGAAGCGGGGCAATCGTGGCGCGACCCACCCAATCCGAATGAAGCGTCGTCACAAAATCATGGGCCAGCAAAGAGAGGATGTCTTGCAACGGGGCCAATAGCGCTGCAGCCTCTGTACCATAAGGTTCGATACTGGGCGCCTTGGCCGCCGAGGCAATTAAATTTCCTTCCCCCCAAATCTGCCACCAGCTGCTGCGCGTTTTTTTGTGGGCCTTAAGCCCATACATGGCCTCAAATGCATGGCGTATCAGCAAACCGCCATCACCATCATCGCTGGGATAGAAGGTCAACCCCAGCGACATCTGCACCCTAACGCGATGAGCGTCGGGCAACTCAATTTCGTTGAAGAGAGACTCATGGATGCGCGCGAGACGAGGAAAAAGATCTTCATAGCGCAGCAGGCCCTCGATCACAAGTACAAACTCATCTCCACCAGAGCGTGCTACAAGATCCGTATCGCGCAACGCAGAGCGCAGCCGCTGCGCCACCATTTTGAGCAGCCAATCACCCCCTTCCATGCCATGGGCCTCGTTGATGACCTTGAAATCGTCAAGATCGGCAAAGCACACGGCCACCATGGTTTGATCCTTGCGTGCACGCGCCAAAGCCCCCGGAAGGTGCTGATCGAGTGCAAGCTGGTTGGGCAAGCCGGTAAGCGCATCATGGATTGTGAGGTAACGTTGTTTGTCCTGCTCATGAACCAGACGGCGCTGCAGAAAGATCCGTTCCAGTCCACGGGAAATGTTGCGTGACAGCTCTTCAAGCACCTGCTGGAGATCCACGCTAAAAATATTTTCCTGGGCATGATAAACAGACAGAACGGCCGTGACCGCCCCCTGACGTAAAATCGGCAACGAGGCGCTGGCGCCAAAACCGGCATTCCGGGCGCGCGTTTTCCATGGACCCAGATTCGGCGTATTGGCAAAGGACTGGTTGTACCTGACCTTCCCGTCCCGCCAGGCCTGCCCCATGGAACCCCTGCCTTCTGCAATTGTGGGGTCAGAGGATATGATCAGTCCATCGAGGTAGCCTGTTTCGCCTGCGGAGGCCAAAACCCGAAAACGCTGATCCGCACCAGGCACTCCGATAAATGCAAGTTTCATTTGTCCATGCCGGACAGCAATCTCACAAACCGCTTTGAAAAGCACCTGAACGTCTTCAGCGTCGGCGATGACCTGATTGGCCTGCGCCAGCATGGCATTGAACTGAAGCGCCCGCGACAGTGCCGCAAGTTGCTCAAGCGTCCTGCCTTGCAATTGGGCATGACGCAGTATGGTGCCGGTCATGGCTGAACAGAATTCCAGCAATTCCTGTGCCGCAAGATCCGGTCCGCCGATGGCAGGGCCAGTCAGGGCAAAGGTTCCGATAACGCGGTTGTCCAGCCACACGGGGCAAGACCAGGAAGCTGCTGCAAACAAGTCCTGATCGACAAAACCACTGGAGGCTGCAAAAACCACAGGTTTATCATCAGTTTCCAGCAGGATCACGGCAACCTGCCCCGGCACGGCGCCTTCGGCAAACCGGCAGACGGCCTCGCCCAATGCCTGCGGCGATTTTCCATCAGCCAGATCATTCAAAATCCTGGTTGAGAGTTGTAAAAATCCGGTTTTCAGAAGGGCATCTGGCACGCGATCCGTTCCGTCTTGGGCTTACAAAGACATCGGGTTCGATATCGAATACCCCATTCTGCCATGAGTCTGAACTTAAGTCCCATCGCAACCCGGTTTCCTGTGGCAAAATGTTCCCTTATTAATTTTACCTGCGAGGTACCCCGATGATTCGATACCTGCATACACCGCAACTGATCGGAATTGCCCTGCTAAGTCTGGTGCTGGCCTGCCCGGCTGCCGCCAAAAACGAAGACACCTATGATCAGGACTCCATCCTCAAGGACGCCTCGGATTTTTTTGGGAACACCACTGAAGGATTGGCCAAACTGATCGAAAAAGCCTTCAAGGAACAGGGGCGGCCTAACGGCTACATCAAGGGTGAAGAAGCTAGCGGCGCCATTGCGGTGGGATTGCGATATGGTGATGGCATACTGACGTTAAAGAGTGGTGGCGACCGGAAGGTATATTGGACCGGCCCCTCACTGGGCTTTGACCTCGGCGGCAACGCCTCCAAAGTTTTTATCCTGGTCTATCACCTGCCTTCAGTAGATAAAATATTCCAGCGCTACCCGGGAGTGGATGGCAGCTTTTACTACGTAGGCGGCGCCGGCATCAACTATCAGCAAAGGGGGAGCATCATCCTTGCCCCAATCCGCCTGGGAGTGGGGCTACGCACTGGCGCCAGCGTGGGTTACATGCATTACA
>VFSW01003643.1_pt1 | contig 23095 bp, 13 predicted proteins | sample 5358111 | NCBI WGS metagenome assembly VFSW01 (sample SAMN11554181, study PRJNA540505) | mine drainage metagenome | isolation source: sediment from site ElyBrook_90M | place: USA: Ely Copper Mine, Vershire, VT | collected 2017
CTACTATCGCGGGCCGCACGTGATCGCCAATCCGTTCGCCAACTCGCTGTTGATTCAGGCCACGCCCCAGGAGTATGTCGGCGTCGTGAAGCTGCTGCGCGATTTGGATGTGCCGCCGCGGCAGGTGCTACTGGAGGCGCGGATTTACGAGGTGGATCTGACGGGATCGTTCGCCAGCGGCGTCAGCGCGTATCTACAAAAAATCGGCAGCGGGGCCACGTCGACCACCACCGCGACGGGAACCACCGGAGGGACGGGCAGCACGGCGGGGACGGGGACGGTGGGCGGACTGTTCAGCTCCGGCGTGACGACGAACACGGGAACGACGACGAGTTCGTCGAACGCCTCCACGGCCAGCATCCCGCAGCAGTTGCTGGGCAGCCTGGTGGGCGGGAGCACGACGCTGACCGGGGGGCTGCTGGTGGGGCTTTCGCGCGAACTGCTGGCGACGGTGAACGTGCAGGTGGCCAACAGCAAAGCGAAGGTGATTTCGGCTCCTACGGTGGTGGCGACCGACAGCATCCCGGCATCGATCAACGTTGGACAGTCCGTTCCGACGCTGAGCGCGCAGGCGGTGACCGGAGCGCAATCGCAGGGCAGTTCGCTGTTCGCCAACACCATCAGCAACGTGAATACCGGCGTAACGTTAAACGTGCTGGCGCGGGTGAATACGAGCGGAATCGTGACCATGGTGATTAACCAGCAGGTGAGCAGCCCGATCCCACCGGCGGCGGGATCGATTCAATCGCCTTCCTTCGATCAGCGGACGGTGCAAACTCAGGTGACGGTGCAGGATGGGGACACGATCGCCATCGGGGGGATCATCGACGAAAGCGTCACCGTATCCGATAGCGGACTGCCTGTGTTAAGCCACATTCCGTTCCTCGGAGCCCTGTTTGGAAGCAAATCGTACAACAAGCAGCGGACGGAGCTGGTAATTTTCCTCACGCCGCATGTAATCTACGATACCAATCAGATCGTCGACGCGAGCGAGGAGCTGAAGGACAGCTTCAAGCTTCTGCGTAAAGATCTGAAGAACGAGTAAGCCACCTCACGCAATCCGGCACGGCCACGGAGCATTCGGCGCTCCGGTGGCCACCTTTCCATGAAAATCATTGACTTAGAGGGGCGAAGCATGATTCAATTGAAAACTGAAAGAGTGCTGAACCCTAAACAGCCACCCGGACATCAGGCGTTACTTTACGCTTGACTTGGTGTTCTATACAATGTTATGAATGATTTGACTGCGTTTGAAGGGTTTGGTGGCATTTATTCCATGCGTGAATCCCGCGAGCACAGCGTTAAAGAGCAGTAAAAAAGTAAAAAGACGAGAAGTCAAAACGAGATCGAGCTTTACATTGGAGAAGACGACAAAGAATCGGGCGGATCAGGCGGGGGCGAGCGGAACAACCGCCCGTTCGTGCCGGATCCGTACGATTTGCAAACGCCGATCCAGGGTGCAATTGTAATGAGGCTCAGGTTGAGAGAAAGAACTTCCATCAATTCAATTTCAGAACTTCACAAGGAGAAGGAAATGGCAGATTTTCGCAAATGGCTTTTGGCGTTTGCCGCCGCCGCACTCGTGTTAGGCACGGGCGCGTCGGCGAATGCTCAAACCACCGCGCCATTCAGTTGCACCGCTAGCGCCGCTAACCCGCCGCTAGTTCGCGCTGAAGGCGTTACAGAGGAAGTGGGAGACGTGGTGATGAACTGCACGGGCGGTAATCCGACCCCGGCAGGCACCCCGATCCCGCTATCCAATATCACGATCACGCTGAACACGTCGATCACGGACCGCATTTACAACACCACGACCGGCTTATCGGAAGCGTTGTTGATGATCGACGACCCGTATCCGGTCAACCCGGATCCGAACCCCCCGCCCGTCCAGTCCGCCAACTCGGCCAGTATGCAACTGCTGTGCGCCGCAACCGGTGGAGTGGGAACGTGCGGAATCACTTCGACTGGCTACACCAGTGGCCATGCCGGCGGCGATTATGACGGCGACCCCACTCTCAAGCACTACAACGTGTTCCAGGGCGCGGTAACGAGCGCGAACCAGATTTCGTTTCTGGGCGTGCCGATCGACGCTCCGGGTTCGTCCCTGACGTTGAGCATCCGCATCACGAACGTGCGCGGCAACGCGTCGCAGCTTTCGGTTGGCTCGCAGTTCTCGCTCTCGCCGATCCAGATGTTCGTCGCCGTCAACGGTTCGCAGCAGGTTGTGATCAATAACCCGCAGCCGATCGTCGGCTATGTTACGCCTGGTCTGGTGACCTCTGTGACTCCTGGGACCGACGAACAGTGCATCCCGTCGAGTACAGGCTTCGACCTAACCTTCACGGAGAATTTCGCCTCGTCGTTCAAGGCGCGAGTCTTCGGCGATGGCCGGGCGCAGAACGTTCCTGGGTTCTCGTACAACTCGGAATCGGGACTCTGGGATACGTCGGGCGCTCTCGGCCAAGCCGGCTTGGCGGATCATGGGACTCGTCTCCTGGCCCGTCTCAGCGGCTTCCCGTCGAACATCACCCTGACGGTTCCGGGCGAAGTTGATTTGATTACCGCGGCTGGTAGCCATACCGGTCAGGCATATTACGTCACAACGGACGGCTACGGCAACAGCTCCGCCGGCAACGTCGTCCAAAGCACCGCCCCAGTCACTGTCACGCTCGACAGCACGGGCGCCGGTTGGATCACCTACGAAGTACTGGGCAACGATTACACGGCTGTTGAGTCGTTGACCGTCCCGGTGAGCGTAGGCTATCCGACGGCTCCGACCCTACCGCTACTCGGAACGGGCAGCGCGACGCTCTCCTTCGCGCCGATCGCCGCTCCTGGCACCACCGGCTGGACTACCGCCAGCCCGACGACTGCCAATCCGACCAGCTATCCGTTGCCACGCTTCGTGAGCACCAGCTCGGCGGCAAACGCACTCAGCATCGTGCCTTGCACTTGCAACCTGCTGTTCCCGTTCATCACGAATCAATCCGGATTCGACACGGGGCTCGCGATCGCAAACACCACGATGGATCCGTACGGCACGCTTCCGCAGACCGGTCCGATCACGCTCAACTTCTATGGAGAGTTGGCGGGCGGCACGGCTCTGACGTCGGCCCAGGCCACGGTAACCACTCCGTCGGTCCCCGGCGGCTGCGTCTTCACCATGACTCTCAGTGGTGGTGGCGGCGTCATGAATTGCGCGAACGGCCCCACCGGCACCACGCCTCCGTTGGCCGGGTTCCAAGGCTACCTCATCGCGCAGTCGCAGTTCCTGTACTGCCATGGCTACGCCTTCATCAGCTCGGTCGGTGGCAGCACCGAAGCACAGGGTTACCTGGGCATCGAGCTCGACTACCCCGGTCTGACCCGCACGGGTCAATCCGGCGAGAGCAAGGGCCAGTAAGCAACAGACCCAACTGTAGTGAAAGAGGAGGGGAGCTTCGGCTCCCCTCTTTTTTTGGTTCCAACTAAGTTAAGATCCTAAGTAGAAACTATTCCGCTTCGTGCTACTCTAGTTTTTCAGCGATTCTCCCGCCGCGTCCTTCACCTTATTCTCTAGGGGTGTTTCTTTGAAGCTTCCAATCACAGCTCTGTCCATTTTTGCGCTTTTTGCCGCCGCCACGCCGAACTTCGGCCAGAACCTATACGTCTTACCGGGCGTCGGAGGTACGGGTCCGACGGTTAGCGTTTACGGAACGCAGACCCTGGCCGCGGCGGGAACGTTCCAGGCCAGCCCGAACGCCTTCCGGGTTCTTTCGACCGGCAACGGCGCCAAGATATATGTTCTATCGGCGTCTGCGGCGGGATCGGCGTATTCGCTGAGCCAAGGCTATACGATTGAGACGACGCTGGGAAATTTCGGCACCGCTCCGACGCAGGCCGTGATGACGCCCGACGGACTAACGCTTTATATCGCGGCGGGATCGCTGTTTGGATTCCACGCCGCCAACGACGGGCCGATCGTGTTCGGAGCGACGCAGTTTCCCGGCACGGTGCTGGACGTGGACTCGAGTGTCGATGGAACGCAGGCGTTCGTGCTGTCGGCGACACCATTCAGCAGCACGCTGACGCCGATCTCGACGGTGACCAATCTTTCGCTGGCGACGATTCCGATTTCGGGTTCGGGGACCAATGTAACGGTAGGACCGAACTCGCTGGTTTACGTCTCGACGGCAACGTCGATCCTGGAAATAGATCCAAATTCCTACGCGGTGCTGCACCAGTACGCGACGGCGGGCGGAACCGGGAAACCGGTTTTCACCCCGGACGGTCATTACCTGATCGCGGCGAGCGCGAAAGCGACGGCGGCGTCCGCGGTGTATCTGGTGGATCTGATGGCGCATAACGTGGCGGGAACGATTCCCGCGAGCGCGCTGCCATCCGGGGCGCTCCTCGATCAGCTTTTCCTCGGAGGAACGAATCTCGTTCTGGGCTATTCGAAGAGCGCGCAGGCGATCTACGAAGTGTCGCTCTCTCCGCTGGCACTAACGGCGGCGCCCTTCGTCCCGGCGAACACGAAGGTTACCGCGGCGGCGGTCACCGCGGACGTACCGGTGGGAACGCGAAACGTTCAGTATTTATTCTTCGCGGCGAGCGGAGGCGTGAACCGGATCGACCTGAACACGGGACAGCAGGCGGGCGTGATTTCCGACGCCAATCCGGTAGGAGCGTTGTCGGTGACGCAGCCGGTAGTAACCGGGAGCGCGCTCGACATTTTGCAGTATGGCGGCAATCAAACGGTGCCGGCGACGGTGGTCTCGAGTCCCCTGGTGGTAAGGGCGTTGAACGGCGTGGGCGAACCGCTGGCGGATGTGAACGTCGCTTTTACGGCTCCGGCCGGCGTCAAACTTTCCACATCGAGCGTGAACACGAATATTCTGGGGTACGCGAGCACGACGTTTACAGCGACGACGGCGACGGGCACGGTGCAGATCGCGGCCGACGCAGGCAATACCAAAATCTCGTTCACGGAAACGATCGGAACGGCGGGATCGGGCGGCGGAACGGGTGGCGGCACATCGCCGGCCTCGCTCGAAGTAGTCGCGGGACAGGGAATGCTGCTGAACCAGTACAATCTCGCGTCGCTTGCCGCGGGAACCCCGTTCTCGGTGGAAGTTAAGGACGGCAATGGCGACCCGGTGCCTAATATTCCGGTCACCTACCAATTGACCCAAGGGCCGGGCACGCTGCGGGTTTACAACGGAGTGGGAACGGTTGGCACGGGTGGAACCATCACGGTGCCGAGCGGAGCGGACGGAGTGGCGTCGGTCGATTTTCTGGGAGGGCAGGTGCAGAACCTGACGCCCGGATTTATCGGAGGGACGATCACGGCGAGCGTGGGGACGGGCATCACGGCGACGATTTACGTGACGACGGTGACGACGCTCTCCGGCGCATCGTACATAACGATTTACCGGATCCTTCCGAATTATGGGACGGTACTCGCGGGTCCGGCGGGTTCCACGATCGCGGGAGCGGTGCAGTTTCAGGTGGTTTCCAATTCCGGGCCGGGCGTTCCCAACGTCGGAGTGACGCTGGTTCCGTCGGGCACGCCGGGGAAGACTCCGTCGGCGAGTTGCGCGGGTAGTCCGCTGTCGAACGCCAAGGGGATCGTTACCTGCGACGTGGTTTTTAACGGAGTGCTGGGCACGGGGAGCGTCACGCCGGACATCGGCTATTTCGGAAGCTCCTTGCCTGTGCCGATCCAGGTGACGGCCGGCTTGCCGGCGCAATTTGTCAAGATTCAGGGCGACGGGCAGAGCGGGAAGTATGGACAAAGCCTACAGCAGGTGCTCATCGCCCGGCTGGAGGATTCGTTCGGCAATCCGCTGCCGGGGGTTCCGGTGACTTGGACGGTAGCGACGGGGAGCGCGACGTTGAGCGGGGCTTCGAAGACGACCGACACCAACGGCGGGGCCGAAGTGGCGGTGATTTTGGGTAAGACTCCCGGGCCGGTGACGGTGACTATTACGGCGGGAACGGGCGCGAGCGCGGTTACGGCAACCTACACGGAGACGGTGATCGTGATACCGGGCGGATTGCAGGCGGTTTCCGGAGGGACGCAGACGGCGATCGAGGGAGCGGCGTTCGCGCAGCCGCTGGTGGCGCAGGCGCTCGACAACCAAAACAACCCGATACCGGGAGTGAGCGTAACGTTCGCGGTGACGTCGGGTCCGGCGACGCTAAGCGCGCCGTCGGCGACGACGGACGCCAACGGAAACGCAACAGTGAACGTAACCGCCGGATCGACGGCGGGCCCCGTGGTGGTGACGGCGGCGTACGCCGGGTTCACAGCGGCGTTTCCATTGACCGTAAGCCCGCCCGGACCTACGAACATCGTGTTCCTGAACGGGGCGAGCTTTTCATCGAACGGCGCGGCTCCGGGGTCGGTGACGCCGGGAATGATCGTGGCGATTACGGGCGACAACCTCACACCGGGAGTGACGGGCGTGATGCCGGCTCCGTCGGGAGCGCCGCTGCCGACAACGCTCGGCGGCGTACAGGTGTTCTTCGGAGGGATTCCGGCGCCGATCTTCGCGGTGGTGAACGGCGATGGGCGGGAGCAGGTGAACGCGCTGGTGCCCTTCGAATTGGGCGCCGTTACGACGACCAACGTGACGATTACCAACACGAGCGGATCGACGACGCTGTTGAACGTGGTGGTGACGCCGGCCGATCCGGGAATTTTCGAGGCGACGGCCAACAGCCAAAGATACGCGGTGATGGTGAAGGTCTCCGATGGCAGCTATATAAGTCCACAGAATCCGGCCGCGCCGGGAGACACGGTGATTGTTTTCGCCGAAGGACTGGGGCAAGCGACTCCGGTGATCACCACAGGAGCGCCGGGCGTGCCGAATCAAACGCTGAACCAGCCCGTGACGGTGACGGTGAACGGGGCGGCGGCGTTTGGGCCGACAGCGGTTTACGAGCCGCAGGGAATCGGAGTGTATCTGGTGACCTTCCAAGTGCCGACGGGTTTGGCGACGGGAATTTATCCGCTAACGTTGACGGTCCCGGGGAGCGACGGGCAGACGTATTCCTCGCAAGGTTCGTTTATTCCCGTGAAGACGCCGCCGCCTCCGGCATAGGGGCGCGCGGCTCAGACACGCTGGCAGCGCGGGCAAAAGTGGGTGCCGCGCTGCGCGAGAACGATTTTGCGGATGGGCGATCCGCAACGCGGGCAGGGAAGGCCGGCGCGTCCGTAGACGCGGTGGTGAAGTTGGAAGGCTCCCTTGCGGCCTTCGGCGTCCACGTAATCGGAGATGGAAGAACCGCCGAGGGCGATGGCGCGATGGAGGACGTCGAGCATCGCATCGTAGAGCGCGGCGCCGCGTTTGGGGCCGATGCGGCGCGCCTTGGGGTGAATGCGGGCCGCGAAGAGAATCTCGTCGGCGTAGATGTTGCCGATGCCGCCGAGGAAGCGCTGGTTGAGGAGCAGGGCCTTGATGCGTCCACGGTGGGCGCTTAGCGCGCGAAGAAAATCCGGCAAAGAGAGGGCGAGCGGGTCGGGGCCGAGGGCGGCGAGGCGGACGGGCGTGCCGGCGCTCCACTCGATGCGGCCGAAGTGGCGGATGTCGTCATAGAGCAGGACGCCGTCGTCGAGGTCGAAGATGGCGCGGGTGTGGGGGCCGGGGCGCGCGGCGGCGAGGAGTTTACCGGTCTTTCCCAAGTGGATGGAGAGCGAGCCGCTGTCGAGATGAAGGAGGACGAACTTGGCGTGGCGGGAGACGGAGACGATGCGGCGGCCGGCGAGCGCGGCGGCGACGGAGTCGAAGTCCTGGCGGACGACGTGGCGCGAGAAGAATTCGGCGCGGACGATGCGCTTTCCGGTGAGATAGGGCGCGAGGGTCCGGACGACGGTTTCGACTTCGGGCAGTTCCGGCACGGGTGGCGCGGCGGGCTAGAGTTGGGAATCCGGATCGAGGAGGATGGCGTCGCCTTCGGCGGAGACGGGGAAGCGCGCGGCGGCCATGGAGGGGTCCATATCGTTTTCTCCGGTGCGGCAATCGAATTCAAAACCATGCCACGGGCAGACGATCATTGCGCCCTGGAGGGTGCCTTCACCGAGGGGGCCGCCGGCGTGGGGGCAGACGCCATCGAGGGCGTGGACATTGCCGTCGAGGTTGCAGAGGGCGAAGGGGCGGTCTCCGATTTCGACTTGGGTGACCGAACCGGGAGGGAGAGAGGAGAGTGAAGCGACTTTGACGAAGGGCATCCTACGGATGTTTTACCACGCGAGAGGGAGTGGAAGCCGGGGCGTGCGGGGCGTCACCGGCTCAACTCGTGGCACGAGGTGCAGGAGAGGCTTGCGGCGCGCAACTGGTGGCAATCGACGCACGCCTTCATTTTCATCGGAAGGACGGACTGGATGGGATCCTGCGACCACACGTCTCCGTGACAGGCTTGGCAGGTCAACGCGGCTTTTGCATGGCGGGCATGGCTGAAGAAAACGAAATCGGGAAGACGATAGATCGGGGCGGCGGGTTGAACCGGCTGTGTGGGGGGCAGTTTGGCGATCGCCTCCGTCGTGTCGTGGCAGGACATGCATCGCGAGGCGGTTGGAAAACCGGCCCGGTCGTCTTGTTGCGCGCCGGAGTGGCAGAGGACACAAGGAAGACCGAGCGCCGCGTGGCGCTTATGACTGAACATCCCGGGAGGACGCGGAGTATCGAGGGTTTTGACGGCCATTGCGGAGGACGGAGCGGAGGCGGGGGTTCGCGAGTAGCTTACTAACGGAGCCGGGTTGGGCGGGGAAAGAGCGAACGCGACCAGCGCATCGGAGAAGACCTTACTGTACTTATTCCCGCCTCCGGCGGCGATCACGATAAACTGACGGCCGGACTTATTTCCTTTGAACGTCATGGGAGACGCGAAGCCACTGGCTGGCAGTTTGGCTGTCCAGAGTTCGGAGCCGGTGTCTTTGTCGAACGCCCGAAACCTGCCATCGTCGGTCGCTCCGATAAACACCAAGCCGCCGGCGGTGACTAGCGAGCCACCGATATTGGGAGCGCCCGTTGGTGCGACGCCGCGCTTCAATAGGCCGTCGTCGACGCCAAGAACGGTGCGCCATCGGAATTCTCCGCGATCGAGATCGATGGCGGTAAGAAACGCCCAGGGCGGCTTTTGGCAGGGGTGAAGGTCTTGATCCCAGAACCGGGAATAGGGAGATCCCGAACCTTGCGGCCGATAGGGGATCTCGGCACCCGCGGGCCGCTGGACCATGTGGTAGAGCATCCCCACGTCCATGGAGTTGACATACAGGGTGTGCGTGGCTGGATCGAAAGAAGCGCCGCCCCAATTGGCTCCTCCGTTGGTTCCGGGAAAGAGCACGGTGGGATCGAGGCCGAACGGCGTGAAGATCGGCGAGAAGACCGCATTCTTAGTCAACTGCTCGCAGTAAGCGCGCGATTCCGGAGTAACATCGGTTAGTTCGGCGCGGGTCATGGCTTGGCGCGCATACGGAGGCGGCTTGAGGGGACGGGGCTGAGTGGGGAACGCGCGTTCGCCGGGGATGTTACTCGGGGGAACCGGCGTTTCTTCGATGGGAAACAGAGGCTGGCCCGTCGCGCGATCGAAGACGAACGTGAAGCCGGTCTTGGTGACCTGGGCGACAGCGTCGATGAGTTTGCCGCCGCGCGTGACGCGCACGAGCGAGGGCTGAGCGGGGAGATCGTAATCCCACAGATTATGATGGACGGTTTGAAAATGCCAGATGCGCTCGCCGGTGGCGGCGTTCAAGGCGACCAGGGAGTCGCCAAAAAGCCCGGCGCCTTTGCGATCGCCGCCGTAATAGTCGGTTGCGGGAGAAGTGAGCGGGAGAAACACGATGCCGCGCCGGACATCCACGCTCAGCGGAGGCCAGGCGTTCAACCCGCCGCGATCGCGCCAGGAGTCCGCTTCCCAAGTATCGTTTCCGAATTCTCCCGGTCTGGCGACGGTGTGGAACGTCCAGACAAGCTTTCCGGTAACGGCATCGAAGGCGCGTACATCGCCGTTGGGGCCGTGCGGGAGCGCGTCGGGGACCAACGATCCGCAGATCACCAGGTTTTTGTAAATAGCGGGAGGGGAGGTCATTCCGTCGTCGGGAAAGTCATGGTGGGCCTCGGGGCGAAGGTCGATCCAACCGCCCACGCCAAACGCGGCGTCCGGCTTGCCCGTTTGCGCGACTAAGGAAAATAGGCGTCCATCCATCGTTCCGAGAAAGACGCGCCGCCGATGGCCATCGGTCCAATAAGCGGCGCCGCGGTTGATGAACAAGTTTCCAGGGCGGTCCCGTTCGAGGTGAGGGTCGAAGGACCAGATCTCGCGGCCGGTCTCGGCATCGAGCGCGATTACGCGGGAGAAGGGAGTGGTTAGATAGAGGACGCCGCCGATGAAGAGGGGCGTGGACTCAAACGAACTTCGCGTAGTCCATTTTGTCCCGTCGCTGACGTCGCCGGTGTGGAAGATCCAGGCCGGTTTGAGATTGGTGACATTGGCGCGGTTCACCTCTCGAAGCGGCGAGTATTTCATGCCGCCGGGATCGCCGCCGTAGGATGGCCAATCCTGAGCGCGGGCGGTGTTTTGCGCGACGGACGAGAAAAAAAGGAGGAGAGCGGCAAACGGTCCGGCCGTGCCGGATAGCGGAGCGTTCATCTGAATCTCCCTTGGGAGCGCGAGCTATGCGGGATGATCGAGAATCGTCTCCGAACTGGGATCCCAGTACAGCCGTTTGCCCGACCAATAAGATTGGGCGGCCATGATGCAGGCGACGGAATGGGAGAAGCCGTTATCCACGGTGGCGGCGGGCACTCCGCGGGAGCGCATGGCGTCCAGCCAGTTCATCAGATGGTCGACGTCGTCGTCGTTGGGGCCGATCGAATCGGCAACGGGGGCATTGGGAAGATGAACGATTTCCGCCTTGTCGGCGGCCGGTCCCATTCCTGGCGCGGCGGTGTAGCGCGGATTCCAGTTATCCTCCGGATCGAATTCATGGCGGCCGCCTTCGCGGGTGACAAGGAATAGAGACGCTCCTTCGCCTCCATAGTTTTCGATGGTGCCGTTGGAACCGCAGATGCGGCTGAAGCTACGGTAGCTGTTGGAGAAACTGGTGGTGTAGGTGTAGAGGAAACCCTGGGGATAAGTGAAAGAGACGGTAACATTGTCGGGGTTTTCGCGCCCGTCGGGCCAGGTGAAGATCCCGCCGTTCGACACGGCGCTGAAGGGATGAGTTTCGCCGGTCCAGAGGTGGACGAGATCCGAGCCGTGACTAAGCCATTGGTCGAAGATGCCGGAGGAGAATTCCTTATACAACCGGAACTCCAGGTAGACGTGGGGATCGAACGGACGGTCGGGCTTTCCCAGCAACCAGCGCTTCCAATCGGTATCCCGCTCTTTGAGAAGCGTGGGGTTCCTTCCGTCGTCGTATTTTCCGATGAAGCGCCAACGTTGTTGGTTGACGTTCCACTCCTGGGAAATGCGAGCGATTTTTCCGATGCGGCCGGAGCGGATCAGGTCGCGCACGGCCAGCGGATAGGGCTGAGTGCGGTGTTGCGTTCCGACCTGCACGACTTGCTTGGAAGCTTTGACCGCACCTCGCGCCGCCTTGGCTTCGTCCAAGACATTGGCGAACGGCTTTTCGACATAGCAATCTTTCCCGGCGCGGACGACGTCGATGCAAAGCTTGGCGTGTTGATGATCGCCGGGGGCTATCATCACGCCGTCGATATCGGATCCGCCCAGCAGTTGCTCGGAATATTTATAAACACGCGGCTGGGTTCCAAATAGTTTCTTCACCTGTGCGGCGCGCGCATCTCTCGCCACCGACCAAATGTCGCAAACGGCGACCACTTCGACGGCGGTTTTTTTGGCGGCCAGATGGACCATGTTGACGTGGCCCTGGCTGCGGCCGCCGCAGCCAAGTTGGGCGATGCGGATGCGGTCGTTCGCTCCGATGACCCTGGCGTATGAATTCGCGGCCATGGCGAGCGCGGATCCGGCGAGCAGCGATCCGGTTTTGCCAAGGAACTCCCTCCTGCCGACTCCGGGTGTGGGGGCGTCTAGATTCGAGTCCGGTAAGTCTTCCATACGATCGATTCCTCCCAGCGCGCTTAGAAAGTATACTTCACGGCGAACTGCAAAATGCGCGGGCCGGCGTCACTGAGTATTTGGCCGAAGGTATTGTCTTGTAAATTGTTGTCCGGATTTCCGAAGTTCGGGTGGTTGAGCAAATTGAAGAACTCGAACCGCAGTTCGAGCCGCTGCCGCTCCCGGATGGTGAACAGCTTGCTTAACGCGGCGTCGATGTTCACGAACATGGGCCCGACGAGCGAATCCGAGCCGGCATTGCCAAAGGTGCCGAGCGGGTTGGGCGCGAATGCGTTCGCATTCAGCCATTGAAGGGTGTTGGTATTCCGGACGTAGGGGTTGCCGACGACGTTCGGACGGTCGAGGCCGATGCCGGTCAACGAGTTGTCGAGTCCGGTGACGGGGGTGAACCATACTCCGCTGTGCGCGGTGAGAATCGGCGCCAGCTTCCAGCCGCCAAGCAAAAGGCCGGTCCAACGGCCGTTGAAGTGAGGGGATTCGACGACGAACGACAGATTGAAGCTGTTACGAAGATCGAAGCCGCAATTGCCGCGCTCGGCATTTCGATTGTAAGGGTTTTGGGTCAAGGGTCCGCCGAGATCGCCGATAAAGTCCGCCTCGCTGATGCAATGCGAGTAAGTGTAATTCGCCAGGATGGTGTAGTGCTGGCTGAAGCGATGCTCCATTTTCAAGAGAAGAGCTTCGTATTCGGCGTTCGCACCGTCGTCGGCCTGCCAGATGCTGGAGTAAAGATTTCCGGCGACGGGGTTCTGGAGGTAAAGCACGCGCCGCTGATTCGTATTAGCCGTGGTCGAGCAGGGCGCCCCGCCGCAGATGCCGGGTATATAGACGCCGGGGTTGATGTCTTCTCCCGTCCAGATGTGCGTGGTCTTGTTTCCGAGGTAAGTAGCCGACACCATCCAATTGGTGAACGGTTGCAGCTCGTAACTCAGGTTCCATTCGTTGGTGTAGGTGGGGTGGGCGTGGATCGGATAGGTATAGTAACTGGCCTGGCTGGGGAAAACCTGGTTTTTTCCGGGTGGATTGGGCGAGGGGAAGGGGCTGCCGCCGGGATATCCGGCGAATGGATTCGTGAAGCCGCCCGAGGGGTTGAATAAATTCACGGTACTGCCCCACGGCGCGTCGCCGGTTTGATCTTCCCAGTATGCGGTGGGCATTGTGTCGTAGAACAATCCATAGCCGGCGCGGATTACCTGGCGTCCACTGCCGGTGGGATCCCAGGCCAAGCCGGCGCGAGGTTCGAAGTCCCAGGGCCTGTTCGAAGTAAAGGTGGACGGGATGCCAGGGTCGCCGGGAAAGAACAGGCCGGGAGGGGCGTTCACAAACACGCTGCTTTGCGTTCCCGCGGCGAAGGCGGTGGGATTGAAGTGGTCCATCCGGTTGAAGATTTCGCGTCCGGGGAGGAATGGCTCCCACCGAACGCCGAGTTGGACGGTAAGCGTCTTGCTTAGCCGGATGACATCGTGAACATACGAACCAATGTAATTCTGGCGGGCGTTGAAGGGTTGGAGATTGCCCTGGGTGAAGGTATTTGGCTTCCCGAGCAAGAAATCGAGCAGCGCGTCGTTCGTGGATTGTCCGTTAAAAGTGAAACTCCCATTGGCCAGACCACCAAGCTGCAAGTCATAGCGGTAGTGAACCAACTCTCCCCCGGCCGATATATGATGCCTGCCAACGACGATGTCCAGGTCGTCGGCGAACTGGAAGTTGTTTTGGCGGAAGTAGGACGGAGAGCAGGTGCCGCAGCCGACATTGAAATAGCCGGCGACGCCCAAGTTCAGGAAATTCGACAACGGTTGATTGATATTCACGCCGAGGTCGCCGAAGTTGATCAGATTCGACGCCGGCCCTCGGGTGATGGCGAGGCGGGTATATCCGACGTGGGCGGAATTGACGACGTTGGGGTTGATGGTGAAGGTGTCGCCGATCACGGCCGATTGGCTGCGGTCCTGGTTTCCGTGCTGCGTGGAGACGAGAATGTTCGAAGGGGTGAATTGTCCGGGGCTTCCGTAGTCGGCATAGAAGTAATGGACGAAAAGGGTATTGCGTTCGCTCTGGTTCCAGTCCACGCGGCCGAGATATTGCTGTTCGCTTTGGGGTTGGGGAATGGCGTAGGTCACCTTTCCGCACGGGTTATTTGAGATGGGAACGTACTTGAGTAGATTCAGCGCTTGCTGATTGAAGAGCGAAGGGGGAACGTAATCGTTTGGGAACGGCTGGCCGGTGGACGGATTCACGATGGTGCGCGCCGTGCCGCTCGACTGGCATCCGGGGGACTCGAGCTGGCTGAAGTCGCCGCCGAGGGCGGCCTGCGTGGGCGTGAAGGAGATGGAGGAAGGCGGCGCGGTGCGGATCGTCGTTCCCTGGTAGCCGAAAAATCCGAAGAGCTTGTTCTTGACGATGGGCGCGCCCAGCGTGCCGCCGAATTGATTTCGTTTGAGGGTGTCCGGCGTCGGAGCGAAGAAGTCGCGGGCGTCGAAGTCACCGTTCCGGACGAACTCGAATAAGTCGCCGTGGAATTCGTTAGTGCCGGACTTGGTGACGGCGTTGACCACGGCGCCGGCGTGCATGCCGTAGCGGGCCGAGAGCGCGCTGGTTTCCACGCTGAATTCCTGCAGCGCGTCCGGGAACGGGAGCGGAAGGTTCACGTTGGAGAACACGTCCATGTTTTCCCCGCCATCCAGAAGATAATTCGTTCCATTGGCCTGTCCGCCGGCGACGGAAATCGAATCGGCGCTGAAATAGTTTTTGCTGGTGGCCAAGTCGCTTTGACCGTTGGCCGGACCGATGTCGTTAGCGGCGCCCGATAACATGATCAACTGCGTCGGTTGGCGGCCGTTCAGCGGCAAGTCGACGGCCAGTGCCTGATTGATGACTTGCGAAACCGCGGTAGTATCCGTCTTGACCATGCTCGCGCTGGCGCTCACTTCCACCTGTTGCGAGACCGGCCCCAGACGCAGGGTGACGTTGATCTTGGGACTGTCGTTCACTTGAAGAGTAATGCCCGTCTGGACGTATGCGCCAAAACCTTGCGCCTCAACCTTTAGTTTGTACGGACCGATGGGAAGTTCGGGCAGCACATAATTTCCGGTGGCATCGCTCGTAGCCGTCCTCTCCAGGCCCGTACCGGTTTGAGTCACGGTGATTTGCGCCGCGGGAACCGGAGCTCCGCTTGGGTCGGTGACGACTCCGGAAATCTGTGCGCTAGCGACCGCTTGGGCACGCAGAAGGTTGATTGGAGAGGAGTGGAATAAAAATGCAATGGACGCCAGAAGGCCGGCAAGCCTGGTTCGATTCATGAATGCATCCCTTCGTTACCTTTTTGAAGTCGCTGCTGCCCCCGAAACACGGATTCAACGGCTTTGTTTGAGCGCGACGCGGCGCGACATGCGGAACCTCCGATCACGTTCTTTCGGTTGAAGCTCAGTCTATTTCTTTCATGTCCCGGTTGTCAAGACTAGGCGTCACCTTTTAATGAAAACTTTCTTGACTGTGAGAAACAAGTATGATTGACTGCTAGAGAGATCCCGTCATCGTTGCCACGCCACGCCAATTCGAATCCCGAGAACGCCGAGCCGGCGGTTCGCGGCACGCGCCTTTTGACCCGGCGCGAGGCGGTTTTGCTTCCAGCGGCCGCGTACGGCCAGGCGCGGTTTCCGGGGGTCGATTATCGGAGCTATCCAGCCTGCCTGCCGGATTATGTTCGGAGCTTGGCGACCGCGGCGCGAGCGAAACGCGACAGCCAACTGGCGCGATTGACGACGCGCGAAGCGATTGCGGAAAGAAAGACCTGGGTTCGAAATAAGCTGATCGAAACGATCGGCGGCCTTCCGGAGCGGACCGATTTGAAGGCGCGGACGACGGGGACGCTGGAGCGGGAACACTACCGGGTGGACAAGGTGATTTATGAGAGCCGCCCCGGGTTCACGGTTTCGGCGAATCTGTACATCCCGAAGCAGGGGGAGGGTCCTTATCCCGGAGTGCTCTTCCAGCTTGGGCACGGGCTGAACGGAAAGGCTTACGCCAGTTACCAGTTGGCATGCCAGGGGCTGGCGCAACTGGGATTCGTAGTGCTCTCGTTCGACCCGATGGGGCAAGGAGAGCGGATTTATTATCCGGAGCCGGATGGGGTGCAATCCAGGTTGCACGATGCGGACCTGGAGCACACGGTGCCGGGGCGGCAAATGGTGTTGGTGGGGACGACATGTACGCAATTCCAGTTGTGGGATGCGATTCGCGGGTTGGATTATCTTGCCGCGCATCCGCTGGTGGATCCGAAGCGGCTGGCCTCGGCCGGCCAATCGGGAGGGGCGACGCTGACGATGCTGCTGGCGGCGGTGGACGACCGGCTGCACTGCGCCGCCGAGTTCAGCGGGAACACGGAAAACGTGGCCTGTCCGGACTTTATTCCACCGGGCGCTACCGACGACGCCGAGCAGAATCTGTTGGGATCCGGGCCGCTCGGTTTCGATCGCTGGGATTTGTTTTACCCGTTCGCGCCGAAGCCGATGCTGATCTCGATTAGCGATAAGGACAGTTTCGGGACTTATTCGCCCAATTACGTGAAAGATTCCTGGCGGGAGTACCAGCGCCTGGCTTCGGTTTATGGCACGCTGGGCGCGCCGCGGAATCTTTACTGGACGGACACGCCGCTGCCGCATGGTCTGTCCTACGACAGCCGCCTGGAGTTGTACAATTGGCTGCGCCTCCATTTGCGGGGTGAAGCGAAGCGAATTACGGAGGAGCCGCCGGTGAAGGCCGAGGCGGACGAGCGTCTCTATGTATGCGAAAGCGGAAATCTCGTCAAGTCGCTGGGAGGAGAGACTCCGTTCACGCTGACGCGGAAACGATTCCTTGAAGAGAGGAAACGGCTCCAGCCGGCGCCGCTTGAACATTTGTTGAAGCTGGAGCGTCCGCGCCGGGCGAGAGCGGCTGTGTTGCGGAAAGTGAGCTCCGCGGGAGGGGTGACGGTGGAGGCGTTGGACATACCATCCGTTTCCCCGGTGGGTCTGCCGGCATGGTTGTTTCGCGGGCGAGAGACAGCGCCGGACGCGGGGGTGGTGATGATTCTGGATCCGCGAGGACGGAACGCGGCTTGGCATGAAGGCGAACTGTGCCAGAGCCTGGCCGAGCGTGGGCTGATGGTGTGTGCGCCGGACGTCCGTGGAATCGGAGACCTGGCGCCGCAGGTGGGTGCGGGCGCTCCCGGGTACGCGCTTTCGCATCAAAAGGAAGAGGACTACGCATGGTCGTCGCTCATTCTTGGGCGGCCGCTGGTGGGACAGCGCGTGACAGATATTCTGGCGGTGGTGTGGGCGCTGCGGCAGATGACCGGCGGATCCCGGCCGGTGGCGATCGCCGCGCTCGGAGCGTTGACTGTGCCCGCGCTTTTCGCGTCGGCGCTGGAGCCGTCGGTCGGGTCGTTATATCTGGCCGGAGGGCTGGCTTCGTTTGCCTCCATTCTGGACGGTATGGATTATCAGCACCCATTCGCGAATTTTGTCCCAAGCCTGCTGGCGCACACGGATCTGCCGGAGATGGCGGCGGCAATGGCGCCGCGCACGGTTGTCATCGCGGGAGCGATCAACGGCCGGGGCGCGACGATGGATGGGGAGAAGGCTCGCGAGACATACCAGTCCGGGATTGGGCGGGGAAATGTGACAATCCAGGATGCGGCTCGCTGGAGCGCGGATGCATTGGCCCAGTGGTTGGGACAAACGAAGAAGGCCTGACAAGATTCATATCTATGAACGAACAAGAAAAGACAGGACATTACACGTTCGGCAACGCCTCGGTTCAGGTGTATGCCAGCGTCGCCGCAATGGGAGAGGCCGCGGCCGCGGAGGCGGCGGAAATCATTCGCGCGGCGATCGCGCGCAAGGGCAGGGCGCGAATCGTCGTCGCCACGGGCAATTCGCAACTGGCCCTGATCGGCGCGCTAGTGGGGCGGAAAGACGTCGATTGGAAATCGGTGGAGGTCTTTCATATGGATGAGTACGCCGGGATTTCGGCGGATCATCCTTCGAGCTTCCGGCACTGGATTCGAACGAGGGTAGAGGAGAAGGTTCACCCGGCGAAAGTGCATTACCTGGAGGGCGACGCGAGCGACATCGACGGGGAGATGGCGCGGTATGCCGAACTATTGACGGCGGCGCCGATCGATGTGGCGTTTGTGGGTTTTGGGGAAAATGGGCACATCGCTTTTAACGATCCGCCGGTGGCGGATTTCGACGATCCGGCGATCGTGAAGCGAGTGACGCTAGACGAGGGGTGCCGGCGGCAACAGGCGGGCGAGGGACATTTCTCCGGCATCGACGCGGTGCCCCGGGAGGCGCTGACGATAACGTGTCCGGGCTTGTTCCGGGCGGAGGCATGGGTGTGCGCGGTGCCGGATGCGCGGAAAGCCGAGGCGGTCCGCGGCGCATTGGAAGGGCCGATTTCGACGGTGTGCCCGGCCTCGCTGGTCCGGCGGCATCGGCGAGCTTCGGTTTATTTGGATGCGGAATCGGCGGGACTGCTGGCGGAGTTCGCCGCCGGCCGGGCCGGGCGGTGATCCAATGACGCCCAAAGCCGAAAAAAAGCCTTCGTTTCAAAACGTTGCGGCGCTGGCCGGGGTGAGCATGGCGACGGTGTCGAGGGTGGCGCGAGGGCAGGTGAACGTCGACGCCGAGATCCGGCGGAAGGTGCGGAAGGCGGCGGCGGAGCTGGGGATCAATCTGGAGCAGAGGCGGAAAGAGAAGGCGACGATCATCGCTTTTATGTTGTCCAACCGCGACCTGCTGCACAGTTTTCAAGCGCGGGTGCTATTGGGCGCGGAGGCCTACTCGGCTTCGCAGAACTTGGAGATTCTGTTTCTGTCGCACCGGTATTCGCCGACGGTTCCTTCGGGCGAACTGCACCTGCCGCAGATTTTGAGCCAGCGGACGATGGTTCGGGCGGTGATTCTGGGAGGGACGAACTCGGCCAATATGCTGGCGGCGCTGCGGGATCGCGAGATTCCCTTCGCGGTTCTTGGTAACAACGTCTTCGGAGAATGGACGCCGGGCGAGTACGACGCGGTGTATTCGGACGATGTGCAGGGCGCTTTCGATTTGACGTCGCAACTGATCGCCGACGGGCATCGCGACATCTGGTTTATCGGGGATACGGAGTTCCCGTGGTATGCGCGGTGCGCGCAGGGGTATCGTGACAGGATGCTGGAGGCGGGGCTTCGGCCGCGGATGAGCGAGCTGCATTCGCAGGACCGGCACTTGGGATATCTGGCGATGCGGTCGATTCTCTCGCGGCGCGAACCGGTGACGGCGGTATTTTGCGGATCGGACCAGATCGCCAGAGGTGTGTACGAGGTATTGCGGCAATCGGGATTGAGCGTGCCGGGGGACATTTGCGTGGCCGGATTCAACGACAGCGAGGCGATGCTGATGGATCCTCCGCTGACGAGCGTGGCGGAGTTTCCGGAGGAGCTGGGAAGGTATCTGGCCGAGTTTGTTTCCAAGCGGGTGCATGAGCCGGATCTGCCGCCGCAACAGATCACGATACCGACGCAAGTGGTGGTTCGCGGGTCGACGCGGGTCGTCGGGCCTCGCCTTACGGAGTTGGAGCGGCCGGGCGCGCCGGCGGCGGTTGCGGAAAAGGAGATCTGAGGCGGCATGGCGGCGATCTTCGGGCGCGAGGTCCGGCATTGGGGACGGTTTGCGTTGGCGGCGGGAGTCTGCGCGGCGCTGGCGGCGGGTCCGGTGAAGTTGAAGCGCGGTCAGGACCGCATCGATGTGGTGGTGGATGGGAAGCCGTTCACGACGTACTTCTATGGCGCGGAGGTTGCGAAACCGTACCTGATGCCGCTGCGCACCGGCGGCGGGACGATCGTGACGAGAGGGTTTCCGGTGGGCAACGACGCGTCGGCCGGGGATCCGAAAGGTTCGTCGTTCGAGCCGCACCAGCGTCCGCTGTATTTCGCGCATGGCGACATCGACGGGTTGGATTTCTGGGGCGAGGCGGCGTTCGCGAAATACTACAACGATCATGGACATCAGGCTTATGGGCACATGGCTCTGGAGAATATCGAAGAGGTGAAGGCCGCGGGAGATGCGGGGACGATCCGGGCGCGGTTCCTGCTGGAGGATCCAAACAATCGCGTGGTGGCGGAGGAGACGCAGAGTTACCGATTCGAGGGGACGGGCGGCACGCGAACCGTCGATTGCGAGTTCGTGGTTCGGGCGACGAACGGGCCGCTCGATTTCGGAGATTCGAAAGAAGGGACGTTCGGGATACGGCTGGCGCCGGAACTGAGCGCGCCTTACGATCACATGACGAACTCGAACGGCGCGAAGGGGGAGAAGGCGATCTGGGGAAAACCGGCGAATTGGGTGAATTACTCAGGGACGATCGGCGGGAAGACGGTGGGGATCGCGGTATTCGACCATCCGGCGAGCTTTCATCATCCGACGACGTGGCACGCACGGGCCTATGGATTGTTCGCGGCGAATCCATTTGCGTTGCGGGAATTCGCAAAGGACCCAAGCAAGGATGGAAGCTGGACGGTTCCCGAGGGACAGTCGCTGCGATTCCGCTACCGGGTTTTAATTTACGATGGCGCCTTCGACGCGAAGCGGATCGAGAAGGCTTATGAGGAGTATGCCGCCACAAACTGAAGCGGCGGTCCCGCAAGTTCCCTCGCTACTGACACGCCGGAGATGGTGGATCGTCTGGACGCTATTCGGTTCGACGATGATCAACTACGTCAACCGCCAAACGCTGTCGGTGCTGGCGCCGGTGATCTCGCGGGAACTGCATCTTTCGCATAGCGCGCTGTCGCAAATCTTCGCGTCGTTTCAGGTTTCCTACGCAATCACTTGGCTGTTGGGCGGAATGGTGTTGGACATTGTCGGCACGCGGATCGGACTTTCGTTCGCGGTGATCTGGTGGTCGATCGTCAGCGGGTTGACCAGCTTCGTGAACTCGCCTGCGTCCTTCGGCGCGCTGCGATTTTTGCTGGGGATCGGGGAGGCGTTCAATTGGCCGGGCGCGACGAAAGCGGTGGCGGAATGTTTCCCGCCTCCGGAGCGCAGCCTGGCGGTGGCGATCTTCGACAGCGGCTCCAGCGTGGGAGGAGCGCTGTCGGCGTTCTGCATACCGTTTATCGCGCTGCGTTTTGGATGGCGCTCGGCGTTTGTTTTTTCGGGGCTATTGGGCGTGGTGTGGTTGGCGGTGTGGCTGGCCGTTTACCCTCGCCAAAGCGGGGGACTGAAGGCGCGGCCGAAGGGATTCGTGCGGAACTACTTTCGCGGCTGGGGGCCTTTGCTTCGGCGCCCGGAGACGTGGGCGATCGTGATCGGACGGTCCTTAACCGATCCGGTCTGGTGGTTCTATGTGTTCTGGCTGCCGCAGTATCTGAGCGATGTCCGGGGATTCGGCCTGAAACAAATCGCGTTCTTCGCGTGGATTCCGTTTGTTGCGTCGGATCTCGGCAATTTCGCGGGCGGGTTGGTTTCCAGGGCTCTGATCCGGCGCGGGATGCCGGTGCTGCGGTCGCGGAAGGTGGTTTGCGTGGCGAGCGCGATTCCGATGTTATCGGCGATTCCGGCCTCGCTGGCGGCGACGCCGTTTTCCGCGCTGGCGTTTATATGCGTGGCGCTATTCGGCTTCGCCAGTTTCTCGACGATGGCGCTGACGCTGCCCTCCGATCTATTTCAGGCGGATGTGGTGGCTTCGGTCACGGGCCTGAGCGGATTGGGAGCGGGACTGGCTGGAACGCTGTTTACGCTGATGGTGGGCGGGTTGGTGGACAAGTTTTCGTATACGCCGGCGTTCTTTGCAGCGGCATTTTTGCCGGTGGTGGCGACGGCGGCGATCCTGGTGCTGATCCGCAAGGGCACCGAGCCGGTGGAAGCGGTGGGATAGATTGGCGGCGCATGCGGACAAGATCCATTGCGCGTTGGAAACGATGTTACTGATGAATCGGAAATCGATTGCGAGGGTGAAGCGATGAATAGGGGTACGACTCGCCGGGATGTATTCCTCCGCTGGCCGTTGTGGGCGCTGAGTCCGGTGTTGCTGGGGAGTGAGGCGGCGCCGGCGATCGCGTTCCCGGCGCGGGCGAACGACCGGCTTGCCGTTACGTCGTGGCCGTTTCGAGAAACGATCGACGCTCCGGGGAACCATTATTTCGACCGGACGAAGCCGGGCATGGATCTGAAAGATTTTCCGAAGATGGTGGCGGAGCGGTTCGGCGTTCATAGCATCAACCCGTTGACGAGCCACTTTGGGTCGCTGGATCCGGCCTATGTGGAAGCCTTCCGGCGAGCGGTGGAGAAGGCGGGGTCGCGGGTGGTGGATCTGGGTTTGGGTGGCGGGAATTTTTACGATGAAGACCCGGCGGAACGGCGCGGGGCGATCGAGCGAGGCCGGAAGGGAATCGACATTGCGATGGCGGTGGGATCTCCGAGCGTCCGGCAGCATGTATCGGGGCGGCGCGGCACGATTCCCAATGTCGAGCTGGCGGCCGGGAGCCTGGGCGAGCTGGCCGCCTATGGCGCGAAGCGGGGCGTCGTGGTGAATCTGGAGAACGACGCCGCGGTGGCGGAAGATCCGTTCTTTCTGACCGGCGTGATCGAGAAGGCGAACAACCCGTATCTGCGGAGCTTACCTGACTTCGGGAACTCGCTGGGCACCTACGACGCGGCGCGGAACGAGCAGGCGGTGGCATCGATGTTCCGGCACGTATTCGACATGTGTCACGTGAAGGACTCGGTGACGGGGGCCGGCGGGAAAAGAGTTCCGGTGGATGTGAAGAAGATGTTTGGGATCGCGAAGGCGAGCGGGTACAAAGGGTATTTCTCGATGGAATTCGACATTGCCGGCGGCGATCCGTTTACCGGCACGGACCGGTTGCTGGCGCTGAGTTTGCGGTATCTGGCTTGAGGGCAGCGATCGGGCGTGGAGTGAGAGAGGCGGAAGGAAGGAGATTCGACGATGGAGGAAACGGGAATGAACCGGCGTGATTTTATGG
>VFSW01003644.1_pt1 | contig 23093 bp, 19 predicted proteins | sample 5358111 | NCBI WGS metagenome assembly VFSW01 (sample SAMN11554181, study PRJNA540505) | mine drainage metagenome | isolation source: sediment from site ElyBrook_90M | place: USA: Ely Copper Mine, Vershire, VT | collected 2017
GGAAATGCCGATCTCCTGCTCCGAAGCATGGGTGTGCTGGTAGCTGCCATAAAAGAAAAGCTTGTCCTTTACGATAGGCAAGCCAATCGTTCCCCCTGCAGTATATCGGTGCAGTTGCGGATTTTTTTCGTTTGCGGGGATATTCGGATCGGCATTATAGAAATAGGGATCGGCGTTCAGCCAGTTTGTCCCGCGATGCACGTAGGCTTCGCCATGAACGTTGTTGGTGCCGGAGCCGGTGCTCATATCGATGTGCGCGCCGCTGGTCCCGCCTTGCTGAGCGTCGTACATCGAAGTATTCACACGCACTTCTTGAATGGACTCTGGAGCAGGCGAAGGAATGGCCTCGCCGATGGCAAGGTAAACGGATGCGCTGCTCTGGACCGGGATGGCGCTCAGGCTGGAGGCGCCGCTGACGCCCGTGTTATTCACAACGCGGGCCGAAGCCACTTGGCTCGTGCTCTTGCCGTTGAAAAGATTCCTGGCGTCAACACCGTTCAGCAAATAGGAGTTGCTCGTATCGCGCTGGCCATTGGCCCAGACTGGCGCGTTGCCCAAGCCTGCATTGGCTCCAGTCCCTGAAGAGAGTTCCGCATTCACACCAGGGGAAAGAACGGTCAGTCCCGTGAAGGAACCCGTCGGGAGAGGAACCGCATCGATCTGCAGTTTGTCCATCACGTAGCCGTTGGTCGTGTCGACCAAGTTGATTAGCGGCGTCTCTTCGACGGTGATGGATTCACTCACATTGCCGATTTTCAGCTCGGCGTTCACGGTCGCGGTGCGGTTCGCCTGCACCTGGATGGAAGGGATGTTCTGCGACTCAAAACCTTGCAGCGTGAAAGACAGCGTGTAGCTGCCAATGGGCAGGTTCACAAAAGCATAGGATCCGTTGGTGCTGGTGGTCTGTGTGCGGCTCAGCTTCGTCTGATCGCCGATCAGGGTCACCGTTGCGCCCGAGACGACGGCGCCGGACGTGTCCGTGACAGTGCCCGTAATCCCTCCGAGGGTTTGCTGGGCACGAGCATTCGGTGTCAACAGAAACGCAATTGCGAGAAATACGCCTGGAAGCAATGCGGAATGCTTGATACGCAGTTTCATTCTTAATCCCCTCTCTCCAATCGCCGAAAATCGAGAACTTCAAAAACGCGAATCAAGGGTTCTTAAATGAGTTTCCTTCCCCCTAATTTTGCTACCACTCTCGGACTCCAATAATTTGAAGGAACTTACGCCCTATTCGCCTGGATGAAAAGCGCAATCTTTCAATCTTCGGTATCAGGTATTTGTATCTGTTTCAGCATGCACCAGAGGGACCTGCTACAAGTCGTTTAGGACCGCATTCCCAAAATGGGAAGAATCAGAAGAGGGTTTTTCGAAATGTTACCTTCATGGGGATCGTTACTTTTTTCGAATTTACACTTCGAGCCGTGCGATCGATTCTGGGAATGCAGCGGTTCAAGCCTTGGTCTCTTTTCGTCCTTGCCAGAAAAACCACACAAGCCCCGCGCTCAAATACGCGAGGTATATGTAAGGCAACTTGCCATAAGGTCCCTCGGGCACCGGGTAAAGATTCCCGATAAGTGCAGAGAGCATCGCAATGAAGGCCAGCCACGGAATGATTTGTGCACCGGGGCGAAATGCGCCGTGGTCGCGCAAATATCGGGGCAGCGCGGCGCAAACCAATGCATACGTCACGATAAATCCGTAGGTCGCAAGAGAGCCCATCCAGCCATAGACATCCAGTCCGCTCGATCCGCGATAGGCCAGCACGGCGACCGGCAGAACCGCGGCAATTCCCGTGGCGAGGACGGCGAAGGTAGGTGTCTCGTTGCGGGCGTGCGTCGTCCGAAATGTGCCGTGCGCAAGGCCGTTGTGCGCCATGAGAAGCAATACGCGCGCGGCAGCCGTGATGCAGCCGAGCGTTCCGGCAAAGAGGCTGACTGCGGCGCCGATGTCAATCAGTATTCCCAGCGCCGGCACGCGAGCGACGCTGGCTAGAACGTGCATGGGGGCTTGGCTCGTTCCCAAGTCTTGTCCGGCCACGTGAAAACCCAGCACTTCCGAGTAAGCTGAGACGATAAAAAATAAGCCCGCGATCACCGCGCTCTCAATCACGACGCGAGGAATGGTCTTCAACGGATTGCGCGCCTCCGCACCTAACGTGGTCGCGCTCTCGAAACCGACGAAACTAAATAGCGCCAGGACAAGCCCGAGTCGCAGTCCGCCGCCCGTCATGGCAGTCAAATGTAGTTGTCCGGGGTCCACTTGCAGTCCGTGCCGCACGAGGACGAGCGCCACGACCACAAGAATCACGAGCAAGGAGAGCGCTTCAATCCACAGCATCAAACGAGCGGAGATTTTCACGTCGCGCCAGGCGATCCAGACGGAGACTCCGGTAACGATCAGCGCCAGAGCTGCCCCGGAAAAACCGCGCCCCATGACATCGACGAACAACAAATTTGCGTAGTGATAGAAGCCGCCGATGACGCTCGATCCCGTGGCTATGTAGGCAAGCAGGAGGCTCCACGCGGCAACGGCGCTCAACCAAGGCGGGAGAATCATGGCCGCGTACGTGTAGAGCGAACCGGGCGACGCCGAGTATCGCGCAAATCGGCTGATGCACCATGCCACCAGCAAAATCGCAATCATCGCCAGAAGGTACGCGAGCCATGTGCCGTTGCCGGCCAGCGCGGCCACAAGCGGAATCGTGGCTGCGGGAGTAGAAGTGGGCGCAATCGTGGAGACCGACTGGGCAAGCGTCTCCATCGGGGAGAGCGCCTCGCCGCGCAATCCGTAGTCCCCAACTTTTATTTGAACCGATCCTGGTCGCTTGGCGGAGGTGGTGTCACTCGTCTTTTTGTTGGGCTCAGTGCCGCTGGGCATGGCGTACCATACCTGCGCGGTACGATTGGCGCAAGGTTCTGCAGCGGACTGGCGCATTTGAAAAACAAATCGAACGATCCTGCTTCTACAATTCGATAAATGCCCGCAAAAAAGATACCCTGTTTCGTCGGAGGTTCTTCGTTGACGGAGCGGGGCGCTCCGGCCTATAGTGGCGGACTTTTCAGAGAGGCACGCATTGCTCGAGCGAATTTTTCATCTCACGGAAAACCACACCACGGTTCGCCGCGAACTTCTTGGCGGCCTGACGACGTTCATGGCGATGGCCTACGTGGTGGTCGTGAACCCGCGCATCCTGGGTGAAGCGGGCATGCCGGTCGAGGGCGTGCTCTTTGCGACCTGTGTTTCCGCGGCGCTCGCGACCCTCGTGATGGGCCTATGGGCGAATTATCCGATTGCCCTCGCGCCTGGGATGTCTCTGAACGCGTACTTCACGTACTCGATTGTTCTTGGCCGGGGCGTGCCGTGGCAAACGGCGCTCGGCGTCGTGTTCTTGTCCGGCACTCTCTTTCTGATTCTGACGCTCACCAACATCCGCGAGCACATCGTCAACGACATTCCCGATTGCCTGAAGCATGGCACCGCCGGTATCGGCTGCTTCATCGCTTTCGTCGGGCTTCGCAACGCCAAAATTATAGTGGCAAATTCGGCCACGTTCGTCGGGTTGGGAAAATCTTCCGATCCTCAGGTTCGTCTTGCCGCGTTCGGACTGGTTGTGATCGCCATCCTTATGTCGCGAAGAATTGGCGGCGCGATTCTGATCGGCATCGCGGTCATTGCAGTGGCGGGGATCCCTCTGGGCATCACCAGCGTACCCTCGCACGTTTTTTCATGGCCTCATCCGGGGGGGACATTCCTGAAACTTGATTTTCGCTCGGCATTTAAGCTTGGCCTCGGCGATTTGATTTTTGTCTTCTTCTTTGTGGATCTTTTTGACAACGTGGGAACACTGGTCGGCGTCTGCGAACAGGGTGGATTCTTGCGCGATGGAAAGTTCCCGCGAGCAAACCGCGCATTGCTGGCCGACGCCTTCGGCACGATGGCGGGAGCCCTGACCGGAACGTCCACGGTGACAAGTTACATCGAGAGCGCCGCCGGAGTCGCCGCGGGGGCGCGAACGGGCCTTGGCAACGTCCTCATTGCCGGACTTTTTATTGCCGCCATTTTTTGCGCGCCACTCGTCGCCGCTGTTCCGACCTACGCAACCGCTCCTGCCCTGATTCTGGTGGGCGCGCTCATGTGCGCCTCACTCGCAAAAGTGCATTGGCACGATTTTACGGAAGCGTTCCCCGCATTTATCACGCTCGTGGCGACCCCGCTCACCTTCAGTATCGCCACCGGATTGAGCCTGGGCCTGCTTTCGTTCACCTTCATCAAGATTGGCACCGGAAAGATTCGTCAAATCAGTCCCCTCATTTGGGTCCTGTCCGCTCTGTTTTTACTGCGCTTCGCGTTTCTGGGCGCGGAGTAGGACTTTCCCGCCAGGCGTCCCGGCCGAGGGCGTTTAAGTTGCCACATTTGCTTTATAATTTTGGGCAGCCTGAGATATCGATAAGAGAGGAACAGGTGCGGAAATGCGCCGCGGAACTGGACGCTTACTCGCTTGGCAGGCGAAGAGGGATAGTGATCTAATGCGGCAGGAGAGCGCTTTTTGAGGTCTCAAAAGTCAACGAAACTCGGTCTTCGGGAACAGCGCAAGCTCGAAAAGCGGCAGCGCATTCGAGCCGCGGTGCGCGAATTGTTCTCCAAACATGGTTACGAGACGGCGACGCTTCGCCAAATCGCCAAACGTGCACACGTGGGGTTGGGTACCCTGTTCAATTACGCTCAGGACAAGCGCGATTTGGTTTTCCTTATCTTCAACGAGGAGCTTGCAGGAGTAACGGACGAAGCGCTGAACGCCGCGCAAACGCAAAAACATTTGCTGGCGAAACTGATCGGACTTTGCCTGCCGCATTATAAATTTTATGCCAGGAATCCGGCGCTATCGCGCATCCTTTTGAGAGACATGACATTCTATTCGGAGGGCAAGCAAGCGGCCGAATTTCAGCTCATCCGGCGCCGGCTGCTTTCAGGGATTGAAGAGGTGGTCAGGATCGCTCAACGGGATCGGCAAATCGGGTCGGATGAAGACGCGACGCTCATCGCGCGCCATATCTTCCTGGTATTTGCGGGCGCGCTCCGTTGGTGGATCGCGAGCCGGAGACCAAATCCCCGGGAGGGCTTGGCCGATTTGAAACGCTTGTTTGAGCTACAGATTAACGGGCTCCACTCGTCACACTCGCAGAATACGAAGTCGGCGAGACGAAAACCAAGTACCGTGACTCCGCGTTGATGTGGAGATTCAGCATACAAAATACAGTTAGTCCATAATCCCCTACGTGGGTAGTTGATGCGGTCGATTTTTTAATGGAAAACCACTCCTTGAAAACGTGCATAAGTCTGAAAAAGCGACAGCCAACCGGAATTTCCTTTTTGACCTCGAAAAGGACACCATTATACGCACGTCTTGCCTGATCGCGACATTGCAAAACGATTTTGTTAGCGGAGTATTCCCGGAGGCCTGCTATCCGCACCGACAGGGCCAGAAGCGCACCATCTTGCACCCTGTTTTTGCGATACTTCTCCTTGTGATTTCGCTACTCTGATCTGGCCCACTTTCCCACAGCCGCGACGGCGGCGGTCCATCAACCTTGAACCGGACATATCGTGTGCTACGAAAACCGGATAATTTAATTTGCTAACGACAGGCTTACGAAACCTTTGTGGTGGGTCAGCGTGGTAGGACAGCCACTCTTTATCCCGAGCCCCTGCGAGGGGCTGGCTGTCCCGCGCATCTCGTTAGGGGAAGTCGGATCCAGAGGGTCATCGACCGGCGGTTTCTATGGCCCCTGTGGGTCTGGGCCGTATGGGTCGCGATCCCCGAGGCGAGCGCCGAAGTTGTCCCGGCCTCTTGTGCGCAAGAATCCGAAGCTTACACGCCACTCAAGCAAAACCGGGAATCCTGGAACGGACCCGATTAGGGCACCGATATGATGGGTCAGGTTGCCCTTGTGTGCGCTGGGCAGTTCCAGGACGTACCCGAAATGATAAGAGAGCCCGCCATATGCCCAATGAAGGGGAGAAGGTGAAATCACGCCGTTTACAGCTCGCTCAGAAATGTCCACAAATTTCGGCGTGACCGCAAAATAAAGGCCCTGGGTATTGGTGATGAGGCGTTCGACGCGCGCGCCAGGAAACATGGTTGACCTGCTATAGACGAACTGTTTTTCACCGCCAATGTCCGTGCCGATGTTTCTGCCATAGGGCACCCAACCATATTCCAGCGCTAGCCGGGCTGGAATTGGCAAAAGGCCGCCCGTCATATGGCGAAAATCACCCACATACGCCAAAGACAGCTCCCCCCTGCCCTCCGACCAGTCGAAAATCCCTACGCCGATCCGCACTTCATGCCATGGCAGAACGTAAGGCTTGTAAATGGACTCCGGGACGCGCGCATCGGGGTGGTCAACCAAGTAAGTTGTTGCTGCTTCCGCCGTCGTAATGTCGCATTTCACACACGGCGGGTCATCCGGAAAGGGCTGCAGCGCGCACGCCATGTGGTCGGCGGGGACATCCAGACCAGGAAAGAAAATCTCCGCGTCCGCAAGGGCGAACCGGCGGTCCCGGTTCCGGGGCAGGCTCATGGACTTCAAGTACGGCTCCATCATGAAGTGGAATTTGGTGCTGCGATCCCGCAGGCCCCAGAAAGCATAGGGTTCGATGTGCAGGTTGTCATCGACGCCCCGAACAAAGCGGCCGTCATGGTCCAAGTCCGGCGCCATGGCATGTTTTCCGAGCTCTACCATTGCAAAAAGCGGAAGGGCGACTGGAGGAGAATTTTTGACGAGCGTCGAATATAGATTGTTCGGAACAAAGGAATCATGATCGGAAGCAAAAACGTTCCGCACGGTTCCGCCAAGCTTGTCCACTTCGACAAAAAAATGCTCGGAATCATGGATGTGCGGGTGGGCTTTGCCTTCGTCAAACGGATAATAGAACCAGTACTCAATGAGCCATGTACCTGGATAGGACAATGTTCGCACATACATCGTGCAACGCGACCACCGCCGATTTCCCAGGGACGCATAGGCTGTCCGGTAATCTTCGATTGACTTGCCTTGTACCAGCGGCATGATCTCTTCCCAAAAATTCACGTCACTGGGATAGTCGGGCTCGCCATCGGCGAATTCGAGGACCGGCGCATAGAGGCTGTTGTTGGCCGCGACGCGATAAAACGACCACACGAGTCCCGCCGAAAGTGTTTGCTTTTGCAGGTTTGCAGCAAGCGTTTCCAGCGTCGCCTCGCTCAGCGGCTCCGAGCGGACCGCCTTCGGCGTCGGAGGTGTGGCGCCGGAAAATTCAAGTAGTGCGCGAAGTGCCGCCACAGTGGGATTCGCAAACTGTCCCACTGCGGCGGCAGGAATCCGCGGGTCGATGATTTTTGTTACGCGAGCAGTGACTGGTCCGTTCTGGTCCGCGCCGGATTCGGTCACGAGCACCAGGAAATCCCGCGCGTCCCCTCGATGACCCGCCAACAATTGAAAACTGGCGCCTCGTGGCAAGCGATACGGGAGTTCTTCCTGCCTGCCAGTTTGAGGGGAAACGACAACCAGTCGCCCATCCTCGTGCGCATAGAGGACGCGGCCGTCCTCGTGGACTGCGGCTGCAACAGCGCTTGTACACGCGTTTTTGGTGGGCTGGCTAAGGTCGTTCAGAAGGCAGACTTCCCCGTTTTTCGCATAGGGGAAAAGCTGTTGAGGCAGGCGGTGCTGCGGAGAAGAGACATCACCGGCACTGATTCCAGTGATGCGCGTGGTCAAATCGAGAACGTGCGGCGTACCGTCGGAGAAGACGACGAGCGCTTTCGTGCCGCCCACGGAAAGAACGACATCGGCTACGGTCTCATCCGAAGGAGAAACCGGAATTTTGCGAAAGCGCCATTGCAGTTTTTCAGACGGCGATGCCAGCGTCGCGAGAAGTATTTGGCCCCGACCTCGCCCCACGGCGACAATGTCATAGAGAGGCTGATCGACAGGATCGCGAGTCCCTCCAAGAAGGAGGGATCTCGCTGCAAGCACGAGCCCAAACCCCAACACAAACCTTGCGAGAAAATTCGTACCCAGTCGGAGCCCGGCAAACATCCTGGATGATTCTCCCGGCGGACCGGATATCGAAGTAATGGGAGAAGTTTGGCAAAGCACATTGCGCGCGCTTCGCGCGCGCCACAATGGGTGCTTGAGGGTGAATGGGCCGGTCTGGTTCGAAAACGCGATCGTGCTTTGAGGAATCAGAGAGATGTCTTTGGGGGTATTCCGATTGGAACATCCGGCAATGCAATTCATGAGTGCGGACAGAGAGCTTTTCGTGAACAGCGCTTCCATTCCACATGCATCGAGGACTCTAACTCGCACTCGCTGCGCTTCGGATTGATATACTGCCTCTGGCAGAACACCAACTTGGGGCCTATGTAGCCAGGAATCAATGCAGAGCGGACTTGGAACTAGTTCCCGCGCCATTCGACAGGAGATCCCGAAGGTACGAAGACGACAGGGAACGGAAATCCTTCACCACATGGTTAGCGCCCGCAGCAAGCAAAATTGAAACGCGGTCAAGCTTGCCAATACCTACACATTTCATTCCGGCTGATTTCGCTGCTATAACACCTGAGACGGCGTCTTCGAATGCCATCAACTCGGAAGGATCCATTCCCAATTGATGAGCGGCCTTGAGAAAAACGGCCGGATGCGGTTTGCCCTGTTGCACTTCGTCTCCGGTGATGACTTCTCGAAAGTATTTTTTTAAACCAAACCGGTCGAGAAGAAAGTGAATCCGGTTTTTGCTTCCCGAGCTGGCAATGGCTAGCGCCAACTGCTCGGATTGGAGGTCTTCCAGGAAACCAAGCAAACCCTCCGCTATGCGCACATGAGTTACTTCATCTCGAAAACATTGCTCTTTTCGCAGGCCGTATTCGGCAATCTGGTTTTCGTCCAGATCTCCCATAAAATGCCGTAGGATGTCCTCGCGCTTTCTTCCGTCTAAAACGAATTCCAGATGTTCTTCAGAAACCGTTTTTCCTACTGAGTCAAGAAACCTCTTCCATGCGCGCTTATGCGCGGGGTGGCTGTCCACGATCACTCCATCAAAATCGAAGACGGCTCCTCTAAGCACGAAAACCACCTTGCTCTTGCGATTGAGAGAGTCCGGGCCAGGTCGTCTGAGCTGCCCGGTATGTCTCTAGCGTTCCTATATCCATCACGAAATCCGGGATTCGATATGCCGCCATTCGACCAACGATTTCAGGCAAAACGTGAAATCCAAGATCGACCGGACTCGTATCGGGAATTACATCCAAAAGAGCCGGCGTGGCCAACATCAATCCCGAGAACGCTAAATTGCCGACGGGAACTCGAGGCTTTTCGACAAAATCACGGACCACGCCGTTGTCATCCACTTGAACAATGCCGCATCGCGATGGGTCCGGTACTTCATAGACACCGATCGTGGCGATCTGGCCACGGCTGTCATGAAATGACAACATTTGATTTAGATTGGCTGTGGTGAGGACATCCGCATAAAACACCCAAAAAGACCGCTCTTTGTTGACCCATTCTTGGTTCGCGCGAACCGTGCCTGCGCTGCCAAGCAGAATGGTCTCCTCGAAAAGGCGGACACTAAGGCGTTCTTCGTGTTCTTGAATGAATCTGCGGACGGCATCCCCGTGCGCATGAACGTTGATCAGGACTTCGTCAATACCGTACTGGCGGCAGATATCGAACCATATCTGCAAGATGGGAATGCCTTGAATCGGAAGAAGACATTTAGGCGTGCTGTCGGTCAATGGCCGCAGTCGAGTCCCCAATCCACCAGCTAGCAGGAAGGCTTTCATCCGAAAGCCCCTGTCCGGAAAGATGTCCAGTGAGACTTCATAAGGCGGTCTTGGCCGGCGTGGATTTATTGGCACGCGCCTTATTCGCTATGGGAGCAAACGTCCAGCGGTTGCCGCCATTTTCATCGCCATCGATGAACGGGTCGTTGGCGACAACTTGAGCGCCCTGAAAGTCGAATTCAAATTCCATCTCCTGCACACCCATCGCCGCAAGCGCATTGCGGACGTTTTGTTGGCATGACGGCGGGCAAAACAGGAGAAGGAATCCGCCTCCTCCCGCTCCCGTGATCTTGCCTCCCACGGCCCCGTTCCGAAGCGCGGCTTCATACATCTCATCAATGTGCCCGTTGGAGATTTTTGAAGAAAGCCGCTTCTTGATCTCCCATCCTTCGTGAAGCAAGAGACCAAATTGGTTTAGTTCACCGGCCAGCAGAGCGGTCTTCATGGGTTCCGCCAGTTTTCGAATTTCATGTAGGTATTCGACAGCCCCGCCGTCTGTCTTCCGCGAAGACTCTTCCTGTTCCTTCAGAATTGTCCAGGAGTGATGCGATTCGCCAGTGAAAAACAGCAACAAGCTCGACTGCATCTCGCGGAGCAGGTCGGGCTCGATGTTCAAGGGTTCGACCTGAGTCTTGCCGTCTCGATAGAATGAAATGAAATTCAAGCCGCCAAAAGCGGAGGCGTATTCGTCCTGTTTGCCAACCGGACGCCCTAAAACATGGCGGGCAATGTGGAAGGCTCGCTCGGCGAGGTCATATTTCGAAAGCGGAAGGTGATGATAAGTAGCAAGCAATTTCGTCAGATTGACGCAAACGCTCGCGGAAGACCCCAGCCCTGTTCCCGGAGGAATCTCGGAAGCAAGAAAAAGGTTCACCGAGACTTCGCACCCAAACTCTTTGAGGACGGCAAGTGGAATTTCCAAAGCATTTCCGCAAACTTCCATTCGCGCAATGTTCTGCCAAGTTTCCATCGTGCGAAGGTCCGCGGAAATGATTTGTATTTTCCCATCGGTTCTCTTCTGAAGTACGGTATAGAAATATTTGTTGATGGCCGCGCTGAGAACAACGCCGTCGAATCGTTCATAATACGAAGGAAGATCCGTGCCGCCCCCTCCGAAGCTGATGCGCACAGGGCTACGAACGATTAACATCGGCTACCTCCCTGCCCACTAAATCGTCCGACGAACTGACCGAATGGGCGGTCTGAGCTAGGGCGGGCTCCTGGCTCAACCCTCTGAAGAGCAATGTCCAGACCGTCTGCAACATTAGGCTGAGGTCCAGAAGCGGGTGCCAGTTGAAGATGTACTGCAAATCAAAATGCGCCTTGTCCTCCGAGGAATGTTGATCCCGAAGCCCGTGGACCTGAGCGAGACCCGTGACGCCGGCATGAACCTTCAATCGCTGGCCCTGCCAATCCGAGTAATATTTAACTCTCTCAGGCGCCTCCGGCCGCGGACCAACCAAAGACATATCGCCCCTCAGCACGTTCCAAAGCTGGGGCAGTTCCGTCACGCTCCATCTGACCAATACCCTCTCGTACCGCTCCGGGCCGGTTGCATGGCGATCCACGTTTAGCCGGAACATCCGGAAAGGAATTCCGTCCTTGCCGCAACGGAGTTCCGTTCGGAATGCCCTGCCCTTTCTGCTGTAAACAACAAAAGCAGCGGCCAGCAGAATCGGTGATAACAACAACAAAATTCCCAAACCCACGACAATGTCCATTGTTCGCTTAAGCGCGGAATCGATCGCCAGGGGATTTCGATCCTGCAGGGAGAGTAATGGAAGTCCATCGATCTCCAGCAATTCCGCTTTGGACAGATACAGGTCATACCATTGCGGAACCAGATGCACCTGGATCGACGCCATTCGACATCCGGAAATCAGTTTCCGAATCTCCGCGCCGTGGGACTCCGGCATTGCGATAATGAGCTTCTGGATCTTTTGCTGCGCCAGGAGGTCTAAGACCTGCAGGGTCTTCACCGAGGTGAACGGAGGCGTCCCGAGCGAGTTGGTGAATCCGTTGAATGCCTCGAATTCGGCAGGAAATAGAAATCCCACGACTTGAAATGGAAGTTCCGGGTGCGCTGCAATCTTGTTGGCAAGTTCTCTAGCAATAGGCCCGTGTCCGAGAATGACGCAGCGATCATCCGCGGTGTTCCTCAGCTTGGAGGTAACCAGAAAACGGGCTATACAACGCAGGCCAACTAACCCAAGTAGAAAGATTACCGCGAAGTAAAATAGGACAAGACGAGAATAGTAATGTTGGGCAAGGAAACTGAAGGCCAACAGGACGACCATCAAAAGCGAGACAGCGACGATGATCTGAGAGAGCATTGCAAAGAGGCGCCATCCCCCTTTGAAGCCGTCCAGAGTCATTCTAAAGTAAAGAAAAATCCATGCCACCGTGGCAGCGAGTATCATTACGGAGTACACGCGAAGATGAGCGGTGAAATCGAGCGGCTCTTTCGTGCCCGCATATCGCGCGTAGATGGCTAGGCCAGAAGCCCCGAGAATCCACAATAAATCGGCAGCCAGCATCCAATAGCGAAGGTGCTTAATTCTCATTTTCGGACCGAAGACGACTTATACTCGCGTGGGCACCCAGGACTTCCTGGATGAGCCTTCCGTGAAGATCAACCACCCGTCAATTGCGGTGGAGCCGGGTCAGTCAAACTACCGTTAGAGATTTGATCACAGCCGAATCGGATACGTCCAGCAGAGCCTTGGCTTGGGTTTCCAAATCTTTCGTTCCCGGTCTATCCCGGGCAAGATGCCATCATCGTGCGACGTGACATCCGGGCATGGACAATCCGGAAAATTGAATGAGCGATCGCAAGATGCAAGTCCTCGATGATTTGCATGTCATTGGAAGGGACGATGACGCAGAGATCGCACAGGGACTTCATTGCGCCGCCTTGGAAACCCGAAATGCCGACTGTCGCCGCCCCCGCCTCTCGCGCCACTCGCAGAGCATTCAGAACATTTTTGGAGTTGCCGCTTCCACTTATGGCAAACGCAACATCATGCGGCTGGACAAAATTTTTGAGTTGTTCCGAAAAGACGTCGTCGTAACTGGAGTCGTTCGCCCATGCTGTCAGAGTAGGCAGATTGTCGGTAAGAGAAAGCACGCGGAATCTCTTCCCGCCATTACAATACGCTGTGCCTTTTCCAAGATCACAAGCAAAATGCGACGCGAGCGCGGCGCTTCCTCCATTTCCGCACAGGAACACCGTCCGGCCGGCGTCATAAGCTCCCATAAGAGTATCGGCGATTTGGTCGATTCCGTCTTTGGGAAGGCTAACCATAACGCGCTGCAATTCCCTGAAATATTGCTTTGCGTCCGAAATTTCTATGCTGTCATGCATGGATTCCCTCACAGTGTGCAATTGGAGTTCCTAAAACTCTCTCAGGCTATTCTAACAATGAGGCTCCGATCTCAGTTCTACCAGATTGGGAAAGCCCAGTTTAGCGATCTTGAAATTTGCCAGCGGCTGTTTTTGTAGCTAATTTACGACGCAACTTAAGGGCGTGCAATGAGCTTGCTACACTGTGCCTGTTCCCACTCCCAGGCACCCGCTATGATATCGTCCAAGTCAGAGTGTTTTGGCGCCCAACAAAATTCATCTATGAGTTTCTTGGGGCTAGCGCACAACACGGAGGGATCCCCAGGTCGACGCTGCCCGGCGCGCACATGGATTTTCTGCTTTGTTATTCTTTCCGCAGCATTGCATATCTCCTTTACAGAATAACTCATGCCTATGCCGATGTTATAGGCATGGAATCCAGGCCCATCCATCTTTTGCAGGGAAAGCATGTGGGCCTCAGCGATGTCAACGACGTGGACATAGTCGCGTAGGCAGGTACCGTCTGGTGTTGCGTAATCAGTTCCATATATCTCGAAATTTGGACGACGTCCCGACGCGGCCTGCAGAAGCAGAGGGATGATATGCGTTTCGGGCTCATGTCGCTCGCCCCAGTCCGAAGCTCCTCCGCAGGCGTTGAAATAGCGGAACGCCACTACGCTCCAACCATAAGCCCTGGCGTACCACTGAAGAATCCGTTCGAAAACAAGCTTGCTCTCACCGTAGGAATTGATCGGATCTTTACTGTGATCCTCGGGTATTGGAACAATGGTCGGCGTGCCGTACACCGCAGCGGTCGAGGAAAACACGAATTTTCGAACGCCGTGCGATCTCAGGGTCTCTAACATCGCGACACTACGTGCAACGTTCACATCGAAAAAAGCACCTGGATTCGTGATGGATTCAGGGATCAGAGCTTTTGCAGCAAAATGGAACACGGCATCAATCTCACCTCCTGACAGGATTGCCGCCAGGGAGTCGCTATCGCCTATATCAATGCGATGGAGTGGCACACCTAAAGGAACTGCCTCGACATGTCCGGTCGACAGATTATCAACAACCGTGACTCTGTAGCCCCTCTCCAAGAGTTGCCGACAGCAAGCGGAGCCGATGTACCCTGCACCACCAGTAACTAGGATCGACGTCATCAGTAAGCACCTTTTCCCTTCAGAACCGTATAGGGAGTCTTGAAAAGAATCTTTAAATCCATGGCGAGACTCCAATTGTTGATGTAGTGGAGATCCATTCTGACGCGCTCCTCATAGCCAACAGCTTGCCTACCATTCACCTGCCAGTAGCCGGTGAGTCCAGGCTTGACAGTGAGCAACAGTTCTTTGTGCGAGCTATATTTTTCAAGTTCTGGCGGCGATATCATTCTCGGGCCCACAAGACTCATTTGGCCTTTTAATACGTTGAACAACTGCAGCAACTCATCCAGACTGAGCTTTCTTAGGAACAACCCAGACCGCGTAAGGCGCGGATCGTTTTCCAGCTTAAAATTCTGTTCAAATTTGGTCTTGAGAGCCGGATCTCTCGCCAGGATGGCTTCGGCGTCGCGCTTCATGCTCCGAAATTTGAATGCATCGAACTCACCTTTTGTCCCCACGACCCGCCTGCGGTAGATGACTGGACGTCCGTCATCCATCAGTACAATCAAGCCCAGCAAAATGAAAAGAGGCATTAGGACGATGACTAGAATTCCGGCACCCATGAAGTCGATTCCATCTTTAAAAAGCTTCTGTATCGCGAACCTTCCAGCCTTGGCTGGGCGCTTTATACTAGGCCGACGATCAACGGAAGGGCGATCTCGTGTCGTCATCTGGTCATCTTGAATTGAAGCACAAACATTAAATGGTTCTTCCACTTTGGAGACAATTTTCCAAAACCCGAGTAAGCTGATCTCGTCACTTACGAAGATAAAGTCCAAGAGTGGCCGGCAGCTTTGTGCAGCATAAGATTGAGCAGCCCGGCCGTCGTGGCGGTCAGGATTCAGATAGTTGCCGATAGGCTGCCAGACAGTTATCTACTGCAACACCATCCCAGGAGAACATCGTCTTGATCCGCTCCTTGGCCCTTTGGCCCAGCCTGGCCCGAAGTTGCGGGTCTTGGAGTAATTTCTCTAGTTCACGCCCAAAATTCGCTTCGTCCCCTGGAGGGGCCAAGATGCCGCTCACCCCGTCAACGATGTAATCGGCATTCTGACCGATCGCAGTCGTCACGATAGCTTTTCCCATCGACATGTAGTCAACGATGCGGGCCGAACATTTGGCCCGATAAATCGGAGTGTCAGGAAAGGGAAATGCGGCAATGTCGGACGCGGCAACCAATTGAAGGAATTGTTCGTAGGGCAGTCGCGGGAAAAATCGCACGATAATTCCCTCTCGTCGCGCGAAAAATTCCTTTACATCTGAAAGCTGGGGGCCATCTACTACGAACACTATCGCCGCTCCGACTCGGCACGCGGCATGCTCAGCGGCCCGGCAAAAAAACATGATGTCGTCTGCCGGATCAAAATGTCCTCCGTAGAAAATCGCTGGTCCGTCGGGCAGTCCGAATGATTTTTTCGCCCCGTCTGCCGTCGAAGTAGGCGCAAACTCGCTTGCCATATCTGTCTTCCGGGAAGGAGCACAATTAGGAATGTAGAACACTCCGTTGGACGAGGCTCGCAGTTCAACTGCACGGCGCTCCAGAACCCGGCTTGCGGCCGTCACTACCGGCACGCGCCGGATCAGCCATTTCTCCTGGCGGTCTATGTATTCCTTGACGATCCACGGATAGGTCTTGACATCGTTCCATCCTCCCCAACCTTCCCAATCGTCACAATCCAGTACAAGACCGCGGAATCCCTTCATCGACAATAAGGAACAGGCTGCCCCGGCATACCCTTTCGGCTTGAATATGTGAACCACGCTGGCTGAATAGCGCTCCACGGCATTGCACAGCCTCTTAACAAGCACTGGCACCTGGCGCAGGGTTGAAACTCGGCCCACTTGCATGTTCACGATACGAACCCCTTCCAATACTTCCTCTTTGCCCGAATCATTGGGGTTGTCGTAAGGAACCAGAAAAATTGTGACCTGGTGTCCCCTCTTCACCAACTCCGCTGCCAGGGGGAAAGCTCGCGCTCGTACAGTACCTTTCGGCTCCCACGCGAAACCACATACAAATGCAATACGCATCTTGCTAGCTTCTCGCACGCATGGCATTCACCGATGATGGAACGGCGGAAGGCTCCTCTATAACTTGTTCCAACAATTCTGCTAGCCGGGGTCCCCAGGTCTGCAGCGAGTAGTGCGCCTCCACAGTTTTGCGCCCCTCTTTGGCGAATCGCCTGCGAAGCTGGGCATCTGTAACCAGCAGGTTCAGCGTTTCAAACCAGTCCTCGTCGGTCCGTGCCCAGAATCCATTCACATTGTGCTGAATGAGCTCCGCGGCCATGCCCACAGGCGAAGTGACCGTGGGAATGCCTAGTGCCATGTACTGGATAGCCTTGAAGGCGCACTTTCCTCGCGTCCAATCATTATCAGGCACGGGCATGATGCCGATATCCATGGTCCGAAGACCCTCGATTTCAGAGGCCAGTGAGAAAGGCAGCGATTCAAAATTCGGCAAGTTCAACCTCCGTTGTGGATGGCCGTAAAGCCGGAACCGGATCTTGTTCGGATGCGCTTCGCTGAGCCGTCGCAAAGCAGGTTCAATCTCCAGCAGATACGGGCTAGTGGAGCGGCTGCCAATCCATCCGATCGTGACTATATCATCTTGATCTCGAGATGGCCAATAAGTATATTGATCCAAATCGACAACAGTTGGGACGATGCTTACATGCGAATTAAATTGCAGCGCGTGCTCCGCCAAGGTCCGGTTGCCTGCAATGACGTGTGCGCAGCAGCTCAACATTTCATTCACGCCGGGACCGTACTTGAACTTATAAATCCAAGGATACTCTGTGGCCGCAGTGTTCTGATGCCCGATGTGAATAGCATCATCGAAATCAAAGATCACCCTGGTATGCCTGCGAATGACCATTTTTTCCAGCGCCGGCCACAGCAAAGGAAAAATGCCACGATGCACCACCACGCCGTCATAGTGCGAAATCCCCGACAGGTGAAGCGCCCTTCGCAGATAGCAGATTGGCGTGAGAATCAGTTTAGGTGCGAGCCGTTCCGCTTGGATGGCCCGATGTAGCGCTCGAGTGGCGAATGGCCGAACCGTGCAGGCAAACCCTGCGCGCTCCAGGTAAGGCAGAAATTGGTAGATCCGGTAGCGTTCGCTCGCGCTCTCGATCGGATTTGGAGTAATGAATAAGAGCTTTGCCATCTAGTGATCAGACCGGTTAAATAAGTAATTCACAGAACTTTGGTAAGTCCAAATAGCACTGGACGTTATCCGACTTGCGCTAAGAACAAATCAGCAGCTCTGAGTACTAGATCGTCGAGCTTCTTCCACTTAGCCATCAGTTTCGAGCTGCATTGCCTTTACCCGGATTTGGCAGGTCCGTCGTCCTTCTCGCGTGATACCAGAAAAAGCAATGATAAAGGACGGCGGGAAGGGGAAAGCGAGAATCGAGAAGGCTAACGGGCACCTGGACGATCTTAGCAAACCACTTGGCGATGAACTTCGAAGCTCGAAAACCTAGGCTCAACTCATGCTGACGCCGAAGTTCCATTAGGTGTTTACCGGCTTCGGTCTGGAGAAACATCTGCCGCGCAGATTCGGCACGCCTCTTCTTTCGGCATGCGTCGGCAAATGTAAAGAATTGATAGTGGTACCCAACCGCCCGGGGATTGTATAAGATTCGCATGCCAACCTTATTTAGCCGAAACCCGAGCTCAATGTCTTCATACGCCGCCATTTTGAAATTTTCATCAAAGCTACCAAAGGTTTGAAGAAACTCCCTTTTCAGGCTTAGATTGCAGGTATAGAAAAAACGATAGTCGATCTCGCGCTTGCGCTGAAATTGTCTGTAGCCAAACAAAGCTCCGGCCTCCCCGTACCACCTCATGAAGGGAGTAGGATGGACCTCCGGCGACCACGTCACGAAACCTAGGATTGCGATATTGGGCTCAGTATTCTGTCGATGCCATTCAACATGATGAAGAACAAGGTCTGGATGCGGGACGATGTCGTCGTCAGTGTACAAGACAATCCGGGTCCGAGCAGCTGACAAACCAACATTGCGCGCCGCAGCTGGGCCTCGATTTGGCTGACGCAGATATCGAATTTGAAAAGGTGCTGCCCGCTGGAATTCAGCTACTACGGACTGGGTATCGTCGGTTGATCCATCGTCGACTACCAGCAGTTCGCTGATAAGATCTGGCGAAGATTGCCTTAAATAGCCATCCAGTGCCCGTCGTAAAACCGCGCATCGGTTGTACGTAGGAATTACCACGGTGAGTGACGCCAGGGAATTCTCTCCCGTCATACCAGTTGCCCCTGCCTAGTCAAGGTATAGATCATGCGATAGGACGGTTCGTTGTCAAAGCCCCTCAGTACGTGCCGGACAACTACAGGCATGATCAAAAGAGTGACGCGAAACAAGTAATTCCATGGTCGGCTCATCTCCTTGCGCATTAGCCAGTAGTGAAAACTCAGACTCTCATTTGGCGCGCATCTCATTCCCCAGCCTTCCGGAAGGGATTGAAAAAGATCCCGGTCAGGAAATGGATACTGCATGTGTTCCTTCAACCAAACGGGTGGGTCCATGCCGCGTCTTTGATAATCGGCAAATAATTTTTGATCTACTGCAAAGGCCTGCTGTCCACAGGGGAAGCAAAAGACCGCCTTCTTTCGCGACACGCGCAACGCCTCGGAAATTACCTTTTCTCGCTGCTCCGGCGGCACATGCTCCATTACATCCGAGCAAATAACAATATCGAAAGACATTGAAGGGAATGGCAATTGTGTGGCGGATGCTAATACGGGCACCATCGGCTTGCGCGGCTTCGTTTGAAAATTCACGTCGCAGCCGACAAACGGGTGCCGATAAAATTGCCCGATCCCCAGAGGCCCTGAACCGATCTCCAACACCTGATGTTTTCCGTCAAGGTATTCCTGGAGTTCCTTTATTAACGGAAAGTACCGAGCAGCCCGATTAAGCAACGGGAACAAACCTCCTCGCGATTCGCGCGATCGGCAATACGCTTTCCGCTTTCAGCCAGTCATAACGGTCGAAAAACTTCGTGAATAGCAACAGCGTCGTGTAGAAAATAGCAAACACGCATCCGTGGAGAAAAAGCCCAAACCAAGAGAGACGTTCGGCAGGACTGATTACAAATATCAAGACCAGCAAAAAGGCAGAACACACCATCGGTTTGAAATAAGCTGCGCGAAACAGCCTCACAATTGAATTCTGGGTGTGCCGATGAAATAGATACAGAAAATAGGCAGACGCGGAGACCAGCGATATGCATGTCCCCACTACTGCACCGCCGAAGCCGTAGAAGTAAATTAGCACAAAGCTCAGAGGAACATTCAGACCAACCCCAACCAAGGCTGAGTAAACACCAGGTCGCAAAAAACCCTGTCCCGCGAATATCATAAAACCTGGCCCGGTGATGAGGTTGAAAAAATTCACCAAGAGCAGGATTTCGAACGGGATCGCCACAACGCTAAGTTTTGGGCCGATCCAGAGTTCAACAAAGCGCCGGGAAACTACAACAACATAGAAAATCAGTGGAAGTCCAACGAAGGCCAAATACTTGTGTGCGCGATAGTAAAGCTCTTCCAGTTTCTTCTGATCGCCTCGGGCGTCCAGCTCTGAAGCTGCGGGAAGAATTGGACTGAGGAGAAGACCCGGAACGTTACGGATCTTCATGGCAAGGTCACTGGCGATGTCATACCAACCTGCGGCCACAACGCCCACAAAAAGAGCCAGAAACAACTTTTCGATCTGGTTGTGTATTGCTACGGCTCCCTGCGTCACATAGATTTGCAGGCTGAATCTGAAAATCTTCCTTGCTTCTTTGGAGTCCGCACGCAACGGATTGAACTCCACTTGCGGCAAAAGCCTACGAGAAATCCAAACGTATAACACGAGAGTGAGGCCGGCTGAAAAGATGCTTCCGTAGAGCAGTCCACGCACCCCTCGCCCCAAGATTAACAACGAAGCTCCAAAGACGGCGCCACACATGACGCTAACCGACGTCAGCAAGTTTGTGAGGTCGAGGCGTTGAAGGCCGGACGTGACGGAGGAAAATGGAAACGTCAAAATATTTAATCCCACGAGAATCAATAAGCAATGAAAGAGTTCAAGCAATTCAGCAGGCCCATTAGCGCTACCACGGAAAAGCCACACAGACAACTTGGGAGACGCAACCCAAAGTAGGGAAACAACCAGCACTCCCATAAACCCAAAAAGTGCAAGACCAGTTCCCACTAATCGGTTGAGGCTCAGAAAGTCGCGCTTTGCATAATACTCGGAGACATACTTGCTGAGGGTTCCCAACAAGCCGAGATCAGCGAGCGAGGTCAAGTTGCTTATTGCAACCAGCACAGCCCAGGTTCCATACCCCTTTGTTCCGATCTTATGTAGTATCAGCGGCGTCAAGAGAAACGGCACAGGGGCAACAAGCAAACTTCTAAGGACGCCGGAGGCAACGTTACGAATAATCTTGGCGCTGGTTGGTATTTCTTCTTCGGGGAAAAAGGGAATTTTGGGCATGCTCAAAGGGCCTAACGCCACAGTCGGTCGTCTTCGTGCATTTAAACTGCTTTGATGGAGCCTGGTCGAACTACCGCTGAGTCTGCCGGAAGATATTCGTTCGGTACTTGCAGCCCGCAAATGATTAAACCGATCACCGCGAACAAGAGCAGCAGGCAGTGTGGACTCTGCTCAAGGTCGTAGTCGACAACGCCGTGGGCAAACCAAAACACCAAGGCACACGCTCCGGCAAAAGCTATGGGCACAAACCTGGCTCTCCATGCTCGCCACAGAAAGTACACAAGAGGTCCATAGAACAACACGAAACCTATGACCCCTGTTTCTGCAAGGACCTGCAAGTAAGTATTGTGGGCATGAGCGGTCTCTAGGTTGCCGAAGTTTCCCATGAGGCCGCTGAAGTTAGTTGCTCCGAGTCCTATCCATTGGTGCTGCTGCCAGGCGGCGTAAGCTTCGCCCCACACCAAGGTCCGAGTTTCGACTGTGAACTCGTCTAATTCCTGCGCACGTTGCAGGGGGATGACCTCGTAGTGCTGAGCCACCCACACAATGAAGATAGCAACGACAATTACGGCAAACTTGCGCCAGTAGTTCGGAGTTTGCGTCAGAATGACGAGAATAGCGATTCCGACTCCGATCTCCGCTCCTCGACTGCCCGAACAAATAACACCAACAACGCCAAAAGCAGCCAGTGAAAAAGATAGCCTGGGTCTATGACCCTTTGCAGCTAGGGCGAGCATCATCGCAGTGACCATGCCGGAGAAATCACCAAAGACATTGGGATGCCAAAGCAACGAATATGAGCGTGCCATCCAAGGCTGATCCAGCATGTGCGGGTTCATCCAGTTGTATAGCCAGCCGAAATCGCCTAGAAAGAGCTGGTACAAGCCATAAGTTGTGAGGGGTATGAGGGTAATGCCTGCAGCTATTGCAAGCTTTTCTGCTGCTCTAGACATGGCAACTGCTGCGCAGAAACATAGCGCAATAGACCAACGTGCTGCGTATCCCCAGAACCATACCGGAAACAGGCTCCGCGGGGCTCCTGTAAGGATGAAGTACAGGAAGAATGGAACAAGAAGCCAACAGAGAATAGGCGGCCATCGCTTGAGCCGGAACAATGGAATGGCGACAGCGGCGGTGAGCAAATCAAGATAGACCCATTGACCGCCGATCTGCCGGTGCAGGTCGAACGGCAAGATGAACATGAACGCCAGGACAACCGTTCTTAGAGACAGCTGGGCGATCACCGCGATGGTACCTAGGATGATGAGAAAAACGGCGGACCACGGACTAGATAACCAGATCAAGCCCGCAGCTGCCACCCAGCACACGGTCAGCGAAGCCATCAGCATTGGCCGCAAGTCTTCCGGTTTGTATACAGCGGTTTCAGACATGGGCGTCAAATCTTATGGCAGGCTTGCCGACTCCTGGGCCGATTCGTGTGCAATGAACCGGCTCTAATTCGGCTACATCGATCTCCGTCGCCACCGAACGCACGATGAGGTCGAGAGAAATAACAAATTGTGAGCCGTTTTTCTTGCGCACGAAGATGCCCTCCATTCCCTGCACGGGGCCGTTTCTGACCCGCACACGACGGCCAACTTTCATGCGCGGGGACGGCTCGATGCGCAATCGTCAGGCCAGAAAATTACTTCTGAGCGAAGGCGATGAGTTTGTCCCCTATCGGAACACGCATGAACACTCGATTGGCCAACTGCCGCAGTTTTCCTAATGAAGTTTGAGCGCCGAAGGCAGCTTTGATTTCCACGTCCGCTTGCGCGCCATTCCGCCGCAGCAATCGCCTCAGATTGTCTCCATAGAAATCCTTACTGCCTGTAATCGTCTTTACAAAACCGACTCCGCGAAGGAGCCTCGTCATCGTGGAAGGTTGAAAATAGACGACGTGTTTGTCGGGCCAAACCCCGTATGCCTTTAGTCCGTATAACCATACAAAGAAGCTGGCGAAATTGGGCGTCACAATGAAGGCGACTCCGCCAGGCCGTAAAACACGATAAATCTCTCCCATCAGCTCCAATGGTTCCGGCACGTGCTCTATCACATCCATCAACGTGACCACATCAAACGATTCAGAAGGAAAAGCAGCATTCTGGAGCGTACCTGCATGAACCGGGCAGCCGGTGTGCTCCGCGGCGTACTTGGCGGCAAATTCCGAGGTCTCCACACCCACGGGTTCCCATCCAGCCGCCTTTGCTTCCTGCAGCATAGAACCCAGCGCGCATCCTACATCC
>VFSW01003645.1_pt1 | contig 23093 bp, 21 predicted proteins | sample 5358111 | NCBI WGS metagenome assembly VFSW01 (sample SAMN11554181, study PRJNA540505) | mine drainage metagenome | isolation source: sediment from site ElyBrook_90M | place: USA: Ely Copper Mine, Vershire, VT | collected 2017
TTTCCGGCATTTTTAGCGCTCAGCGCAGGGATCTCAGCCGGTGCACGGCGGGAGCGGCCCTTCCGACAACGTGTAGCGGGAAGCAGTGCTGACAGCGTTGGTAACGCAGCCGGGGCAAGGCGGGATCGGCCCTTCCGCCAGGCTAAATACAGATTGATTAACTGTAGACGCGTAGACTTGACGGGAAATTGGATGTAGGATCAACAACAGAAATGCTGCGAAACTGACGGCAACGAAAATCTTTTTCATTGGATGTGACCCTCCAGGTCGCGGTATTCATATCTGAATTGTTCAATGACGCATCGCTGGAATGAAAAAAGTTCAGGAATCGGAACGGGTGCAACGTGGAATCACTGGAGAACTTTGAACACAGCCGGACAGTAATCGAGGATTTTGCGATCAAGACTCTTTCGGTCATTGATAGTGACTTCGGAAGGCTCATGTATCTGAGTTCATTGAGAGAACCGAAGACAGGCAGGTATGAACATGCGGGATTGCGGCAGATTTACGGTGAAGTCTCCATGCAATGCGCTCTCGAACAATGCCACGCAGAATTGTTTACGAGGATTTTGGAAACCCCGCTGGATAAACAGGAAACGGACCTTCGCAGGTGCCTCAGAGTAACGGGAAATGTCTCATCTGTTGCGAAGGAGTCCTTGGGTGGGAATAGCTTCTGCCAAAGTTTTTGTCCTGAAGGAGTGCCAAATTATCTGAGCGACCTTTTCCGATCCAACTTGAACGCCCTCGTCAGCGTCTGCTCCAACAACCAGCGCTAGAAAGCCCCAAACCTCATGGCGGAGCCCACGACCTGCCCGAGGACTTCCGAGTTTTCCCCAAGCCGATATTCCTCTGGCGGGTAAGAAGAGAGCGGATGTGGAATCAACATCAACCGACTGCCATCGAGGAGGCACCAGCAGCATCGGTATTCCTGACGGAGTTCGATAAAATAGATGGGCCGTTCATATTCATTGCCCCATCCCTCGTTTCGAACTTCCTGTAATTTTGGGTCGATCAGGACCAGGCTCCCGGGCCGGAGCAACGGGTACATTCGCCGGTCTTCCAGGCCCACATACCCGTATAAGTAGCGCAGAGGCTCATCGAACAAGGCTCCTTCCAGATCGCCCCAGCGCTCGATCATTCGCGTCAGGAATTCGGTGCGAGTGGGATCAAATGCCGGATCGAACCGGACGGGCGTGCGGTGGCCTGCGGGTCCCGCAGCGAGATGTGTGTTGGGCGCCGAGATGTGAGCGCCGTCGGAAAAATGGCCTTCCAAGGGCACCTTGTACCATTGGCAAACCTCTTTAGGATCCAGATGATAGATGACCGCCACCGTGTAAAGCTTATAGAGACTGGGGGTTACGTCTCGATTTTCGATATCTGCCAGCCGGCTTAAGTGCAGTATGAATTCAGGCCGGCCGCGGCGGCATGCCAATTCATAGCTCGCCCTTTCAACATCCCGATAAGTCAGGCCGAGCCGTTCTCTAGCCCTGCGCAGCCGCGTGCCTGGCTGGACCTCTTGAGCTGGAATATCCGCGGGACGACTCAAACTAAAGATTGCCATCGTATTGAGAGCCTCTCTGTTACGTTTCCAGAACTAGAAGGCTGGCCCGCTTATCTCGCCGGTAAATCGAATTCGTCAATATCGGATTCCGGGCTTGAATCCGGCGCGTGCGTCGCTAGATGCGGTTGCGAATACTGCCTTAAGTGTATTAGAGTCTGAGTCGAGATGAATCTCGCCTGTCTTCCCCAATGGGGGAATAACCCGTTTTCCCGCCGGAATCAAGTCCCTTTATTTATTTTCGCATGGGGAATCGCAATTGCCTATGTGATTGTCCCACTTTACGGATCTGCTCAGGAGCCCAAAAGTTCTCAGAACGATTTTCCAGCGGCTGTCTCGGCCCTGTCCGCCGCCCGGCAGAGCGGTGGGGCGGAGAGCGAGGCTCAACTCGAAAAGACGCTGGTCTATCTGGATAACCTCGTAATTACAGCCCTCAATTCCGCGGCTCTACCTGATCTAGATGCGGCAAACAGGAAGTTAGCGACATTGGCGACCGAGGATTCCCGGATCGGCGAGAACTACCGTTTGTTCAAGATTGGACAGTTGCCGGATGTCTACGGCCTTGCTGCCAATTTCGGCCTTGGAGGTCCGGCGGCCGTCCGGATCTATGCGGGCGCTCAGGGCCACTTCGCGCTAGTTGCGAAAATTGACCGGTTCGTGCAGAGTCAGTTTTTCGACAGTGACGTGGAACTTGTGCCTGCCTTTCCGGCGGAGTCATTGTTCGTGACCGTCAGCGGGCGCACGGATGATCTTTCCACGGGAATGTTTTCGGCGTGGAAATTCGACGGTCAAAAAGTAGTGCCGGTTTGGACTTCCGACCTCTTGCAGGAATCCAACAGTGCGATGGATGAAAAAGGTTTTCACCTGACTTATTGCAGCCAGCCCGATGAAGACCATCCCGCGCAATGCCTGAAAATGACGAGCGAACTCTATCGCTATGAAAAGGGCGAATGGAAAAAATTGGAATCGGTGCCGCTTCCGGAGAAGGCCGCCCCATCCCCTTCCAAATAAGGATTGAATTTTCCACCCACCTGATTGGGGTTGACCCTATCGCCCCTTGCGGCGACAACCCGAGGCCCGGCCTTTTCATCGAAATGGTAATCTTGACCTTTGATTGATTGCGGCACGCCGAAAGGATCCCTGTGCGGCGATTGGTATTCGCGGTCGTTTCCATCCTGGTTCTTGCCCTGACTGCTCCGGCGCAGCAGGCGCCCTCGGCTGCGTCCTTGCCGCCGCCTGCCTCGCCGCAAAGCGCTGAGTTTCTTGAAGCTGCGGACCAGGTCCTGGCGGAAATGAGCCGGCTGATCTCCCTGCCCATCCTGTCTCCACTAAAGAAAAGCATCCGTTCCCGGGAGGAGATCCGGGATTACCTCCTGAAGAAAATGGATGAGGACAAGGACGCCGCCAAACGCTACGCCGATCAGAAGACGATGGAAAAATTCGGTCTTCTTCCGAAGGATTATCCGCTGGAACAGACCATGGTAAAGGTGCTCACCGAACAGATTGCCGGCCTGTACGATCCGGATAGCCAGGAATTCTTCATTGCCGATTGGACCTCCCCGGCTGATGAACGCGAGGTGATGTCGCACGAACTGACCCACGCCCTGCAGGATCAGCATTTTCATATAGACAAGTGGACCGACGCGGCCAAACCCGACGACGATGCCGAACTCGCGCGGGATGCCGTGATCGAAGGCTCCGCCATGGCCGCGATGATTGACTACACCCTCGCAGGGAAAGGGAGTATCCGCGATCTCGGCAATTTCGATCCGGCCATGCTGATGGGCGACGTGGATAGCAGTCCGGAACTGGCGAAGGCACCCAAGATCCTGCAGGACGAACTGCTGTTTCCCTACATGGCGGGCATCAAGTTCACGCAGCAGATATTGAAGGCGTCGAGCGGATGGCCAGATTTCCATAAAGTATTTGAGCGGCCTCCGGTTTCCACGCAACAGATTTTGCACCCGGAGCTCTATTTGCAAAATGTCGCGCCGCCGAAATTGAAACTGCCCGACGCCACAGAAATGCTTTCCGCCGATTGGAAAAAACTCGAAGAGAACGACATGGGCGAGTTCGGAATTGTGGAAATCCTGAAGCAGTTTCTGGCCAAGGATCGCGCCACGACGCTGGCGGATTCCTGGTCGGCCGACCGCTACGCCATCTTTGAGAATCAGAAGGACAAGCGGACATTGCTTCTGTACGAAATCCGTTTTGCGGGGGATGCCTCGGCCGCACGATTTTTTGGCGCCTATAGCGAACTCCTGGAACTGAAATACGCCCAGCGCACCAATCTGCTCAGGCGCCCCAACTACTTTTCCTTCGATACTCCGGAGGACGGCGTGTTCCTGCGCTGTTTCGGAGTGGACTGCCTGATCTTGGAGGGGGGAACGCGCGCTGTTTTTGAATACGCCTCCAACAAAATGGGTTGGCCCGCCGGACCCGCCACGCCGGTTCGCCCCAATGGCTCGGCCGTCAACGAAACCTGGTTTCCCGCTACGCCTTTCGAGCTTCCCGGTGCCGGTCAGCCCATGCCGCCCATGGCACGGTCAGCCAGAGAGCCAGCGCACTTCCTGCAATCACGTTAACGCTCGGGGGCGGCGGCCCAAACAACGCCCCGGGATAGAGACCCGCAAGAAACACAATCAGCGACCAGAAGATCCATCCGCCTTTTCGGTCCTTTGCGCGCGTCACCGAAAGATAGATCGCCAGTCCTGCAGCCAACGCAACGTACTCCACGCCAATTGTTAGAGGCACCGAATTCCACATTCCCAAACCGTATTTTGCACCTCCCGGGAAAATCGGCATGTCCGGCCGGTGCGCCACATAGTCGAGAATCCAGTGCGTGGGAACGACGGCCGCCAGGACGAGCGCCGTTCTCGCTTCCCGGCGCAGCAGGAAACATATGCACCCGACGACCGCGCCCCACCCCAACTGCCAGACGAGGCTGTGAGAATAGGGATATGAAGTGAAATCAAACGGAGAGGCGGCCATGAGTCCGGGCACAATCCGCAGTTTCTCGACACCCGCGAGCAAAAGAATCGGCCAGAGCAGATCCGCAAACTGGGCCGCGAATACCAGCGTGCCAAGCGAAGCCTTGGGCGCAACTTTTTTTGCCGCGAGGGCCACGCCATAATGTCCGAGGAACATGCTCTCTTTCCCTTTGCACGCCTGTCTGCCGAGCGAATGCCTATTGAATTTGTTGCGAACTTTCGAGGATGTCAAGCGGCTTGGCAGGCCGTGGAAAAAATAGTCTGTTTTGTCATTCCGAGAGTCTGTGACTTTTTTGATTTTTCGCGCAGAGCAAAGCTGAAAACAAAGCTCATATAAGCGCAAAAGTCGCCAAATCGCAATTTAGTCATACACTCCGAGCGAAGCGAGGAATCCCTCCGTGTTCTGTAGCGTTGGGCGAAAAAAGAAAGAGGGATTCCTCGCTTCGTTCGGAATGAAGCGAATGCTGGGATCCTCTTTCCGGGGCCTCTTGAGCCGTTGCTGCGCGACGACTAGGAAGAGCTTCTTGCCGCGAATAGTTTGGGCGACTTGCGTGGAGTAGCGCATCGCTCCAGCCGCTCCAGCCTGTGTGTGAGCCGCGTTTCCAGTTTGGCCGCGCGGGAAGCCTCAATGCGCCGGGACCGTTGGGCGTCCCGCAGATTGGCGATTGCGGCGCGGACAAGTTCCGCGGCGGCGGCCGGAGCTTTTTCGCGGCGCTCGTAATGGATGGCGAGCTGTTCGGCGGCCTCAATCGAGGTGATCAGATTTTTGCGATCCTCTTCCGGCGTAAGCGAGGCGGCCTTACTTTTGGGAGCCTTGGGAAGCGTCCGCAGTTCATCCCACAAGGAGGCGGCGCGCGAATAATCCGCATCTTTTTTAGCGAGGAGGGCCAGTTCGGCCTGCGCGAGGCTGTGCGCCTGCCGGGGCAGGCCGCCGCGCAGAGCGGCTTCGTAAAGTTCGCGCGCGCGAGCGGAACGCCCGCGGGAGCGCAAGAGGCGCGATAATCCGAGAACTTCAACGGGATCGCACGAATCCGGCGAGAGGGAATTCGCGATGCCGTTTCCGCTATCGAGCAGCGCAAACAGCGTTCCTGCCAGCGCCGCCAGGCCCCGCAAATCCATCTGGTTGTGGCGAATGACTCCGGCCAGCGGTTCAGCCGGCCCGCCGCGCAGAAAATCAAAATAGAACTGGGGAATCAGCGAAGAATCAATATCTTTCTCGCGCGACCAATCGAGCGCGCGGCCGTCCGATCCGAGAACGTGCCGCTCCAGATCCTTGAGCCGCACCGATCCGAGGCGCATGCGCCAGATCCGGCGGGCGGGATGCAGCAGGTCCAGATGCACTTTGGGGACAGGCGGGCGAATGGCTCGCGTCATCCGGTAACGCGTTTCGAGTAATGGCCAGTCAAAACTCTTTCCATTAAATGTGACAAGCGTTGGACGCTGGGCCATTCGTTCGGCCAGTTCGAGCAGCAGCGAATGTTCTTCGTTCAGATCGCGCATGAAGAACTGCTCGACGCGCAATCCGCCGGCATCCCACCAGGCGATGCCGACGAGGAACGCATACGTACCGGTTCCGCCGGCGAGTCCCGTGGTTTCTGTATCGAGAAACAGCCACTGCTCCGGGTCCAAGGCGGTGGCGAGCAGGTCGTCCAAGTTTTCGGTTTGCGGCAAGAGCAGCGAAAGAGAGCGCGCATCGGGCGAGCAGACTTCCGGCGTGGCGTACCACTGATCTACGGAAAGATGTTCGCCGTAATGGTTGCGGCAAACGCGCGCACCGAGGAGTTGCGCGAGGTGATCGCTCTCGGAGGGAGCTTCGGTCGCGCGGACGGGCACCGGCTCGCGCTTCCGCGCCGGGCGGAGTGCGGCAATGTGCGCGAACTTATCGGGTGAGTTCACGGTTTTTGGGAACCACGGATGGACGCGGATTTACACGGGTGAAATCCAAATGTCGAATCATAGATGCCCAGTGCGTACACTATATTGTTCTGTTCCGATCGGAGCAGATTTTCCCTCGTCTCAATTCTTTTATCTGTGTTCATCGGTGTGCATCCGTGGTTTCAAGGATTGTTAAGCGCCGAGGCGACCGAGGATGGCCAGCGCCGCTTCCTTCGCGCGCTCGCCCTGCTCGCCGACCGGGCCGACGCACGAGGGGCAGCCGTTTTCACACGGGCAGCCTTCGATCAACTCACGCGTTTTAGCCAGCAAGATTTGATGCGCCCGGTATAGCGGCTCGGAAAATCCGATGCCGCCGGGATAGGCGTCATAAAGGTATAAATTCGGCTCAAAGAATTCTTTTTCTGCGGGCGCGGTCACGGCCTTGAGGTCCGGCGCCTCTTCCCATTCGATCTCGAGACCCGGCGTCGGAGGGCGCTCGCCGATGGCGGTGCCGAGGTCGCGCCCATCGCACATCAAAAGGAGCGTGGCGATGGATTCCAGAGCGTGGAGCAGGCCGAACATACCGCTCTGGCGGTCGCTCAGCGAAAAGGGCAAGGACTCGACGAGGGGGCGCTCGAGCGTCAGCCAGAACGCCGTCGTGTGCATCTCGTTTTCAGGAAGTTCGAGTTTGCCGTCGCCCACATTTTCGTTCGTGAAAAACTTGATCTTCTTGAAGCCGATGACCTGCGAACGCACCAGCACGTCGCCGTGCGAGCGAGCGGCATGAGTGTCCCTGTTTTCAGGTTGCAATCGCTCGCTTGCGGCTGTTTCGAGCACGCGCACCTGCGTGTAGCGGATCGCGTCCGTGTAGTAATCCACGTCCACGCGCTTCACATAGGCTTTGCGCTCGTCGAAATTCAGCGCCTCGACGTGAAACTGCTGTCCCTGGTGCAGATAGATCGCCTTGGGATGAACCGTGACGAGAGCGCTGGAAAAATCCACTTCGCCGATCACTTTGGTTTCGTCGGTCGTATCCACGATCACGAAATTATCGGAGGTCACCGACCGCAGGCTCACCGTGTCCGCCGGGTAAGCCTCCTGCGTCCAGTGCCAGTGATCGCCAGTGCGGTGCAGGAATCCCGCGTCGGCCAGGTGGTCGCACAGTTCGGGAACGTTCACGCCGCCAAAGGTTTCCTCCGAGGCGATAGGTAGCTCGAACGCGGCGCATTTCAAATGGTTCACCAAAATTTCCAGATTGTCCGGCTGGATGAACGCGTGTTCGGGCGAGCGCCCAAAGAAATAATCCGGATGCTGGACGATGAACTGGTCGAGCGGCGCCGAGGAGGCGACCATCACGGCGCACGAGCTTCCGCTGCGGCGTCCAGCGCGGCCCGCGCGCTGCCAGGTGGAGGCAATTGTTCCCGCGTAGCCTGCCATAACCGTTGCATCGAGCGAGCCGACGTCAATGCCCAGTTCCAGCGCGTTCGTCGAGACGACGCCGCGGATGCGTCCCTCGCGCAGGCCGTGCTCGATTTCTCGACGCTCACCAGGCAGGTAGCCGCCGCGGTAGCCGCGAATCGCGGGTGGGTGTCCCGGCGGCGTGGGATTTGCCTGTTGCAGATAGGTTAGCAGAACTTCCGTGTGCAGGCGCGAATTGGCAAAAACGATGGTCTGCAAATTGTGTTTCAGGAACTCCTGCGCCACGCGCGAGGATTCATTGATGTAGCTGCGCCGGATGCCTAGAAAACGGTTGACGACGGGAGGGTTGTAGAAAATGAAAAACTTCTCTCCGGCCGGAGCCCCGTTTTCTTCAATGGTGTCAAAATTCGTTTCCGCTAGACGCGAGGCCAGCTCGCCCGGATTGGCAATGGTCGCCGACGAGCAGATGAACTGCGGGTCCGAACCGTAAAATCGAGCGATGCGCCGCAAGCGCCGCAGGACGTTGCACAGGTGGCTGCCGAAGACGCCGCGATAGGTGTGCAGCTCGTCAAGCACGACGTAGCGCAGATTTTCAAACAGGCGTTGCCAGCGCGTGTGATGCGGCAGGATGCCTGTGTGCAGCATGTCGGGATTGGAAAGGACAATCTGGCCGCGCTCGCGAATCGCCTTGCGCGCGTCTGACGGCGTATCGCCGTCATAGGTAAACACGCCGAAGCGGTGATCGAGCCGCGCCGAAAGATCGTGCAGTTCGGCGAGCTGATCCTGTGCCAGCGCCTTGGTGGGGAAGAGATAGAGCGCGCGCGTGTCCGCGCTTTCCAAAACAGAGTTCAGGACAGGCAGGTTATAGCAGAGCGTCTTTCCGGAAGCCGTCGGCGTGACCACCACGACGTTGCGGCCTTCGTGCGCTTTCTCGGCGGCCGCAGCCTGATGACTGTAAAGCTGCTCGACGCCCTTTTCGGCGTATGCAGCCGCGAGTTCCGTGCGGACCCACGCGGGCATCGGCGCAAACAGCGCGTCGCGCGCGGGAAAATGGCGCACGGCGGTCAGGATTTCGCCGCGGTGGTCGCGCTCGGCAAGTCGCTCGACGATTTTGCGGACGCGCTCGAGCGAAAGGGAATCCTTGGACCGCCGGACCGCCAGAGATTGAGCCACCACGAGCCTCCTGTGAAATTCGCCTTTTGTTCGCTAAAACTAGCACGGCGCGTCCAAGGGCGCAATGGGGAAACTTGGCCTATTTTCAGCGCCGAGGGCGGACCAGCAGTCTGCCCTGTTTCAGTAGTGGAACCGGTAGCGGACTTCGGCAAAGATCTCGCGCGGATTGTCGAAATGGAATCCGCCGAAGGTGGGCGAGTTGTCATACATCACGCGGCGGTTCCCGACGTTCAATCCGGTCACCGAAACCGAAAGCTTTTCGCTGAACTGTTTTCCGAGTGAAAGATCAAACGTCTTGTGCGAGGGGAGATAGTCGAGCGTCGAGCAGCACGGGGCGCCTCCCGCCGTGGGGCCATCGCCGTTGAAAAACCCCGAGCCGTAGTACATGTTTGCGGAGATGAAGCTTTTCCACGGAAGCGTGACCTGCGCGCCCACGTTCAGCGTGTTCCTTTGATCATGATCAAGCGGGATGTAATCGGGAGACGGCGCGTTGTCCGCGGGAATCAGCCCGCCGGTAATGTTTCCCCGGGCTTCGCCCACCTGATTGGAGTAGGCCAAGTGCACATCGGCGCGATGCCAAAGGTGCGGCGAACGCAGCGTGAGTTCCCAGCCGCGGACAAGCGCCTCGGCGATCGTCACGGGAATGAAGATGTTGGATTCGCCGATATTGTTGTGATCAAAAAAATTGTTCGCACGCGTTCGAAACGTATCCGCATCGAGGCTCCAGCCTTTATACGGGATGGTGACGCCGAACTGGTACTCCTCATTGCGTTCTCCATACAGCGAGGCGAACGCGTAGCCGCTGTTGCCGGCCGCGTTCACGAGTGCCGGTCCCGAAAACGTTAGCAGCGGCGGCGCCTGGTAGAAACGTCCGTAGAATCCGTGAAAGACCCAATCGAGTTTGGGAATCTGAATGGCAATTCCTGCGCGGGGGCTCGTCGCATTTTCTGTGATAGCCGCGGAAAAATGTGACTGCCGCACGCCACCGCTCAATGTCAGCCAGGAGACTGGCTTGAATTTATCTTCCAGCCAGACTTCGGTAAGGCTGCCCGTCGCGATTTCGCGGTCGGAGAAATTCGTGGCGGACCCGTCGTTGAACAGGACACTGAAGAGCTGATTGTCGCGCTGCCAGAATCCGTAAATTCCGCCGCTCAGCGAATTTCGGGCCACGGTGCCGGTGAGAGTGGCTTGCCCGCCCACGTAAATGGAGGCGCGATCGTTGGATGTGGCCGTGGGCAGATCGTTCGGATTGCTCAAGTAATCCGCGCTGTTGTAATGAAACAGTGGCGAAACCGTCAGCAGGGAATTCGGACTGATGGTGTGGGCCCATGTGAAATTGACAAAGGTGTCCGCTTCGCGGTCGGCGTCTTGCTGAAAGAAGGTATTGGGGGGGTAAGGGGATTCCGAGATCGCGCCGGGCACGCCGGGAATTTCGCTGATCTGCCCGTTGGAAAGAGGGATTTGATAGTAGTCCCGCCGCGAAGAGATGACGAATCGCAACTGGTTCTTTGCGTCCATATTGAAGATCAGCGATCCGAAACCGCCGAGGCCGTTTTCGGCGTCGTGGACGATTTCCGTCGCCGGAGGCTGCAGGCCCAAATTGCTGCGGTTTCCATTCACGCTGCCGTAGTAGGCAAAGCGCGGCGTGTGGCCGCCGCAACTCAGGTCATCATTGGTTTGATAGAAATTTCCGAAGCTGGCGACCAGATCACAATCGCTGTTGCGTTCAAATCCGGTGCGCGGCACCACGTTGAAGACGCCGTAGGTGCGATCGCCGTAATCGGCGTCATAGCTGCCGCGCTGCACCTCAAAATAGTCAATGTCCTTGGGATCGAATTGCGGTCCGACATTGCTGGCAATATTCGTGTTGGGCACGGGTACGCCGTCCACAAACCAGCTCACCTGATGGCCGCCGCGGATGTGCAACTGGTCGTGCGTGATGTAGGAGCCGGGGACGTAATCAGTAATGATGGCCAGGCTGTTGGAGCGGCTCGCGCCGGGCGTGTCCTGGATCTCTTCGCGGTTCAAAAGGGTGGTGGGCGTGACCGATTCTGTGGTGGCCGTCACCGCTTCCGCGGTAACGACCGTTTTTTCGCTGACGGCCGCCAGCGCCAGTTGAAAATGCAACACGGGCGCCGAGCCGGACAGGACGACGACGTTTTGCGCCGACGGCTGGAACCCGGAGAGTTTGACTGTAATGGTGTACTCTCCGAGCGGAACGGCGCTGAAATTGAATTCTCCCTCGTCGCTCGTTTGCTGACGCTGGGTGTAATCCGATTTCTGCGCCCTCAGTTCCACATCCGCGTCCGGCACGGGCCGGTGCTGCGGATCATGGACAATGCCGTGCACGGTTCCGAAAATCTCCGCGCGAACCGGAATGGAGCCAAGAATTGCCAGAAAAAAGATCATCAAGAATGCGAATGCGGCAGCACGAAAACTGTTCTTGAATATCATATTCTCCCCATAGGAAATGAGCTTCCGAGTCAAGTCGAGCGGACGATTCCACGCAGCGCGTTCTGGTTTGAATCAACGCTAGAACTAGCTCGGAAGCGTTCGGGGAGGGGGTGTGGTGGGAAGGTTCAAACGAGAAGGCAAATACAGGAAATTTGAGATGGGCGTCGGCGCTACGCGCAGAACATACGTTGGAACGAGGGGCGCCACGAGGACATATTCCGCCGCGCCAATCGCCGCGCTGGCAGGCATGTGGCAGGCAGTCATCGAGCAGTCGCCTGTCCCCGATTGATCCTGCGAACCGCAGTTGCGCCCACTGTGCCGCGGGTTTTCCCCAGCGTGACGATGCATCGGGCAGGTCGTCGTGCAGCAGGCAGCTATTTCCGCTGCCGTAAGCGACTGGACCACACCGAGGAGACTTGACGCCAGAACGGCAAATAGAGCAAGCGCCACGCCTACTTTCCTCGAAATGGAACAGGAGTACATGGCAAATATTCCCGGCGTCATGCTCGCACGGCTCCAGTTTCTTGACAATCGGAATCTTGCCGCATTGTGTGCACACAGCTTGACAGGGACATCTCCTCCCTCAATACTTATTTTATGGCCCACATATTTTTGACATTTGATTTCGGTACGAACGAAGAGACCGCCCAACTGGCGCGCCACAAGGTCGAGGGGTGGAAGCAGGGTTATCGGCTCGGCAAGAAACTCGAACTGAAATTTGACCGCAATGAAAGTGAAGCCGAGGCGGCTCCGGTCGCCGAACTGGCCCCTGCGCCGGCCAAAGCAGGCGCAAAATCCAAAGGCCATACCAAAGGTGCCGCAAAGGCCGCCGCCAAGGCGGCTAAGGAGGCCCCGGATCCGGCTCCTCAGGCCGCTCCTCCCTCTGATATCCGAATTCTGATACGGCTTGATTTTTCCGATCACGAAAAGCTTTCCCGGCAGCGCTGGCTCGAGCGCATTCCCATGGAGGATCCGTTCAAGTCCGCGCAATCCAGGGTGCTCCGGCCCGGTGACCCCGAGTTTTCCGTAATTTCGGAGTTGTACGACTCTCTCAAGTAAGTCTGATTTACAAATTGGAACATGCCGGTCTTGGAACGCCTCTTTCCAAACCATGCAAGGATGAATCGGTACATTGCGGGAGTTCTACAGATATTCGAACCCGTTAGATCATCTCTAATTGGCCAGTGAAAGCGTCTAGCGCGCCTCGCGACCAGCCGCAGTCCAACCTGTCAACTGAAAGTCCCCCCAAATGGCCGGACGCCGTAGTTGTATAAGAAATGGCCGCCCTTAATCCGGAGCAAACTCGGTGCTGTCCGTTTGGACGGTGATTTTACCCGTTCCGAATCTGTCCTTTCGACCAGCATTCCCAGACCAAACTCCTCGATAAGCTTCCCTGTAGGTCGCGAATTGCTGTGAGCTGACGCACGGCGCGAAGCCAGGTCATGGCAATTTCATATAGCCGACCGTGTAAAAGGAGCCTTGAAATAGGCGACGTTTTCCAGCGATTGTCCATGGAGCAGTTCTGCTCCGATTCGGACTGCGTTGCACCGGGGATGCTCAGTCCATTTGTTCAGCCCCGATGTGTATCCACCACCGCACATGCGTTTGTGTGCGTTCTTGTCCTTGCGAAATTGCCGGCGCACCTTCGCTGCCGCGATGCAGTGCGCTCGCAATATGATGGCGCTCATCCCCCCGGTTGCGCCGTCATCCTGCGCGGCTGAGCGCTCCCTTCCCGGCCACCACACCCTGGGATCTGGAGCGCTCGCCGCGATTTTCCTTCTCTCCTTCCCCTGATTTCGTGCTAATAGTAGCTTTTCGCAGGACAGGCCCTCCGCCGAAGAACGAAGAATTCCGTTTTGCCTACGCGTGCCGGAGTGCTTTGGTTATAATGAATTGCAGCCTCTCCTGGGTGTTTAGGGGACAGTTCGAGGAGAATTTGCATGCCCGTACAGGCGCGTCCCAAAGTGACACAGCAAGAACCCAGACAGTATGAAGGCCTCACCAGGGGGGATCTTCTTCGTATCTACCGCACGATGTACCTTTCGCGGCGCATGGACGACCGCGAAATCCAGCTGAAGCGCCAAAACAAGATCTATTTTCAAATCAGCGGGGCGGGGCACGAAGCGGTGCTTGCCGCGGCTGGACTGGTTCTTCGCTCCGGGCATGATTGGGTTTATCCCTACTACCGGGACCGCGCGCTAGCCCTTGCTTTGGGCGTAACTCCGCGCGACATGTTCCTGCAGGCCGTGGGCGCAGCGGAAGACCCCGGGTCCGGCGGGCGCCAGATGCCCTGCCACTGGGGAATACCTAGGCTGAATGTCTTTCCCCGCTCCTCCGCGACGGGCATGCAGTATCCCCAATCCGTGGGGATGGCCGAGGCGACACTGTATTTTGCCCGGCATCCCAAGGCGCTCGCCCAGGCGCAGATGGCGCCACTGGGTTATGAGGCGCGCTACCAGCCGGACGAAATTGTCTATGTCTCCGGCGGGGACGGCTCGACCAGCGAAGGCGAGTTTTACGAGTCCCTGAATGCGGCCTGCCTGAATAAACTTCCGCTGCTGTATCTGATCGAGGATAACGGCTGGGCGATTTCCGTGCCGGTCCACCAACAGACGGCGGGAGGCAGCATTTCGAAGCTGGTTTCGAATCATCCGGGTATGCACGTGGAAGAGTGCGACGGAACGGACCCAATCGCGAGCTACGCCGTACTGAAGCGCGCCGCCGAGCATTGCAAGGCCCGTAAAGGCCCCGCGCTCGTGCACGCGCACGTCACGCGCCCGTATTCGCATTCGCTGTCTGACGACGAGAAGCTGTACAAGACCCCCGCCATGCGCCAGCAAGAGGCGCACCGCGATCCGATTCCGAAATTCGGGCTGTTCCTGGTTCGCGAAGGCATCGTCGAGGAAAAGGAACTTGAAGGGATCGAAGCGGAAGTGGATCGTGAAGTGCGCGAAGCGGCGGACTACGCTCTTCAGGCCGCCCTGCCGACGAAGGAATCCATTCTCCTCAACCAGTATTCGCCGGATGTGGATCCGACCTCGTCTCAGTTCGAAACCGCGCCGCAGTTCCGCGGCGAGGAACGCACCATGGTCGAAATGGTGTCGCTGACGCTGGCCGATGAAATGGCGCGTGATGAGCGGATTCTGGTGTTTGGCGAGGACGTGGCGGATTGCAGTAACGATGAAGACCTGAAGCATCTCAAGGGCAAGGGCGGCGTTTTTAAGGCTACGGCGGGCTTGCAGCGGAGGTTCGGATCTTCCCGGGTATTCAATACGCCGATTGCGGAGGCACTCATTGTGGGCAGCGCGCTGGGCCTGGCCACGCGCGGGTTGAAACCCGTTGGCGAGATCCAGTTTTTCGACTACATATGGCCGGCGATGATGCAGTTCCGCAATGAGCTGTCGCTGATTCGCTGGCGCTCGAACGGCGCGTTCAAGGCCCCGGCCGTTATCCGCGTGGCAACGGGCGGGTATTTGAGCGGTGGGGCGATCTACCACAGCCAGTCCGGCGAGTCGATTTTCACTCACACACCGGGAATTCGCGTGGTCATGCCGTCCACGGCGCTGGATCTGTGCGGGATGCTGCGCACGGCGTTGCGATGCGACGATCCCGTGCTGTTTCTCGAACACAAGCATCTGTACCGCCAGCCGTACAACCGGTCTCCCTATCCCGGCCCGGATTTTATGATCCCGTTTGGCCGTGCGCGAGTCGCTCGTGAAGGTAAGGATGTCAGCATCATCACCTACGGCGCAGTTGTTCACCGCGCCGAAGTCGCCGCCGCGCAACTCGAGCGCGAAGGAATCTCCGTGGAAATTCTCGATCTCCGCTCGCTTTCGCCGGTGGACTGGAGCGCGATTTCGGCAACGGTCCGCAAGACGAATCGCGTCATTGTCGCCTACGAAGACATGCTCTCCTGGGGTTATGGAGCGGAAATCGCCGCGCGGATTGCCGACCAGCTGTTTGATGAACTGGACGCTCCCGTGCGCCGCGTCGCCGCGATGGACACTTTCTGCGCTTACCAACCGCAACTGGAGGACGAGATCCTTCCGCAGTCCGGGCATCTTGCTGCCGCAGTCCGCAGCCTGCTCGAGTACTAGCTGTATCGGTTCCAAGGGGATCGCGATTCTCATCTGTGAAAAATGCGGTGCGGAAATTCCGGACGGCGCAAGTTACTGCGCGCGTTGTGAACATCCCGTCAGCGTGGCGCAGATTGGTCCCGTGTATGTTCCCGCAACCGCCCAGCCTCCGGAGACGATTCCGCCGCTCCCGCCGCAAACCGTCACGCTCGTCCGTTTGCCTTACGCGGGATTCTGGCTGCGGGCGGCCGCGTTTGTTGCAGATAGGATCATCCTCTTCGTTATTCTTGGACCAATCTTCAGCGCTTATCCCGACCGGTTCATAGTTATACCGAATCCGACAGGTACTTCACTGAGCGAGTTGCCGCACCCGACGTGGTTGGCGTATGGGCTGATGTTTGTGGTTTTCTGGGCCTACTACGCTTTGTTTCATTCTTCGGAATGGCAGGCCACTCCGGGAAAACGTGTGTTCCGCCTATATGTCACAGACATGGAGGGAAGAAGGATCACATTTTGGCGCGCCTCAATTCGCTATTTCTGTACGATTCTTTCCGAGATCGCATTTTGGGTGGGATATTTCATCGCCGGGTTCACAGAGAAGAAGCAGGCGCTGCACGATCTTCTGGCGAACACTTTGGTCTTGCGCCGCCGCTAGTCTTTTGCGCGGCTCTGAAGGCGTCAGGGTTTGCTTTTGGGTTTCTTCGCCGATTTGCGCCCGCCCTCGAACGTGAACGCATCAATTGAAATGAGGCCTGCGCCCGTGGTCACGAGCGCCACCGCCATCGCGCCCAAAAGCAATTCGAGTTCATACTTGCCGAACGAATAGATTCCTCCGTCGGGGAATTTGATCCGCGCGAGCACGATTCCCATTTCAATGGCCAGGAACAAAGCTGCCAGGCGCGTGGCGAGGCCGATCAGCAACAAGCCGCCGCAGAACAGTTCCAAAAGTCCCGATCCGTAGGCGAGGTAGGAAGGGAACCCAAGCGAGGAAAACATTTTCAGCGCCGGAGCCGGATTGGTCAGCTTCGGATAGCCGTGAAAAATAAAGCTCACGCCGAGAGCCGCGCGCAAGACCAGCAATCCCAGCGGTTTTAATTTTTCCAAAAATTGCATTTTTGCATCGCTCCTGTCGCGCGACATTCTAACAAAAGGAGATGAGGCCGAACCGCCCGCGAACGTTCGCGTGCGCAATTGCTAATTCTGGCTGGAAGGCTCCCACAGCGGAATGGATTGCCCCATTCCTTTTTCGCGGGCGAGTTCGTAGACTCGGACGGCGGCGGCCAGGTCCCACGTGGCAATTCCATTCGACTTGAAAAGCGTGATTTCATTTGGGCTGGCCCGGCCTGGAATTTTTCCTGCGACGATTCCGGAGAGCTCGCGCACACGATCCCAGCGCGAGGCGTCCTCACCGAACGCTTGAATCAAATCTCCCGCCTCCATTTTGGACTGCTCGACCGAATCCACGGCAATCATATCGGCGCGGTCCACTGCGGCAGAATCGAGCTCGCGCTTCTGCGCCCAATTCGCGCCCATGGCGACAATATGCATGCCGGGCGCGATCCACGCGCCCTCCAGCACAATTTTCGTCGCGGACGTCGCCGTAATCACAATGTCGGCGCCGCGTACCGCTTCCTCTCCTGAACTTACGGATTCGACCCGGATGCCGATTTTTTCGCTCATCTCCCGGCAAAAATTGGCGCGGCGCTCGGGATCGCGCCCGAAAGCCCGCACGCGTTCGAGGCGGCGGACCGCCGCGACGGCTTCGAGTTGCGTGCGTGCCTGGTACCCTGTGCCAATGATGCCCGCGGTTCGGGCATCAGGGATTGCCAGATATTTTGTGGCCACACCGCTGGCGGCGCCGGTCCGAATCTGGCCCAAGGCGTCCGCCTCGATCAGCGCCGCCATCTCTCCGGTCTTAGAACGAAACAGGGGAATCACAAAACGTGCAACGCCGCCCGCCACGGTATAGAGCTTCATGCCGATGTAGCCGCGGACCGGATCTCCCGCAGCCATATAGTGCAACACGGCATGGTCCGGCATCCGCACACGGCGCCGGGGATGCAGGACGAGCCGCCCTTCACCTTGATCGCGGAGGGACTCTTCGACAAGTTCCATCGCCAGGCGCATGGACAACAGCGAGCGAACATCGGTTTCGGTAAGGAGTAGCGTCATTTTTGCTCCTTGGCATCCAGGTGCATGCGGAATTCGTAGACTCGCGGCGCGGCCGGATCGAATACCAGCAGCTCGGAATGCGGCGTAACAGCGATTTGAGGCGCAGCGATGGGAACGGCTCCGAGCGCGCTGCCGAGGTTCGCAGTAAGTTTCGGCTGACCGTCGAGCGCCCAAACATCAATCTCAGGCGATCCACCCACCATCGTAAATACCGCGCCTTGTCCGACAGCGATTCCGGTCAACGGAGGCGCAACGCTATTTGAGCTTGCTCCGGCTACCCACGATGTGGCGAGCGTTCCATCCGAAGAGTACTTCTCGATCCGGCCGGTCTTGCCATACGCCACGAACACAGAGCCGTCTTCCGCGGCGGCCACGGAGGATGGCCGCTCATCGGGTGATTTGTTTTTGGGTGCGGGCCACGATTTTACAAGCCGGCCACGGGCGTCATATTTTGCAATTCTGGAGCCCGCAGTATCCGGGACGTAAAGATTGCCATTGTCGTCCACGGAGATTCCGAGCGTTCCCGTGAATTTGCGTTGAAGGGCGATGTGCAGGTTCCGCAGGAATGATCCGTCCGGGAAAAAAATGAAAACATTGCCGTGCTCGGGATCGGCAACGTAGATCGCTCCGCCGCTATCCACAGCAATGCCTGCCGCATGATGAACTCGCGAATCCTCGAACGTAAGCAGCGGCGTGCCTTTCGCATTGAATTTATGAACGAAATTGCCCGCCGGGTCCACGAAAAATACATTTCCCAGGATATCCGTCGCAAACGCGGTCGGCTGATCCAGCTTGCCCGGCCCATTGCCCTTATTGTCCCAGGCGGAAACAAATTCAAACGGCGGAGGCGCCGGAGGCTTCGGCGCAGGAGTCGCGCGTTTTCCGCAGGAGACAGAAAATGAGACCGTGAAGGACAGGAACAAAAAAATCCAGAAGCTGCGGAAGGGAATCGCAATTGGAATCCGGAGCAATTTGCAGGCAGCGCGTTTGGAAATCATTCCGCAGAATAGTACCACGCGGAGAAATGTGCGGCATGCCGCCTGCTACCGCTGAATTAACACGTGATGGAATACAAGAAGAAATCGCCGGCAGACTAGAGGCTGTCACATCAATGGCCAAGCCTCAAAATTGATAGGGCATCAGGGCCTAAAGCCCTTGTTTTCCAATTCCCTGAACGGGGCGGCTGAAGCCCCGACTCACAAAGCTTATTTATGAGTAGACTTTTGGTGAGGCATCTTATCCGTGGAGGATTTTTTGTTCACGAGCCGGACGGACGTCAGCTGCATGACGTAATTTCTTACGGGCGAACCGCCACTCGTGTCGGAAAAATGAAATTCCGGCCCCTTCAGGCCCTGGGAGACGATGATGGGAAGACTTCCGCAAAGATCATTTTCGATGTATGCGGTTTCATACCGCTTATTCCTAAGGCTCCAAGTGTAGACCCTCAGCATGGTGAAATCGCAGGACTGCCCTTCGCCACCGCGCGACCCGGCCACGAGATATTGCGGCACTGCGTCGCCTGAGCCATCCGGCACACGGTTCAACTCAAACCAGGCAAACACATGGAAGCCAGCGGAGTTGGCCTGGTCGCGCACAGGCCCCGGCAAATCGAACTCAATGAAGCGAGCTAGAACCCATCCGGCAATGGGAGTGAATGTTGAATTCGTGGCGAGAGCCCCCGGCGCCGCATTGTCAGGCCCGTTGCTTACCGGTCCGCTGGATGCGGGATAGGCCGATGTGCTCAAACTTTCCGAGGGCGTCGAAGAAGCAGACACACGAGAAAATTCCGGGGCACGCAATATCAGGAGCCAATCTTCTTGCTTGGGTTTCTGATCGGCCTCTTCCGTGTTTTTTTCCACTTGCGAATTCTCTTCGCCGGCAGGAGCAGCTTCGGCGACCTTGCGTTCCAGGATGACGACAGGAACTCCGCGTGCAAATTGAAAGACGCGTTTGCCGTTGCGGCCGGGTTCGAGGCGCACGTTGCTTACGGTCTTTGTATGCCCGCGGGCCTGTATGGGGAGAGATTTGGCGCGCTGCAGTAACTCCACGCTCGCGGCCCAGAGTTCGGAATCCATCACCAGCCGCGAATCGAGGAGCCATCCGATAGTCCCGGAAGCCGCGCGCACCTGCAGGGAAGGCCCCGCTTCGCGCAAAATCTCGATACGCTCACCGTAATGGAGATCCGCGATGGGTTCTCGCACTTGCGCCAGTGTGTTCCACAGCATCACGCTGCGGTCGGCCACATATCCTATGGAAATTACCTTGGGGGGATGCGGGTACAGTTTCCAATAGACGGTTACGCCCACAATGAGAAGAAGGAGAAGGACGCCCCGCCTGCGAAAGAAGTGCCATGACATGCCTATTCTCGATCTCCAAACGTAACGCCGATAGCGCGCGCGGCACGAACCAAGCTGCCTTTGGGATCCACAAACCGCGATTCGCCTACAGCTTCATCAATCGGGACGGACTCGATTTCACCGGCGTGCAGGCAGACCATGTTGTTGAATTTTCCCTGAGCAATCAATTCTACAGCTTCGATGCCGAAGCGCGTCGCCAGAATCCGGTCAAATGGGCTCGGTGAACCCCCGCGCTGAATGTGGCCGAGTACGGTGATGCGCACGTCTTTTTTCAGAAGAGAGTGTATGGCGTCGCCGATCAGTATGCCGACCTGGCCGGGGCGCGGCGTAGGAAACGGCTTGCCCGTAGGGTCGTTCGGCGGGAGCTTTACGCCTTCGGCGACGACCACTATGGCGAACTTTTTTCCCTGGACGGCCCGCTCGCGGAGTTTGTCGCAGACCGTTTCGATCGTGAACGGAATTTCCGGAATGAGAATGACGTCAGCCCCGCCGGCGATCCCGGAATGAAGAGCGATCCATCCCGCATCGCGGCCCATGACCTCGATCACCATGACGCGCCCGTGGGATTCAGCCGTCGTGTGAAGGCGGTCAATTGCGTCCGTGGCGACGTGCAGGGCCGTATCGAATCCGAAAGTGACTTCGGTGGCCATCAGGTCGTTGTCAATCGTCTTCGGAACTCCCACAAACGGAATGCCCAGGCGCCCGAGATCCCGCGCGATGGATAGCGTGCCGTCTCCGCCGATAACGACGAGAGCGTCCAGCCCCAATTTCCTCACGTTTTCGCAGCAGAGCAGGGAAAAATCGTGTGTCTCCGACTTTCCATCCTTCTCGATCACATACTTGAACGGATTTCCCCGGTTCGTCGTGCCCAGGATGGTGCCGCCGCGCGGAAGAATCCCGGCGATCGATTCCATCGTCAGGGGAACGGTCTTTTCCGGCCAGATCAGGCCGTCAAAGCCGTCATTGATGCCAATCACGCGCCAACCGTGACCAAGAATGGCGGCGCGGACAACGCCGCGAATTACGGCGTTGAGTCCTGGACAATCTCCTCCTCCGTTAGCGATGCCGATGGTTTGAATGTTGGGAGCCATGAGTTCTCGTGATTGCGGCAGGCTACGCGGCCTGAGGCACGAGCAATCATCTTACACTATCCGTCAGATCGGCGGAAAAGGCCGGGCCGCGAGTGTCCAATTGGAAAAACGATTGGGAAGTGGATAGTACAGGCTAGAGGGACTTGGAATTTCGGCGGAAGCGCTCCATCAGCGCATTGTGCAGCCGTGTGCGGACATCCTCGGGGAGGGGAACGGGCTGGGAATTGCAAAAAATCTGAATGGTCTTGCGCGTGGTGTCCACGACGAGGCGGCAGTCGGTGCAGCGGGAGAGGTGCTGTTCGAGATCCTGCCGCATGCCGGAATCGAGCATTCCGTCAAGATAGCTCGTAAGCTCAAGAATAACTTTCTGGCAGTTCACTGCACTTGGCTCCGTCGGAAATATTTATTCAGCTTTTCGCGAAGTTTCAATCTGGCGCGCAATAGACGTGATTTCACGGCCGCGTCGGTAATGCCCAGCGCCTGAGCGGTCTCTTCGGTCGAAAGTCCCTCGACGTCCCTGAGAAGGAAAGCCACGCGGAAAATCGGATCGAGCTCGCTGATGACTTCGTTCAGGATCCGGTTGAGTTCGGTTTGCGCAAAACGCTGCTCGGGCGACGGTCCCCAATCCTCGATTTCGCGGAAGATGGGGTCATCGCCGTCATTGATCGGCTCGTCGAGCGATACCTGATTGCCGCGGCGCTTGCGCAGCTTCATCAGCGCTTCATTGACGGCAATGCGCACGAGCCACGTATAGAAGCGGGAGTCGCCCTGAAACCGGTCGAGATTCGTGTAGGACTTCAGGAAGGCTTCCTGCATCACGTCTTCGGCGTCTTCGCGGTTCTGGGTGATGTTCATGCCCAGGCGAAAAATCTTTCCTTCGTAGCGGCTGACCAGTTCTTCAAAAGCATGTACATCGCCGGCCTTGGCCGCGGACACCAGTTGCGCTTCGTCGTCGCGGACGATGGAGGAAGCAATCGGTTTGGGGTCAGTGGCGCTCAATCGTTGTGGTGTTCCCAAGGCCGGACAATATCCAGCTTCCGGGCTCACCTGGCAGCGTACCATACGTCTCCACATTTCGGCTGTAACACGTTTGCTACAAGCCATCGGATGCGCAAAAGCAGCCTAAGGATTCCGCTATTTTAGGCCATATCGGATAGGTAACGCCGGGAAAGGGCGACGCCCGCGCGTATTTTTCAGGATGGTAGAATTCATTGTCGGAATGGAAATCGCGTTTGGGTGTGGCTAAAGGGGCATTTGGCGCGGATCTTCCGATGGATGTGATCCGGACTCAACATCGCAAGAAATACTGGGAAACCCAAGGCTTTTCATGCGCACGCTGCCCGACTATCTGCGTCCATCCATGAAACTCGTTATCGTCGGCTGCAATCCCGGCGAGCGTTCGGCGCGCGTGGGCCACTACTACGCCGGGCGCGCAAACGAATTCTGGCCGCTGCTGTACGAATCCGGAGTTGTGCCGGAGCTGCTTGGGCACCGGGACGCCCGGCGCATGATTGAATTTGGCATTGGCCTGACCGACCTCGTCAAGCGCCCCACGCGCGGAATCGAAGAGTTGCGCCGCGAGGAGTTTGCCGAGGGGCGCATTGTGCTGTCGCAAAAACTGGAGCAATTTGCGCCGCAGGTGATTGCGTTCAATGGGAAAACGACCTTCGAGAGTTTCGCCCAGCGGCCCTGCAAACTCGGCCTGCAGAAAGACCGCTTGTACGGCGCGCAAGTGTTTGTACTTCCCTCCACCAGCGCCAAGAATGCAATCGGGCGGGGAACAAAGCTCCGCTATTTCCGGCAGCTGGCCAAAGTGCTGGCGAAGTTGTCCGCGTAAAACCACCCGCCCCCGTCATTCCGAGCGGAGCGAGGAATCCCTCTTTCTTTTTTGCGCGATGGTACGGAACACGGAGGGATTCCTCGCTCCG
>VFSW01003646.1_pt1 | contig 23088 bp, 18 predicted proteins | sample 5358111 | NCBI WGS metagenome assembly VFSW01 (sample SAMN11554181, study PRJNA540505) | mine drainage metagenome | isolation source: sediment from site ElyBrook_90M | place: USA: Ely Copper Mine, Vershire, VT | collected 2017
CGAATCGCGTAACCTGGTTGGTGGGGCCAAGCTTGAACAACTCGGTGGCGCGCAGGGTGCCGTTCACCACCTGGTTCGTGCCCAGTGAAACGAACGCCAGGCGTTCCTCGACCCGGTTGTTGGTCTTGCTCAATGTCACGCCTCCGCTGAACGTCATGGGCGTGCAGACCACGTCATTGTTGGTTCCGCTTACGACCTCGAGCGCGTCCGCCGTCGGGTCATAGACCAGATGAAGGTCTTGCCAATTCGTCAGCCCCGCTTCCGCGGCGCATTCCTGGATAATCTCCCGATTTCCATAACGCTGATAGGAGAAGCCGCCGTTGGTATTGGTGGTGACGCTCACGGTGCGCACAAACGCGCGGTAGAGCTCTTGGCCCAGGACGGGTGTCACGAGAAGGCTCTGCGCAGCGAAGGCCGCGCCGGCCAGGATCAGTAGTTTGGACTTACTCATATTCTTCACCTGTTTTTGTTCTTGTTAAACGAAGAATCCAAGCGAGCGAGCCAGCCCGAGCTGGCGGCCAACGCCTGGATTCGCATCAACCCTCCGTGCAACTTGCTGTGCCTGCAAGCGGCCCCGGGCATTTTGTGACTAGGATTTTCCTTGGCGCATTCGGGAAACCCAGGAAGCGATGAAGGTGCGGCTCCGCTTCTCAACGGCGCGGTTCTGGCGATCCTGGAACCCAAGCGAACTCCGCTTCTTCGCGGGTGAGCCTGCTCGCTTGAGCCGGTAGATTGCGAAGCGGCGGAAGTTCCTCCGGCCCCCCGATGCTCGAGCAGGGCGAAAGTCGTTTGCGCGACGAGACTACTCTTAAGCATGGGTTTCAGAGGTCAGTAGTATTATTTATTTTACATGCATTATGTTTGTGCTATAGCTTATCTACATTGCGGGGAACTTGAACCTCAGGACCATCGGGGAACCAGGACACGATGAGAACCGAGGCAATCAGGGCGGAAACGGATGGCGCAGCGGGAGGGTCGGCGCTCGGAACGCGTTTGTACGAACGCCTGTTGTATTCGTTTATGGGCTGCACAACGGCGGCGCAGGCGTTGTCCGCGGAGACCTCCCTGTTGCGCACGATTCTAGCCTCTCTCCCGATCTTTATCTACGTCAAGGATGTGGACAGCCGTTTTATCTTAAGCAATCCGGCGCATCTGCATGTCCTGGGCTGTACGACGCTCGAACAGGTGTTGGGTAAAACGGATTTCGACTTTTTTCCTCGTGAAGAGGCTCTTCATTATTTGCAGGATGAACAGCAACTGCTGAAATCCGGCCGAGCCCTCCTCTCCCGGGAGGAACCAGTGACGACCGCTTCAGGAAAGCATCTGTGGGTGCTCACGACAAAAGTGCCGCTGCGCGACAGCCAGGGCAAAATCTTCGGTTTGGTCGGCGTCACCCGCGATATCAGCGAGCGCAAACGCGCCGACGAAGACCTCCAAGAGACTTTGAAGGAACTCCAAAGGAGCAAGCGGGCGCTGCAGGAGACGATGCAAGAGCTCGAACTCTCAACTTCCGAACTGCGCTCAACCCAATTGCAGCTCATTCACGCTACCCGCGTGGAGTCGCTGGGCGCATTGTCCGCCGCCGTCGCCCACGAGGTCAAAAACCCGCTCCAAACCATTCTCAGCGGTATTGATTACCTGGAGCGCAATCTGTCGTGCGGCTTGGAAAATGCCGCGGTGCTTCGCGACATGCGCGAGGCGGTCAACCGGGCTCGGCTCATTCTGGGCGAACTGTTGCATCTCGCCTCCGCCGCGGAGGTCACCATGGTGGAACAGGACGTAAACCTGGTGGTGCAGCGAGCCCTCAAGCTGGTGCACATGGAATTGATGAAAGCGCGCATTGCACTGCGAACTGACTTTGCCCCCAACTGCCCTAAGGCCCTGCTGGACAAAAGCAAGCTGGAGCAAGCCTTGATCAATCTCTTCAGCAACGCCCTCCAGGCGATGCCCCAGGGAGGCACCCTGCTCGTGCGCACCCGGGTCGTCTCCCCCGCTTCAGAGCCCGAACCTGGCCTCAGGAAATTCGCCCTGGCTTCCACTCAGAAGACCGTGGTGCTCATAGAAGTTCAGGACTCCGGACACGGGATCGCGCAGGAAAACCTCCCTAGGGTTTTTGACCCTTTCTTTACCACCAAACCTCCCGGGGTGGGCACGGGGCTTGGCTTGTGCATCGTGAAAAAAATCATGGAATTACACCAGGGCGCAATCCATCTCGAAAACACCCAACCTCACGGGGTCTGCGCGACCCTATTGCTGAAAGGAGCGGACCATGAAGGCTGACAAGAAGAGGATACTCATAGTTGACGACGAGACCGCGATCACGCGGCTCCTCAAGCTTAATCTGGAGCAAACCAATGAGTTCGACGTACGTACCGAGAACTCGCCAACCGCGGCGTTGCAAGCGGCGTTGGATTACCGTCCCGATCTTATCCTGCTGGACGTGATCATGCCAGGTTTGGACGGCGGATATCTGGCGACCCGGCTCCAGGCGCATCCCGACCTGCGGAACACGCCCATCGTGTTCCTGACGGCGGCAGCAACCAAGGAGGAGGTAGCCTCACGTGACGGCTTAATCGGGGGCTGGTCGTTTTTGGCCAAACCCGTCGATATCTCCGAAGTGGTCACCTGCCTCAAAACCCACTTAGGAACCGCGGCTACTTGACGGGAGCCGGGCCACACGCCGCTTGGCAGGCAGGGGCAAGACCAAGAGCCAGACCATTCGGATCTGACCCTTGGGACGTGAGTTTGCCCGCGCTGCCAGTGGTAGTTGGTATCAGTGTGGTGGGAGGGGCATTCCTGCCTCGTCACCCGAACAACTACCGGCTCGACCCAGAGGGGGGCACCCATGCATGCTTCTGCATGCTGGCTTGAGCAAAGTCAGGAGTAGTTATTCTCCCGCGGGCAAAAATTAAACGCATCCGCGGCCACGATTACCGGTTATATGAATGTGAATCTCTTTGAGTTCGACCGAGTTTGGAAAAGCGCCGGCCGGCGAATTGCGGCCGGCGTCCTCGCGTTTCTACTTTCTCTCCCCGCTCCCGGGCTTGCCGAGGAGCCGGACATCCGCCGTGACGCCGCGGTGCTGGCGATCGAAAAGGTCCTGCCCAGCGTGGTGAACATCGCCACCGAGAGCGTCGTCCAATACCACGATTGGTACGACGACCTGCTCCGCCAGTTTTACGGCTGGTCCAACACGCCGGTTCACCAGGAAAAGTCCTACAGCCTGGGCTCAGGCGTCATCATCGACGATGAAGGTTATGTGCTGACGAACTTCCACGTGGTCCGCCGCGCCACACGAATTCAAGTAAAACTCTGGGATGGCCGCGAATACGACGCCGAACCCATCGTCTATACTCAAATGAGCGACATTGCCCTGTTGAAAATCAGGGCCAAGCCCGGCGAAAAGTTCAAAGCGATCAAATTCGCCGCCGATGACGACCTGATGCTGGGCGAAACCGTGCTGGCGCTGGGCGATCCGTTCGGGCTTGGCGGCTCGGTCACCAAGGGCATTTTGAGCTCCAAAAACCGGCGCCCCGCCACCGGGAACGAACCGCTCAACGTGGAAGACTGGCTTCAAACCGACGCGGCGATCAATCCCGGCAACAGCGGGGGGCCGCTGGTGGATCTCCGCGGCGACCTGATCGGCCTTAACGTGGCGGTGTACCGGGAAGAAACCGGCGAACGGGGCGTGGGGGTTGGCTTTTCGATTCCGGTGAAGCAGATTTCCGCCGCCCTATCGCGCTTCTTCACTCCGGAACTGACCGATTCGCTGTGGTTTGGCGCCCGCGTCAAGAGGGCCGACGGTCGCCTCGTAGTGGCCAGCGTACAAGCAGGCAGTCCCGCGGAAGAGGCCGGACTGGCGGTGGGCGACGGCATCCTGCGCATCAATCAACAGCCCGTCGGCAGCCTGATTACGTACAACCGCCTGCTTCACCAGGCTCCACAGCACCGGGCCACCCTGCTCATCGAGCGCGAGGGCAGGCCACTGCAGCTTCGGCCGCTCCAATTGGTGCCTTTCGCCCGGCTCGTGCAACAGAGACTCGGCCTCACCCTGCTTGGGCTTACCCCTCAAGATACGGCGCAACTGGGCCTGGGCACCGGGAAGGCGCTCTTCATAGACGAGGTCCAGCCGGACAGCCCCGCCGCCCAGGCGGCTATCAAGCGCGGCTACCTGCTCACCGCGATCGACGGCCAGCCGACGCCGGACCTCCGTTCATTGTGCGACGTGCTGACCAACCGAAAGAAAGGCGATACCGTCCGCCTGTCGGTGATCATTCCGAGGACGGTAGGCGACAGCTTTGTCGAATTGGGCCAGGCCAGCGTGGACGCGGTGTTGCGCTGAATTCGCATTTTATGTTGGCTCATGCCTTCCCGGATTGATTACACTGCAGATTGGTTGCATCCATGAACGATGACTTGATGATCCAGGTTGCCAACCTGACCAAGCGCTATGCGGGCCACACGGCGGTGTCCAACATTTCGTTTAATGTCCGGCGTGGCGAAATTGTTGGCTTGCTCGGCCCGAACGGCGCGGGCAAGAGCACGACGATGCGGATCCTTTCCTGCTACCTGCCCGCGACTTCGGGCACGGTGTGCGTCGGGGGGCTGGACGTTTTCGAGCACTCAAACGAGGTGCGCCGGCGCATCGGCTACATGCCCGAGAACAATCCCCTCCACTTTGACATGCGGGTGCGGGAGTACCTGAAGTTCCGAGCTCGCCTCAAGGGGTTGAACCGCCGGCGCTCGCGCCAGCGGGTGGATACGGTGATGGAACAGTGCAGCCTCACGGACGTTTCCCGCCGCATTATCGGGCAGCTTTCCAAGGGCTACCGGCAGCGTGTCGGCCTCGCCGATGCGCTGGTTCACGAGCCAGAGCTGATTATTCTCGACGAGCCGACCATCGGCCTGGACCCGAATCAAATCCGGTCAGTGCGCCAGCTCATCAAGAGCCTTGCCCAGGCCCACACCGTGCTGATTTCAACCCATATCCTTCCGGAAGCCGAGATGACCTGCAACCGGATGGTCATTATGTATGAGGGCAAGATCCTGGCCGCCGACACCCCGGACAATCTCCAGAGCCTCATGAGTGGCAAAGGCCAGGTGCTGGCGGAAATCGCCGCTCCCGCCGCGGAGTTGGAGAAGTGCTGGGCCGAAATGCCTGAGATCGAGCACTTCGATATTTCGGCCGCGCAGGGCGAGTACTTTCGTTGCGCGCTCACACCCCGCAACGGTCTGGATTTGCGGCCGCGCGTCTTTGCGCTGGCGCGCGAGCGCGGCTGGATGTTGCGCGAGTTGACCCGCAACCGCCATTCCCTGGAGGATATTTACGTTCGGGTGACCCGCAGCGACGAGGAGGAGGAGGCTTGATGCAACCGTACCTGACCCTGACGCGCCGGGAGTTGGCCGGTTACTTCCTGTCGATGACTGGCTATGTCATCATAGCGGCGGCGATGTTCCTGCTGGGTTTCAGCTTTGTGGTGTTGCTGGTGAATCTACAGCACCAGTCCACCCCGATGCCGGTGACGGAGCTGTTTTACATCACCCCCTTCTTCTGGTTCATCCTCCTGCTCTCGACCCCGGTAATCACCATGCGCCTGTTCGCGCTGGAAAAATTCACCGGCACCTTCGAGACGCTGATGACCACGCCGGTGACCGAGCTCCAGGTGGTGCTGTCCAAGTTCACCGCCGGCCTGATTTTTTACCTGATCATGTGGTTGCCGTTGCTGGCTTGCCTGGCCATCATCCGGCATTTCACGCATGATCCGGCGGCCCTCAACGCGGGATTGATCGGCAGCACGTTCCTGGGCATTCTGCTGCTGGGCTGCCTGTTCATCTCGCTGGGGTGTTGCGCCTCGGCCCTCACTCGCAGCCAGGTCACGGCCGCGATGATTAGCGTAGTGTTCGGCGGCAGCCTCTTCTTGTTGAGCGTCCTGGCCGAGCACCTCCCCGTCGAGGTCAGTTGGCAAACCCAGACGCTGGCCGCGCTTTCTTTCTTTGAGCAGATGCACGATTTCGCCCGCGGCATCATCGACAGCCGGCCGATCGTTTTATATCTGAGCCTCACCTTCCTGTTTCTCTTTCTGACCCTGCGCATCGTCGAAAGCCGCCGCTGGAAATAACCATGCCCGCTCCTTCGCAGCCCAAACCCAGTTTTTCACCGTATCGCAAATGGGGCATCGGCTTCAACGTCGGCCTGATTTCGCTGGTGGTGCTCGCCATTATTGTCATGCTCAATTTTTTGAGCCGCGAGCATTTCTTCCGGCTGCATTTGAGCGCCTTTGGCCGCATTCCCCTGGCCCCGCGCACGGTGCACTTCCTTCGCTCGCTGACCAACCGAGTCAACGTGACGGTGTACTACGACCGAGACGATTCCATGTACAGCATGGTGTCGGAGTTGCTCAACGAGTACCAATTGGCCAACCGCAATATCCACATCAAGACCGTCGATTACATCCGCGATCCCGGCCTGGCGATCCCGCTGAAGGAAAAATATCCGTTCCTCTCCGCGCCCAACGCCAAGAATTTCATTATCTTTGACTGCGCGGGCCGGGTCAAAGCGGTGGAGGGCAATTCGCTCGCCAAGTACGTCCTGGACCGCGTGCCCAACGAGAAGGAGCCCGAATTCCGACGGCGGCCGGTCGCCTTTGAAGGGGAACGAATGTTCACCGGCACGCTGCTCGCAGTCACGAACCCCAAACCATTTAAGGCCTATTTCCTGGAAGGGGACGGAGAGCACTCGATAACCAGCGATGACGAGGCCGTGGGGTTCCGCAAGCTTGCGACTACGCTCCAGCAGGATTATATCAAGCCGGAAGAGCTCAGTCTGGGCACCAACTCCATTCCGGAGGATTGCAACCTGCTGGTTATCGCGGGTCCAACCGACCGCATCCCGGACCCCACGCTGCAAAAGATCGAGCAGTACCTGAACAAAGGCGGCCGCCTGTTCGCCCTGTTCGATATCCGTTCGGCGCAAAAGCAAACCGGCCTGGAGGAATTGCTGGCCAAATGGGGCGTCGATGTCACGACCAATATTATCAAGGACCCCGATAACACGACCCAGGCCAATCTCATGGACATGAAGGTGAGCGCTTTTGGCAAACACCCCATCGTCAATCCGCTTCAAGACCTCCTGCTGCAACTGATTTACCCGCGGGCGATTGGCAAGCAGGCCGCGACCGCTCCGGTGGCGGATGCGGCGACGGTTGATGTGCTGGCGTGGTCCGGCCCCCGGTCCTTTGCCGATCATAACCCGGCGCTGGGCCATCAGTCCTTTCCCTTGATGGTAGCGGTTGAAAAAGGGGCCATTAAGGGAGTGGTCACCGAGCGCGGAACAACGCGAATGGTCGTCACCGGCGATTCCATTTTCCTCGGCAACCACTACATTGATTCGGCCGCCAACCGGGATTTCGCCCGCTACGCGGTCAACTGGCTGCTCGACCGGCCGGACCTGCTGGAGGGTTTGCCCCCCCGGCAGATCAACGAGTACCGCCTGTCCCTGACGCATTCGCAGCAACAAAATGCCGAGTGGCTGCTGCTGGGCGGCATGCCGGCCGCGGTGCTGGTTTTCGGTTCGCTGGTCTGGCTCCGCCGCCGCAGATAACGGCCAGCATGAACACGCGAAACACCTGGGCCTGGCTGCTCACCGGCGCCGTTCTCTTTACCTTCATTTATCTCCACGAATGGCGCGGCCACTCCCCGCACGAAAGTCCCAACCGCATCCTCTCCCGCCTCAAGCCGGCCGCCGTCACCTTGGTCCAGGTCCGCCCCTCCGGTCCGCCCCAGTTGGAAATCCGCGCCGAGCGAACCAACCGCACCTGGCGGTTAACCCAGACGACTCAGCCGAATCGTCCGCCGCTGGTCTATCCGGCGGAGGACGGCAAAATCGAAAACCTGCTCGAGGCGCGCTCGCGGCTGCCGCCCGGCGTCGTCATGTCTGCCGCCGCCCTCAGGTAGCGACCCAGGGGCGACGAGGAGTTTGGATTTGGCGCGCCGGAAGCGTCCCTGATTCTTTCGCAGGGGGATTACCGGGTCCAGGTTAACCTCGGGTCCAAAACCGCGCCAGGGGATCAGCTCTTTTTGCAGGTCGTTGGCGTCGAGGGCGTGTATGTGGTTAACGCCGATCTGCTTAAGCTCGTTCCACGCACGGTCAACGATTGGCGGGACACCCACCTGGTACCAGGCTCGAGCTTTGACTGGCTGGCGGTGACCAACAGCGCCAAAGGCTTTTCCTTTGTCGCCCGGCGGGAGGGCCCCGACAGGCTGTGGCGTCTGGTCTGGCCGTTCACTTGGGGAGCGCGGGCCGACAACGCGCGCCTGGACCATTGCCTGGCGCAACTGGAGGGACTCCGCATTCGGCAGTTTGTTACCGACGACCCCAAGGCAGCGCTGGACACGTACGGCCTCGCGTCGGGCCAGCTCGAATTGGCTTTGGGGCAGGGTCCCACCCATACCTTGCTCCTCGAGTTCGGCAACAGCCCGACCAACGACTCTTCCGTCGTGTATGCCCGGCGCGAGGACCAGGGCAGTATTTTCCTTGTTTCAAAAGAACCCCTGATTCCGTGGCAGCGCGAAGTCATCAATGACTTCCGGGACCCGCATCTCCTGACGGTCACCGAGCCGTTGCAGCGGATCAGCGCGGGTGGCAAGGAGCCGTTTGTGTGTGAAGCGCAAACCAATGGTCCGTGGCGAATTTTGCCTGAGGGGCTGAATGGGGACTCCGCCCTGATGGGCGAGTTCCTCTCGACCCTGACCAACGCCACCATCGTGCAGTTCGTCAAGGATGTCGTGAACCCGCCCGAACTCCCGGAGTACGGTCTGGCGCCGCCGATGCGGGAATACACCCTGGAAGCCGCTCGCACCAACAGCTCCGGGCTGGCCAGCAACACGGTGGTAGCCACGCTCGAGTTCGGGCTGGAGACTAATCGGCAGGCGCGGGCTTTCGCCCGGCGAACCGACGAGCTTTCCGTGTACGCGATCGGCACGAACGATTTCGCCCGCCTCCCTACCGCCGGCTGGCAGTTGCGCGAGCGCGACCTGTGGGACTTCTCGGAAACCAATGTGAGCCGGGTCACCATTCGCCAGCAGGGAAAAACGCGCGAGGTAGTCCACGATGCCCCCTTCCACTGGTCCCTCGCTCCCGGCTCCGCAGGTGTCATCAACGACTTGGCCATCGAGGAGACCGTTCGCGGTCTTGCCCACGCCGCCGTCGTGAGCTGGCTCTCCCGGGGCGAAACCAGCCTGGCGGCCTTTGGATTCAACACGCGGAACTATGAATTGGTTTTAGAGCTCAAGAACGGTGACAAGAAAACCATCCAATTCGGCAAGGAATCGAGCGATGGCTCGTCCGCTATCGCCGTGACGCTTGACGGGAAACTCTGGATCGGCCAGCTTCCAGCAAGTCTTTACGCTCAGGTTCTCTACTGTCTGACAATACCGTGATATGTCACCCCGCGCCCAGCCCAGGGTCTGGCGGCTGTGCCGGGTTTACTTCCGGCGGTTCCGAATCTTTGTCTGGTTCGTGATACTGTGCCTGGTCGCCGGCCTTCTGTACCTCAACCAGGTAGGTCTTCCCAGCTTCCTTAAAAAGCCGATTCTCGAAAAACTCCGCGCCCGCGGATTGGATGTTCAGTTTTCCAGGCTCCGCCTGCGCTTTTACCAGGGGATTGTCGCCGATAACGTCCGATTTGGCCGTCCGGATGACCCGATGAGCCCTCACCTGAGCCTGGGAGAGCTCCAACTCCACCTCAATTTCCGGGCCCTCACGCACGGCCAGTTCCAGATCGATTCGGTGATGCTCCGGAGAGGAACCTTGCTCCTGCCCGTTGAGCTGACCAATGGAGTTCCGCGGCAACTCTCGCTCGACGATATCGGTTCCGAGCTGCGCTTCCTCCCCGGCGACCTCTGGGCGCTCGACAATTTCCGCGCCCGGTTTGCCGGCTCGCGCATCCTGCTCAGTGGCTTGGTCACAAATGCCTCAGCCGTCCGCGATCTCAAAGTGTTCCACGCCGGGCCGGCCGCGTCTCATCCGGCCGCCCTGTGGCAAAACCGGCTGCGAGACCTGGCCGATGGTCTTGAACGAATCCACTTCTCGGCCGCGCCGGACCTGCGCCTGGACCTGCGCGGTGATGCCCGGGAACTCCAGAGCTTCAGCCTGCTGATGGTCCTGGCCACCCCGGATGCCGACACCCCCTGGGGAACCCTGTCCGATAGCCGCCTGAAGGTGCGCCTGAACCCCGTCGGCACCGACGGCTCCTCGCAAGCCGAGATTAACCTCGAAGCTGCCGGCGCCAGAACCCGCTGGGCCAGCGTGACGAATTTGCAACTGCTGGTTCACCTGCATTCCCATGCCTCCCCGACCAATCCGGTCAGTGGCGCGTTGAGCCTCTCAGCCTTGCGGGTGAACACTCCTTGGGGGGGAGGGGCCAATGTCTCCGTGAGCGCTCAGTGGCTCCATTCGCTCACCAATCCGGTCCCGCTTGCCGGCTGGGGAAAACTGCGCTGCGACTCTCCCCATTCCCGATGGGGCCGCGCCGCGCGCCTAGAGCTCGCACTAACCCTTGACCGGCCGACGCCGGATGACGGGCCCGTCCTTCAACCCGACTCGGGCTGGTGGACCAACCTGCAACCCTACGCCCTGGGCTGGCATTGCAGGCTCCTCCAGCCCAGCGCTCCCCACTTCCAGGCCCAGGAGTTGACCGGCGGCGGAACCTGGCGCTCGCCGCGGCTGACCGTGACCAACCTCGAAGCGCGTTTGTACGGCGGTCAGTTGACCGCGAGCGCCCACTTGGACGTGGCCACGCGCCAGCTCACCGCCAGTGTGGCCTCGGATTTCGATCCGCATAAAATCACCGTGTTACTCCCGCCGAGCGGACGTTTTTGGCTGGGGCAAATCACCTGGGAAAAGGCTCCGCGTCTCCAGGCGGACCTCTCGCTGGTGTTGCCCGCCTGGACTCGCCGCCCCCCGGACTGGCAGCAGGAAATGCAACGCAGCCTGGGATTGAGGGGCCAGTTCGAGCTGGAGCGCGGCGCCGTTTACCACGAGGTCCAGGTCGCTGCCGCTCACTCGCATTTCAGTTACTCGAATACGTGCTGGGACCTGCCGGACCTGACCTTGACCCGGCCTGAGGGCGCCGTCGCGGCGGTGCACCATGCCAACGGGCGCACGCATCAGTTTTACTGGCGTCTCAGCAGCACGATTGACCCGCGGGTCTTGCGGCCCCTGCTCGAGCCGGAGCAGCAACGCGTTTTTAAGCTGTTCACCCTCACGCACCCCCCCTCGCTCCAGGCTGAAATCTGGGGACGGTCTGATGCTCCCGATGAAACCGGCATCAAAGGCCGGATTGCGTTGACGAATTTCACGTTTCGCGGCGAATCGGCCAGCACGCTGCAAGCCGGCTTTCAATACACCAACCGCGTGCTGCAGCTTTCCGCGCCGCGCGTCGGGTTTGGCTCGCAGTACGCGAGCGCCCAGGGCGTGATGGCTGATTTTCAGAGGCAAGTCCTTTTTCTCACCAACGGTGTGAGCACCGCCGATCCCATGGTCATTGCGAGAGCCATCGGACCGCAGATTGTGCGCGCGATCGAGGACTATCAATTCGCGCGCCCGCCCCGGGCGAAGGTTTACGGCGTCATTCCGCTGCGAAACGAGGCGGACGCCGACCTGCACTTCGAGCTGCAAGGCGGCCCATTTCATTGGTGGAAGTTCAACCTCCCTCAGGTCGCCGGCAAGGTGCACTGGCTGGGCCAGGATCTGCTCATCAGCGATCTTCAAGCCGAGCTGTACCAGGGCCGCGCTACTGGCTGGGCAACTTTTGACTTCCGCCCCCGGAAGAGTGCGAATTTCAAATTTGCCCTGACAACGACCAACACGCTTTTCGAGGAACTTATGGCGGACCTCTCGAAGGGGACCAATCGGGTGGAAGGTCGCCTCTCCGGCTCGCTGGTGGTCACCGGCGCAAATACCGAAGATTGGCGGACCGTCAGCGGCTATGGGAGTGTCGATCTGCGTGATGGGCTGATTTGGGATATCCCCCTCTTTGGCATCTTCAGTCCTATTCTCAACGGCCTCGCCCCTGGCCTGGGCAACAGCCGCGCCAAAGCCGCGACGTGCACCTTTACGATGACCAACGGCGTGGTCCGCACGGACGATTTGGAAGTCCAGTCTCCGACTATGCGCATGCAATACCGCGGCACGGTGGATTTGGAAGGCCGCTTGAATGCCCATGTCGAGGCCGGCTTGCTGCGTAATGTCTGGTTCGTCGGCCCGCTCGTCAGCACGGTCTTGTGGCCCGTGACCAAAATGTTCGAATACAAGCTTACCGGCGACCTTGATCAGCCCAAAACCCAGCCGGTGTTCCTGATCCCCAAAATCGTCCTGCTGCCCTTCCACCCGCTACGCACCCTCAAGAGCCTGGTGCCGGAATCCACCAACGCGCCTCCGGCTTTCTCCGCACCGCCTGCACAATAGGACCGCTCAAGAAGAGCACGCCGTTTCGGCTTCAGGCCGCCAACGTACCCGTCGCGCTATCGGGCCATCGGATGGGGAGAGGTTTTTTTCCGGTTGACAGATTGGAATGCCGTGCGAGCAGTTTCGGTTGGGTACTTACGAAGGGCTTTCGTCGCAGGCGGCAGGCGGTCTAAACCCGCGAAGGTCCGCCAGGTTGAAGCGCGCAGCATATCAAGCCGCCGTCTGATTTAGCAGTGACAATAGGGCGTTCCCCCCATTGTCGCCAATGAACATCGGGCCTTATTTAGGTCCAGTCGTGTCCCGGTCTTTCGCAGCTCGGGTTCCTGCGGTCAGGTGTGAAAACCTGTCAGAGCGGGCCGACTCAGTGCCAGTGTCAAGAGTTTCGAAACCGTTTGCGTGTGTAGCAATCTAAAGAGCGAAATATTGAAACCTATGAAATGGACAGACGCAGTGAAAAGACGTTTGCAGGCTCACGCCGGGGTGATGATGAGCGCGGCAGCGATACTCTACGCCTCCGGCACCATGGCCAGCGCTGCGGAGGGCGATCCGCAGGCCGTGACTGCTCCGGCGGAGGCGAAGGCGAAGGCTCCCAAAATTAAGAAGAAGGAACTCACCGGCGCCGAGCTCTATGCCGTGAACTGCAACCGTTGCCATCCGGAGCGCTATCCGACCGAGTTCACTTCGTCCCAATGGAAGACCATCATGCTTCACATGCGGGTGCGGGCCAACCTCCCGGCCAAACAAGCCAAAAAGATCCTCAAGTACCTCCAGGAAGACAGCGGCAGCTAAGCCCCAGGAACCCGCCTATGAAAATCCTCTCTCTGATAGTCGCTGCGGTGATACTGCTGCCCTGGGGCCTTTCCGCCCAGGTAAGCACCAACGATTTTAATGACCTTAAACGCATGGTCGAAGAACTGAACCAAAAAGTCCAGAAGCTCGAAAACACGCACGAGCAGGACCAGCGGACTCATGAACAAGACAAGCAGCAACTGGAACAGTTAAGGCAGCAACTGGGCCAAACCCAGGAGGCGGCCACCAACGCCGCCCAGCAAGTCCAGGCGGTCGCCCAAGCGCAGTCTGCTTATCCTCCGCCTCCCGGCCCCCCGGCAACCCACCAGTTCCAGGTCGTCGGCGATGCTGAAAGCATCTTCGGGCGCATCCCTGGCCAGCATAGCGGCTTCGCCTTTGCCGACTTCGCGCCCATCTTCCTGTTTCGCGCCAACGATAATATCCTCTTCGAGTCGGGATTTGATTTTACGCTGGCTAACAACGCGCCGGCGGGGCCAGGCACCTCGTACGGGTTTGATCTGAGCTTTGCCACCCTGGACTACCTGGTCAACGACTACCTGACCGTAGAGGCCGGGAACATGCTGCTGCCCCTGGGCACCTACTCCGAACGCAGCGCGGGTTGGCTCAACAAAATCCCGGATAATCCCTTGCCGCGGGGTCTGCTGCCCGGTACCGGCATCGGGGCCCAGTTGCGCGGGTCCGTACCGGTCGGAGAGAATGGCCAGATGCTCACCTACGCCGTTTACGGGGTCAACGGCCCATCCTCCTTCGACGGCACGGGCAATTCGGGCTCATTGGACTTGGGTGGCAATGTCGGCGTGCTGTCCCAAGCCACAACCTCCCCGCGGCAGTATGGCTACGGCCTGGCGGGCACGACTTTCTCCACGACGGGCAACCTCCAAGCCAATCCCAGCGGCGGCGGGCGCATCGGCTGGTTCTTCCCGTGGAAACCGCATTATGACCTCGAGTTGGGGGTCTCCGGCCAGTCGGGCGAGTGGAACGATCTTGGCGACCAGTGGTCGGCGGTCGTACTCGACGGCGCCCTCCATATCACCCCGGCCTTTGAGCTCAAGGGCGAATATATCAACACCTGGGTGGACACGTCGGACCTGGGCAACATCCGGCCCAACGGCTGGTGGATTCAGGGCGGCTACAAACTCTCCGGCCTGAATTTGGATTTCCCGGTCATCAACAATCTCGAGCTGGTTGGCCGCTACGACGAGTTCAGCGACGGGCTGGTGCCGCGCACCAATACCGAACGCTACACCGCCGGGTTCGTCTATTACTTCTCAAACACGCTGCTGTTTGAGGCCGATTACGAGTGGCTGCACAGCAATGGCCCGAGTGCCAATCTCTACCCTTCAGATGAAATCCTGGCCCAAATTTCCTATGGATTCTAAGACCCAAACCGAAAGCCTGATATGAGAGTACACTATCGCTTTGCCTTGGCCTGTGTCGTTATGGCCGTGGCGGCCGCCCTCCCGGCTAGCGCCGCGGATGCGTCGCTGGACGCTGCAACGCAAGCCCGCATCGAAAAATTCGACAAGGGACCGGCGACCATCAACGTCTCCAGCTACCCGGACAAACTACAGGATTACTACCAACTGTTTTCGCAAAAATGTTCGCAATGCCACCGGCTGAGCCGCCCTGTCAACTCCGATTACGTGCTACCGGAACAATGGGGGCGTTACATCAAGCGCATGATGTACAAACCCGGCTCCAATATCAGCGGGGCCGACGCGAAAAAAATCTATGACTTCCTGGTCTATGATTCCAGCGTGCGCAAGAAAAAGGCGCTAGATGCAAAGTTGCAGACCCTGCCGCCGGAGGAGCGCACCAAGCAGCAGCAAGCCATCAAGGAAGTGACCAGCAAATACAAATAGCGGACCGGATTGGCCCATGGAAGAAACCGCCCACCCGCCGCCGGCCCAACGCCCGCGCCGGGAGTTTATTGCGGACCTTATCCTGACCGCGGGTTGCGCGCTGGGGCTGGGCAGCCTGGCCTTTAGGTTCCTGGAGTATCTCTACCCGGTGGTCCCGCCGGTCAAACTGGTCCCGGTGCTGGCCGGCAAAGTGGGCGACATCCCGCTGGGGGGCGTCCGGTTCATTAACCTGCCGGAAGGGCCCGTGATGCTGGAGCGAATCGGCCAAGAGGTCCGGGCCTTGTCTGCCATCTGCACGCATCTGTGGTGCACGGTGCAATGGAATCCGCAGGCGAAGAAATTCATCTGCCCCTGCCACCACGGCATCTATGCCTTCGATGGCAAGGTCATTTCCGGCCCCCCGCCGCGCCCGCTGGCCGAGCTCCAGGTGAAGCTGCAGAAGGACCAAGTCTTCGTGATGATGACCTCGCTCAAGGAGGAGCAAGTATGAGCCGCATGAGTCATTGGGTCGAGGAACGCGTGCCGGTTGACCCCGAGGTGCTGCGCAAGCCGTTGCGCGAACCGCTTCCAGTCCACATGAAAGACTGGATCTTCTGCCTGGGCGGAACGCCGCTGATGCTGTTTTGTCTGCTGGCGGTAACGGGTATTCTTCTGACGTTTTATTACGTTCCTTATCCCGCCCAAGCCTATGCCAGCGTGAGCAACATCACCTACAAGGTGCGGATGGGCTGGTTCATCCGCGGCATTCACCAGGGGGCCGCCCAGCTCATGGTTGTGACCGTGTTGCTGCACATGATCCGCGTCTTTTTCACGCGCGCCTACCGCAAGCCCAGGGAGCTGAACTGGGTCCTGGGCGTTGCGTTGTTCATGTTGACCTTGACCTTCGCCTTTACCGGTTACTCGCTGGTTTACGACCAGCTTTCTTATTGGGCCACCACGATCGGCACCAACATGATCGCCGCCTTGCCGTTGATTGGGAAACCGCTCCTGTACCTGCTGCGTGGCGGACCGAACGTCAATCCCAACACGCTCAGCCGGTTCTATGATTTCCATATCGGCGTGCTGCCCACGCTGATGACGTTGACGGTGGGCGCGCATCTGGTTCTCGTCCGGTTGCACAGCGTCGCCCCGCTCGAGGGGGAGCCGCACCCGGAAACCTATCCGTTCTTCCCCGACCACATGCTGCGGGAGGCGATTGTCGGGCTGGTCATCCTCATCGGCCTGACGAACTATGTGATGTTCTTTCCGCCAACCATCGGTGCGCTGGCCACTCCCGGGCATACTCCCGGCCAAATTCGGCCCGAATGGTACTTTTTTCCCACGTACCGCTGGCTGAAGCTGACGACTTTAACGGTCGGCATCTGGGGGAGCATCATTTATGTGGTGGGTCTGTTCCTCTGGCCCTTCATCGATGCGCTGCTCGAAAAAATTGCTCCCAGGAAACATCTATGGTTGTTCGTGGGAACGGCATTTTTCCTAATGACCATCGTCTTTATGGTTTGGGAAGCGATTGTGGGCTGATTTTCACATCAGATGAGCATTACCATTCAGAAATACTTGGTCGGGATCATGGGACTCATTCTCACCGGTTCGATTATCGCCACCGGCTACATGGATGCCCAGCGCCGGAAACGGGAGAATACCCCCACCGTGGCTGCGGCGGCCGCCGCTCCAGCCCAGGCTCTGAGCCCCGAGCTGGAAAGCGGTTTCAAGGTTTACCAGGAGTTCAGTTGCGAAGCGTGCCACGGCCCGGCTGGGCAGGGCGGCGTGCATAACTTCAACGCGCAAACCGGCCAGCAGGTCCCGGCCCTGATCCACGTCGCGGACAGCTACACCAAACCGGAGCTGATTGCAAAAATTCAAAATGGCGTTCCCGTCGAGCCCAAGCTCAACCCCGCGGGTCCCGATCCGCCGCTGCACATGCCGGCGTTCAAGGAACTGATTAACGATCAACAGATGCAGGCGCTGGCCGCCTACCTCTTCAGTCTGAAACCCAAAGGCGGGGACCTAGGATTTTAGCCCGACCGCGGCCGCAAGCGCGCCGGGAGCGCAAAGCCACCGGGAGTAATCGCAGGCGGATTGGCAGGTCAGACGATTGACGCATTAATCCAACGGCTTGCCTGCGCCAGGGCTTTCGGATCACCGCAAAGCATGAGGACATCTCCGGCGCGGACGATGGTATCTCCGTGCGGCACGATCACTTCCGCTTCCCGGTGCCGTTTGATGCCCAGCACCAATGCCTGGCCCGGCAAGTGAACGTGACGCAGCGGCAAACCGAACAGCTCTGGATTGCCAACGGGCACTTCAGCCAGATCGAATTGATTGCTGCGTTCAGTCAGCGCGGACAAAGCTGCGGGGAAATGCAATGCGCCCTCTAAAGCCAGGGCCATGGCCATGGCCGGTTGCACAATGTGCACGTTGAGACTTTGCACTCCTTCGACGTGTTCGGGTGATTCAGCGCGGGCAACAATGGACGGTATGTGGAACTGCCGCGCATGATGAGCCACCCGCAACACCACTTCCGGGTCGTTGGAAAGCGCCACGAGAGCGCGCACTCGCTCCGCACCGGCCTGCCTAAGCGTGCTGCTTTCATCGGGAGGACCGATTGCGACATTAAATCCCGCCTGTTGGAGTTTCCCCAGACGTGTCCCATCGCGGCCAACGAATGTCACGGGTTCTCCATCCTGAATCAGGCGTTTGCCCAAGAGCTCAGCAAGAAAATCCGTCCCGACAATGATGACACCCTCCCGTTTGCGCTGCGGCTGAGGCGGTAGCACACGATTGAAAGCAACGGGCGAGATGGTGCAGGTGACGATCGCAACCAAAATAATTGCCGAATTGGTTCCCGAGGTTATCAAACCAAGATCGAACGCGATTGCTGCAGCGGCAATGGCCAGGGAGAGGCGTGACGCCCGCAGAAAACAACCGGCAATGGATTCTCTCCAGGAAAACCGGGCTCGAAAGCAGAGGGCCGGCACAACGTTAACGGCGTATGAAGCGAAAATCAGCGCCGGAGCCAGCCACAAAGCCCGGGTTGAACCGGATAAGGCTGCCAAATCAAAACGAGCGCCGACCATGATAAAAAAGATGGGGATGAAGAAGCCGTAGCCGATGGCATCCAGTTGTTGCTCAAAAGCGCCGCGCGCGCTGCGACGGCTTTGCGCAATAATCGCGCCGGCCATGAACGCGCCCAGAATCACCTCCACGCCCAAAGATCCGGCCAGCACCACCCAAAGCACGATGAGAGCGAAGGTCCCACGAATCCGGATTTGGGCGGTGGCAAAAGACAGTTCCTCCACAATTTTGCGAGTGATACGGTGGCGAGTTGCCCAGCGTGTGACTTTGGCCGCGGCCACGAACGCGACGAGCAAAAGAATAAAGAGCAGCAAATTCCAACTGAAACCTTGCCTCAGAACCGAAATCAAGAGCCCCAGAAGCAGCATTGGGACGAAGTCGCTGATCAATGCCGCGAACAGAAGACTCTGCCCGAAAGGAGTCCCGATCAGTTCGCGCTCTTTCAAGACAGGAACTACGATGCCCAGGGACGTTGTGCTCAGAATCAAACCGAGCAGAATGGGATTTCGCGTCATGCCCAGGTTCCAGAGCAGCACTCCGATTCCCATGGCCAGCGACAGAGTGAATCCGAAATTCAGGCTGCCCAACCAGGCGGGTTTCTGCCAAAGCGGGATTTTCTGCCGCGCCCGCGCAGGATCTTGCGATCCGGCAAAATCCAATTCCAACCCGGAAAGAAACATCAGAAATATGAAGCCGAAATCCGCGAGGAACTTAATGCTTGGCGTTTCGTGGATCAAATGGAGGCCGCTGGTGCCCAAAATGATTCCACCGATGATTTCGCCCACCACGATTGGCAGACGCACCACACGGCTGACGCGGCGCAAGAGCAGTGGCACGGCCACCGCCAGCAGGGTCAGCAGCAGCAGAGATTGGAATGCCTCATGATTGGCCATGCTCTTATGGGTTCATCATAAAGAGCCACGCTGCACCCCCCAAACGGAATTTACTAAAATCGAAATAATCGCGGCCAAACCAACTGCAAGCATCGGTTCGCCATGCGCCAACCGGAACATCGAGGCAACAACCAGGCCAAACCCAGGAGGCGGCGACCAAAGCCTCCCGGCAAGCCCAGGCGGTGTCCCAGGCGATAGGGGCTGATCTCTCCGACTCCTGGCACGCCCGCACCCTACCAGTCAGCAAGCGCACCGACCCAGCCTTCCCATCTTTGGAAATCCGGGTTCGGGGCGCCCTGGGACGGCGTCCTTACCATTTGCTACCAGGGGCGGCGGATGCGGAACAGCGCGCTTCCCGAATTCGGCACGGGGAGCGCAAAGCCACCGGGAGTAATCGCAGGCAGATTGGTAATCCAGCTCCACGAAATGGGGGAACTGGAGAGATCGGCGGTCTCGAGGACCGCATCGACTCCGGGGTCGGGCCACGAAACCAGGACGCTGTTTCCGGAAAGCTGCGCGCTCAGCACGACGGGAGCCGCGATGGTAATCGAGCCGGTACTGACGGCACTTTCGGTTTGACCATTGGCCGACACACTTGATTTCACCGTCCAGACATAACTGCCGGGGTTGGCATAAACGTGAGTTGCGTATTGAGCGAACGCATGAGGGGTACCATCGCCGAAGTCCCAGTCGAAGGTCACGGGGCTGGAGACGTTGGTGACCGAAGGCAATACCACAAACGGAACACTCCAGCCGGCGGGATAGGACGCCGGGGCATGCACTGTTGTCCCGAGTGCGAAAGGCCCCTGGGCAACATTTACTGTCCCGGTACCGAGGTTGGAATTTTTGGAACCGTCATAAGCCGCGAAGGTGAAGCTGTCGGTGCCGACGAACCCTAGACTTGGGAAATAGGTTACGACGCCGGTATTGGTGTTTAAACCCACCGACCCGTTGGACGGCTGCGAGAGGATACGCAGGACCGCGCCCGAGCCGCTGACGGGCGGCGTCAGGTTGACCGCTTTGTCGCTGGTCGTGTTCGCCGCCACGCTGGTCACCGTCGGGGCCGGATTTGAATTGCCCGAATCGTTGCCGGGGCCGTTATGGCAGGTATAGCAGCCAATAATCGCGCCGCGGAAGAAGACCTTGGTTCCAAACGCATTCAAGGTGCGATCGGCTTGCATCCGGGAGAGGACGGTGCCCCGGTAGTCGGCGCCATGGCAAGGCTGGCACTGGGCTGCGCCGCCGGATTCCGCTACGTTCGGATGGGCGCTCACCCAATCGGACCCCAGCGGATGCAGCCCATGCGGCCCGCCGTTCACGGTGCTGGGACTGTTCGTGTGGCAGGCGGCACACTCCGCCATCACTCCCGCATGACCCTGCAGCGCGATATCCCGCAGGTTATCATTTTGGTGTGTGCTGGGAAACTCCGCATGCGTCGAGCCGTGGCAGGCCTCGCATTGCAGGCCGCCGTGCCCGGCCGAAAAGCGATACATCGAGAGGCCGGGTGCGGGAATATTCTTTTGAGTCGCAAAGGTCCCATCAGCCGCCACACGGACGGTGCCGTTGGTGTCCGCGAACACCGAGGTATAGCGGATTTTGCCGCTGTTGCTCGTCGCGGTGCCTGTGTGACAGCTCTGGCAAGCGGGTTCCATAAACCAGCCGACGCGGCTGGCAGACCCTACGGCACTCATGTTTCCGTGGCAGCTTTGGCATTGCATTTCCATCGAGCCGTCGGCCGCCACTGCGCCCCCCATGGCTCCCCGCAGACAACGCGTGGTGGACCCGGGATGGCAGCGGTAACAGGCGGCGCGATTAGCGGCATCGTCCAGAGAGACTTTGAGCGTCGGGTCCAGAACATGCGCATGGAATGCATGGACCGATGCGGTCAGGGGCGGGATATTGCTATAGCCGGTATTGGGCAGCGCCTCGGAAAGGTGGCACGCGGCGCAAAGGACCGGTTTGGCGTCCACCGTCACGCTACGGTAAAGCCCCGACGCGTTGAATCCTCGCGCTGTCAGCGCCGAGGCATACAAGTCTTTCTGGCCTGCAAACTGCCGCTCATCATGCAACCGCAGGATATTCAGCCGATAATCCCGTTCGGGCAATCCGTCCCAAACCCAACCGGCAGCAGGTTGCGCCGCGCTTTGCGCTCCCGACGCATGACAGGCCCGGCAGTCCATCTCGTCCGAGATCGGCAGGACAACATCATTCGTGGCGATGGGTTGGTTTGAGGTATTCCAGGCAATCATCCGCATCAGCGGGTAGGGATTCTTCTCATGCGCATCATCGTAGGGGGGGAGAGGAATCCCCTCCGCCCGGAACCAATTCACGGGCGTAGCCACCCCTGGGGCGGGAACGTTCGTCACCTCGAACAGCATGCTCTGAGGAATGTTGCTCACGCCCGGCATCGCCCAACCCGCCAAACCTTCATCCGGCGCGAGGGCCGCGCCGTACAGGGTGGCCGCGTAGGTGTAAAAGTTACCTTTCCCAATAGCGGTGGAAGTGAACGAGCCGCTCGGGTCGGCGAGAGCCTGGTAAGTCACGCGGTAGGCGCCGCCATTGGTCACTAATTGGCCGTTGACGACCAACTGCGCCTCGATGGTGTTGTAAGGCGGCAGGACGGAGAAGACCGAGTAGTCGCTGTCCATGCAATGCATGCCCAGGTTGTTCCAGCCAACGATAGTCGCGGTCGCACCGTGAAGCGGCGGGCAGACCAAGCGGGACGAAATGAGAATAGGGCAGAGCGAGAGAACCCGAAGCCAGCGTGCATTCATGAATCCATCCTTTCTTCAATGTCCGGTCATTTTGCTGTTAACGTCATATGCGCATAGAGTAATATTCTGGCGCGAAAAAAGTCGGACGTGGACTAAAGCGGCGAGAGGAGAGCGCCATTCGGTAACCTTCTGAAGCTTCATGGCGGTATTACACTACACCGGAGACGTTCCTTCAACCAGGAAATTCCTAAGTTGGATTTCACGCTCCAGTGGAAACGGCCACAGTCCGCTGCGTGAGGGCACGCGGCGACATTCGCGAACCGCTGGCCCTGTAGTCGCGTATCCCTCACGCGGCGGGGGGGAAAATGTCCAGGGCAAGTTCGAAGGGGAGAGCAGGCACGGCATCCGTGCCGAGCCGGAGCAACTTCGTGAGGACTTTCAACGGGCCGGTGTTGGCGATATTCTGCTGATGGAATAAGCTCCGCAGGCGATATGAAGAAGCCTAAGAAATCCCTCTCAGCGGCCCAACTCACCGCGGTTGCGCGGCTCTTTGCGGTTCTTTCTGAACCCAGCCGGCTGGCCCTATTGCAAGCTTTGCACAATGGGCCCCTGGCGGTGAACCAGTTGATGGAGGTCTGTGGCCTGAAACAGGCCAACGTCTCCAAACACCTGGCCGTGCTGCATGACCACCACCTGGTCCGGCGGCAGCGGGCAGGAAATGTAGTTCGCTACGAAATTACCGATCCCATGGTCTTTTCGTTATGCGACCTGGTTTGCGGCAAGATGCATCGCGATGCGAAATGCACGACCGCCCTGTTTGACCCGGAAATTTAACTCCTTGAGGTCCAAAGACCGCGAAGTTCCGGCACAAAGGCCGCTTTGCGCTCCGGCCGTCAGTCGGGAAACGAGCCTTCCGCAGTTTGAGCTTTAAAACCCGGGGGAGCCCGGGCACCATGCGCCCTCACTTTTGGTCCCGGCGGCCTGCCTTGCCTCGGGATTCACGCATTATGAAACGAACGCACCATTGCAACGAATTGCGCCCGGGCCAGATCGGCCAAACCGTCACACTGGCCGGATGGGTCCATTCCCGCCGTGACCTCGGGGGCCTCATCTTCATTGATATCCGCGACCGCGAAGGCCGCACCCAGACCGTTTTCGATCCTTCTGATTTGCCCAAGGCGCTCTTTGAACAGGCGGCGGCGCTTCGCAGCGAATGCGTGATCTGCGTGACCGGGAAGGTCCGCCAACGCCCGGCGGGCACCAGCAAT
>VFSW01003647.1_pt1 | contig 23086 bp, 15 predicted proteins | sample 5358111 | NCBI WGS metagenome assembly VFSW01 (sample SAMN11554181, study PRJNA540505) | mine drainage metagenome | isolation source: sediment from site ElyBrook_90M | place: USA: Ely Copper Mine, Vershire, VT | collected 2017
CGGCGCCGACGCGCAAGCCGTTGACGTGCGTGCCGCCCTCGGTGGTCGGAATCAGGTTGACGTAGCTCTCGGCGACGCGCCGCTCCGACTCCGACACCCAGGCGAACGCCCACTCCAGCGCTCCGCCCTCGATGGCGCGCTTGCCGTAGAAGGTCTCCGGCGGCAGCCATTCGCCCCTGCCGAGCTCCTCGGCGAGGTATTCGTGCAGGCCGCCGGTGTAGAACCACTCGTCACGCTCTCCCGTGGCCTCGTTGGTGAGGGAGACGCGCAGGTTGGGACAGAGCACCGCCTTGGCGCGCAGCACCTGTTTCAGGCTCGGCACGGAAATCTTGTCGGTGTCGAAGTACTTGGAGTCCGGCCAGAACCTCAAGGTGGTGCCGGTTTTCGACTTGGGTGCATCGCCGACCGCTTCCAGCTTCGAAGTGGGCTTGCCGCCCGCGAAGCTCAGGTTGTATTCCTTCCCGCCCCGGCGCACCCAGACTTCGAGATGCTTGCTGAGCGCGTTCACCACGGACACCCCGACGCCGTGCAGGCCGCCTGAATGCTGGTAGGTCTTGTCGTTGAACTTCCCGCCGGCGTGCAGGCGGGTGAGGATGAGCTCCACGCCGCTGATCTTCTCTTTGGGATGGATGTCCACGGGCATGCCCCGCCCGTCGTCCTCCACCTGGCACGACCCGTCCTTGAAGAGCGTCACGTCGATGCGCTCGCAATGGCCGGCGAGCGCCTCGTCGACGCTGTTGTCGACCACTTCGTGCGCCAGGTGATTCGGACGGGTGGTGTCCGTGTACATGCCCGGACGCCGGCGCACGGGGTCCAGGCCGCTCAACACCTCGATGTCGGAGGCGGTATAGGAGGATGCCATCGGTTACCTCATCGGAAGGCGGCGGAGTCTAGCATGCGAATCCGTGGCGGATCATTCCGGTCCACCGAGAATGCCCCGGGCGGGATGCGGACCGGCACCTGGCGGGCGTGGGTCGATTCGGCTATGGTAAGACCATCATGGCAATCGCGAACGCTCAGAACATGGTGCGCACCGTTCCGGTGCTCCCGCAGCCCTACGGCATTCGAGTGCGGCTCAAGCCCGGCGATCCGTTTGCAAAGCTCCTCGGCGCCGACTGGCAGAAGACCCATTGGTTCTTCACCGCGGCCGAGCGCGACCGGGCGATGGAGGACATGGCGCGCAAGCACGAGTACTCGCGCATCGGCGATCAACCGGCGCTGGTGTTCGAGAAGGTGGAGAAGCTCGCGGAGAGCCGCGGGTTCTAGTCCGTCGCGCCGGCGGCGCGCAGCCGCATGTGCGCGCCGCGCTCGCGCCCGTCGAGCGGCGCCCGTCAAAATGTCCGGCCGAGAAACAGGTAGTACCCGGCCACTCCCGATTGATCGTACCCCGAGCCGAGATAAACCGGCCCGAGGAAGGTGTCGAACGCGACGAACGCCGAGGCGTCCTTGCGCGCGGAGCCGAGGCTCATGTCGCCGCGGCGCGCCCACGTGTTGCCGAGCTCGAGCGATGCGCCGACGTAGATCGGGACGTCGAAGAATCCCTCGCCGCCGCGGCCGATCTTGCGGAAATAGATGGCGCGTCCGATCGCATAGTTCGGCCCGAGGAGCGACAAGGGGGCGAGACCCGACAGATTGAAGAAGCCCCCGAGCGAATAGAAATCCTGGACGTCCTTGGAGTTCAGGCGGCCGTCCAGCGTCATGCCCGCCGAGGTCCATAGCAGCAGGGTATTGCGGCCGCGGGAAACGGCCGTCAACCAGTCGGCCGAGACCTTGTCGAAGGCCACATCGGCGCCGAGGTTGGTGCGATTGGCATCCCACTTCACATCGAACGTGGTGCCGTCGCGCGGAAAGTGCACATTGTCGAGCTGGTCGTAGCTGAACTTGAAGAAATATTCGCCGTTGTTGTACTGCGGTTCGACCAGGGCCGGATTGCCGAAGCGGTCGTAGGTCAGTCCGTTGGTGCGGTGGTAGCCCACGCGAATCTCGCCCCAGTTGCCCAGATTGCGGCCGAAATCGATGTCGCCCTCCACTTCCCGATCCCGGAAATCGGCGACTTCCAGGTTGTTCACGAAGATCGGCAGATCGCGCGCCTCGATGCGCGCGCTCGGCGCCACGAACCATTTGCGCAGCGCATCGAGCGGCTGGTAGAACTCGCTGGTGACCTTCGGATCGCTGCCGATTTGCACGTCCGTCAACCACTCCGCCTCGAGCTGGTCGATTTCCGTCATCATGAACTCGGCGGCCGCGTTGTACTGGCTGTCGCCCTGAAAGTTATCCTGAATATTCAGGCCGAAGCGCACGTAGGTGGGGCCCCAGGACTTGCGCCGCGCCCGCACCTCGAGGCCGTACTCCTGCTCCGCTCCATCGCCCTGTTTGACCAGGGTGTAATCGAGCGTCTCGAAGTATCCGAGACCGTATAGATCGGTGATCCGGGTGCCCACCGCATCCAGATCCAGGGGCTTGCCGACCAGCGGCTGCATCTCGGCCAGGATCGCCTTTTCATAGCGTTTCGAGTCCCGGTCGACACGCACGAACCGGATCAAGGGCCTGCCCGGTTCACGATTGGCACGGCGCTGCTCGTAGGCGCGATAGGGAGCGTCTCCGATGCCGAGCGCGGCGAGCCGCGGGATCGCGCTGCGGGCCGCCGCCTCGCCCTGCGCGATGGTGCCCGCGGCGATGGTGAAATCGGCGACCGCGGCGCTGCCGAGCTCGGGCTCGATGAGGATGTCGCGCGGCCCGAGCGTCGCCTTCTGCCGGTCCAGGTCCTTGCGCACCAGAATGGCCAGCATCTGATTGGAGATGGAGAGCGCCGAATCGAGCCGCCCGCGCGGCAGCAGCGGAAAGCTCACGTCCGACACGATCAGGATGTCGGCATCCATGGAGCGGGCGACGGCGATGGGAAGATTCTCGGCCAGTCCGCCGTCGACCAGGAGATGGCCGCCGTAATCCACCGGTGCGAAAACCCCGGGCGCCGATATGCTGGCGCGCATTGCGATCGACAGATCGCCGCGGTCCAGGATCACGGCCTTGCCGGTCTCCAGGTCGGTTGCAACCGCCCGGAACGGCGTCGGCAGCCGATCGAAGCTGGTGCTGTTGCTGAACGGCAGCGTCAGCTGCCGCAGGGTCTCCTGCAGCTTCTGTCCCTGGATGAAGCCCTTGGGAATCAGAATCCTCATATGCTTCAATCCGAGCGGCAGGCGCACCAGAAAATTGCGGTCTTCCTGTTTCTGCAGAAAGTCGAGGTCGCGGCGCGGCGGTGCGTCGCGGAATGCCTCCTGCCAGTCGACCGAACGCATGGTGGATTCGATCTGCGCGGGGGTCATGCCGCTCGCGTACAGGCCGCCGACCACGGCCCCCATGCTGGTGCCCGCGATGCAATCGATGGGGACTTTGAGATCCTCCAGGACCTTCAGGACGCCGATGTGCGCCATGCCGCGGGCGCCGCCGCCGGACAGCACCAGGCAGATCCGCGGATGGGGTGGCGCAGCCGCCGCCGGCGGCTCGGCGCGGGCCGACCCGCCCTGCGCGTGCGGCGCGGTATCCGGGGTCAGCGGCAGACTCGCCGGCGCAGGCGGCCCACGCGGCGCCTCCACGCTCCCGGCGGCCCCGCCGGAGGCGCTCCACAGGCCGCTTGCGACCAGCGCCCCGGCCAATCCAAGTCGCAAACGGCGAGTCCCCATGATGGGGCCCTAGTCTAGAGCACGAAGTCGATGGTGGTCGCGGTAAAGGTATTGCTGGCGCGGTTGTAGATGCCGGTCGCCGTCAGCTGCAGCGCCGGCGATGAGGCGCTCAGGGTCTTGCCCACCGTGCTCACCCAGGTCGGGAAGGAACTGAACGACTCGAGCGCGGAGGTGGCCAAGGCGGTGTTGGCGCTGTTCGAGTTGGTGGATGCGGTCGCAGGATTTCCCACGGTGTAGCGCGGGGCAAAGGTGCTCGTCGGCGTCAGCGTGGTCGGCACGAAGGTCACGGGCGGCGCCGTGGCCAGATCGATGACCTCCGGGCCGATTTTGATGACCGCGGACACCGCGCCCGCCAGATCCAAGGAGAACCCGGCGGAGGACAGCGCGGCGAAGGGCGTCGTGCTCTTCGTCCAATTCACCTGGAGCCTTGCGGGATTGCAAATCTGACTGCCTATGCCGCAACCTCGCGTTCCCGGCGTGGTTGCAGCGCCGCCGCCCGGCTGAGCGCCCGCCAACTGCACGGAGGACTCGCCGTTCACCGCCAGTGCATTGAAATCCGGCGGTGCGCTTGCGAACGGCGCCGTATAGCCGTTGACCCAAACCGGATCGCCGGCCACCACCCCGGGAGGCAGCACCGCCGTGCCGGCGGCGACCTGGAACGCGGCGGGATTCTCGGTGCCTGTCCCGTTGCCGGCGAAATTGAAATCGCCGATCGGCCAGTTGCCGATGGTTTGGGCGTTCATCGTGAGATTCCCGCCGGCAGCCGCCGTGAGCGTACCCCACACCTCGGTGTTCAGCAGGCGCACCGACCCGGTATTCGTGGAGGAGGTGCCGGTCGAATCGAGCTGCACGGTTCCATTGCCCAGGACACTGTAGACGCCTCTCGCGATGATGTGCTGCCCGACCGACACATCGTTCGCGCTCAAGCCGGTGAGCGTCGAATTATTGTCCGCGGTGACGATCGTTCCCGGTCCGAGCAGCAGTTGCGTCGGCGCCGTCTCGTAGACGAAATAATCGTACACCGTGAGAAACAGCGTCGAACCGAGCAGCGTCACCGTGTTGCCGTTTCGCGCCACCACATCGCCGCTGATGCCCTCGGTGTAGAAGTCCTCGAGAGTGCTGCCGGCCACCACGTAGACGAGGTTGAACCGGCCCGCGACCGCCTGGTTCAGGGCGTTGTAATCCGTTTGGAACGTCGTGTAGCCCGCCGTCAACGTGGTGCCGGCGGACAGCACCGACAGCGTGCTCAGTCCCGCGCTGCCGATATACGGCTTGCCGTTGATGGTGTAGACGGTATTTGCCTGACTGAACAGCGTCAGGCTGCCGATGTTGTTGGCCTCGTCGTAGAACGGCCGGATGTCCACCGTGAAGGTATTCACATCCGTGCTCGAATTGATCAGCGGGCCGCGCACGCGGATGAGTCGCGCGTCCGTCGCCTGCATGCCGATGGTCGCGAACGGCCTGACGCGGACGGTCACCGGACTGGTGGTCGTGTCGACGGTCCCGGAGGCCGCCAGATCGAAATCGACATTCAGCAGCACGGCGCTCGACGATGCGAACGTCGGCGTGATGTTGGGCTGGTTGGCGGGGTCGAAGTTGACGGTAATCGTGTAGGTGCCCGCGGCGGAGCCGGTGGCGGCATCCACCACGGTCGCGGCTTGCGGCTTGCCGTTGACCATGACCGAGATCGCAGCGGTGGTGTAATCGATGGTGATCTGCGCCGAGGGGTAAACGCCGTCCGCCACCGCGCCCACCCCCGAACTCCACAATTCCGCGATGTTCCGCACTTGAGTCAGATCGACGATCTCGGGCGTCGCCACGGCGGTGATCACGACGCCGTCGCTGCGGGTCAGCGATACATAGTCGATGGTCACGACGTAGCTCGTATAGTCGCCGGGCTGGGCGGTCACGTCCACCCACGCCGTGCCGTAGAAGCTGGTGAGGTAATTGTAGCCACAGCCGGAGGTGGCGATGGCGGCGGCGCAAACGAGCGCACTCAGTATCCTGGGTGCGTACTTTTTTAGTCGGGGGTGCACTGCGGCTTCCGGTTGTGACGAACGGGGTGGAGTCATGTCGAGGGTGCGTAGAATAAAGGCTTTCGAAAGTGCGCGCGCGGCAAAGTTCCGTTCCGGGCGGCCGCCGCTCGGCGGCCCGGCGTTCCGGGCGGCGCCGCTCAGCGGCGCTGCGCTCCGGTCCGCAGCCCCTCAGCGGCCCCGTGTTCCCGGCACCTGCTGCGTGATGCAGTGGATGTTGCCGCCCCCGAGGAGCACTTCGCGGGTGGCGACGCCGACCACGCGGCGGGTCGGAAACAGCCGCGCGAGCTGGCGCATCGCGGCGCGGTCCCGGCGCTTGTCGTACAGCGGCATCACCACATGCCGGTTGGCGACGTAGAAATTGATATATGACGCCGGCAAGCGATCGCCCGCGCGGCGCGCACGGGAGCCCGCGCGTGCGTCCACCCCGGAGGCCTCCTCGGCGGTCATGAACAACGGTCCGGGCTGGTGAATCTTGTGGATGGTGAGACTGCGCCCGCGCGCGTCGCGGGCCTTGCGCAACCGCCGATAGGCGTCGCTCGAAATCTCGTACTGCGGATCGCGGCGGTCATCGGTCCAGGTCAGGGCAACCTGGCCGGGACTGGTGAAGCACGCGAGCTCGTCGATATGGCCGCCGGTCTCGTCCAGGTGGACGCCCGCCCCGAGCCAGATCACCGTGCTCACGCCCAGATAGCGGCGCAGCACCTCCTCGATGTCCGCGCGCCCGAGACCCGGATTGCGGTTGGGATTGAGCAGACATTCCTCGGTGGTGAGGCAGGTGCCCTGACCGTCCACGTGGATCGCGCCTCCCTCCAGCACGAACGGCGTGCGGTATCGGTCGGCGCCCTCGATCTCGAGCACTTTCTGCGCCACCTCGTCGTCGCGGTCCCACGGGAAGTACAGGCCGCCGGCGAGTCCTCCCCAGGCGTTGAAGGTCCAGTCGACGCCGCGTCGCCGACCCCGTGCATCGGTGACGAAGGTCGGCCCGCAATCCCGAATCCACGCATCGTTGCTGGTGACTTCCAGCACCCGCACCTTGGACGACAGCCGCGCACGCGCGTTCTGAAATTGTCCGGCCGACACTCCGATGGTGACCGGCTCGCTCGCCGCAATGGCTTCCGCCACGGCGGCGAACACCGTCTGGGCGGGCTTCGCTCCGGCCCGCCAATTATCCGTCCGCTCCGGCCACAGCATCCAGCACCCGGCATGCCGCTCGAATTCCGCGGGCATGCGAAAGCCGTCTCGGGCCGGTGTGGAAGCTAGGGTGCGCAATGCGGTTCTCCAGCCGCGCATGCTAGCATTGCCGCCGGTCCAGGAGAGCCGCGATGTCCGATGCCAATCCGATCGCCCTGCAGATCCCCGCCGGAGGCGAGAAAATCACCATCGTCGACGGCAAGCTGCGCGTGCCCGATCAACCCATCGTCCCCTTCATCGAGGGCGACGGCACGGGCCCCGACATCTGGCGGGCGGCCGTGCGGGTGTTCGATGCGGCCGTGCTGAAAGCCTACGGCTCGAAACGCAGGATCCGCTGGATGGAGGTGTTCGCCGGCGAGAAGGCCAACAAGAGCTACCACACCTGGCTCCCCGACGAGACGGTGGCCGCGTGCCGCGAGTATCTGGTCTCGATCAAGGGGCCGCTCACCACGCCCGTCGGCGGGGGCATCCGCTCGCTCAACGTGGCCCTGCGCCAGCTGCTGGATCTGTATGTCTGCCTGCGCCCGGTACGCTGGTTCAAGGGCGTCCCGTCTCCGGTGGTCGCGCCGGAGAAGGTCGACATGGTGATTTTTCGCGAGAACACCGAGGACATCTACGCGGGCATCGAGTTCGAGGCAGGGTCGGCGGACGCGCGCAAATTTCTCGATCTGTTCAAGCAGAGCTTCCCGAAGCAATTCGCCAAGATCCGATTCCCCGACAGCTCGGGGATCGGCCTGAAGCCTGCCTCCAAGGAAGGCACCGAGCGCCTGTTCCGCGCGGCCGTGCAGTACGCCATCGTCAACCGGCGCAAGAGCGTGACGATCGTGCACAAGGGCAACATCATGAAATTCACTGAAGGCGCCTTCCGCAACTGGTCTTACCAGCTGGCCGAGCGTGAATTCACCGATCAGGTATTCACCTGGGAGCAGTGGGAGCGGATCAAGAGTGCGCACGGCGAACCGGAGGCCAATGCCCGGATGCAAGCCGCCAGGCAGGCCGGGAAGGTCCTCATCAAGGATGCCATCGCCGATATCACCCTGCAGCAGATCCTCACGCGGCCCGATGAGTTCGACGTGGTCGCCACCATGAACTTGAACGGCGATTATCTGTCGGACGCGCTCGCCGCCCAGGTCGGCGGCATCGGCATCGCCCCCGGCGGAAACATCAACTACCTCACCGGGCACGCGGTCTTCGAGGCCACGCATGGCACGGCCCCGAAGTATGCGAACCTCGACAAGGTGAATCCCGGCTCCGTGATCCTGTCCGGCGAGATGATGCTGCGCTACCTGGGTTGGGTGGAAGCGGCCGACGCCATCGTCGGCGCGATGGACCGAACCATCGCACAAAAGACCGTGACCTACGACTTCGCACGGCTCATGACGGGGGCCACCGAGGTCAGGTGCAGCGAGTTCGGGGACCGGTTGATTCGCAACCTGTAGCCCTGCCGCCGCCCGAGTCCCGGGGTAGGCGGCGCATCTCTGCGGGTAGGCCGACCGAGTCCCGGGGCAGGCCGCTCATCTCTCAGGGTTGCCGATGCGTGGTTTGGTCGGGGCGGCCGATCTCCCCGGCTTGCCGACGCATCGCTCCGTTCAGGGCCGCCCGCCCATGGCACGCACGCGCGCCGCAGGCGCGGCGGCCGTCGCTGCCCGCTGCTTCATCGCGTCGAACCCGGCGACCCGGTATGCCTCGGCCATGGTCGGGAAGTTGAAGATCTGCTCGACGAAGAATTCCGCCGTCTCGCCGGTTGCGATGGCCGCCTGGCCCAGATGCACGAGGTCGGTCGCGCCCTCGCCCAGCACCTGCACGCCGAGCACCCGCCCGGAACCGCGCTCGCACAGCATGTGCAGAAAGCCGGCCGGCTCGCCCGCGATGTGCGCCCGAGCCACTTCGCCGAAATCGGCGCGGCCCACGACGAAGTCCACGTTCTTGGCCGACGCCTGGTCCGGCGAGAGCCCCACGCACGCAATCTCAGGTATGGTGTACACGCCCGTGGGTACCAGGCTGGCGAGCGCGGGCGGCTGCAACCCGAACGCCGCTAGCGCTGCGCGTCTTCCCTGATCGGCGGCCGCGCAGGCGAGCGCCGGCGGACCGATCGCGTCGCCCGCGGCATAGACGCCGGGAATGTTGGTCTCGAAGCGCTCGTTGACCTCCACGTGACCGCGGGCGCTGACGCCGAGCTTGAGGCGCTCCAACCCGATGCCGTCGAGGTTGGCGACCCGTCCGAAGGCCGCGAACACGATGTCGGCGATCAACCGCTCGCCGCCGGCGAGCGCCACGTCGACTTGCGAGAAGCCGTCGAAGCGCGCGCCTTCCACCTCGACCGCGCCGCGGTACGAGCCGCCCATGGAGCGGAACGCGGCGAGAAAGCCCGCACGCAGCGGCGCGTCGAGAAACCCGAGCGGCTCGGCAGCCTTATCCACCAAAGTGACCGCACAGCCGAGCGCCGCAAAAATCGACGCGTATTCGCAGGCGATGACGCCGCTTCCCAGGACAATCAGGGTTCGCGGCAGATACGGCAGACTGAGAATGGAATCGCTGTCCAGGATGTGTTCGTGATCGACCTGAATCGCCGGCACATGACGCGGCCGCGAACCGGTGGCGAGCAATACGCGCTGCGCCTGCAGCACGCCGCGGCTTCCATCCAGGCGCTGCACCTCGACGCGGCCGGCATCGAGCAGCGCGCCGCGGCCGCGGATCAGCTCCACCTGATTACGCGCGAGCTGCGCCTGCAGATAGCGGTCCTGGGCGGCTATCACCGCATCGACGCCTTCGAGCAGCGCAGACAGCGGCGCATCACCCGACAGCTCGACGGCCAGCGATGAGGCGCTGCCGCGCATCCGCCGGTAGCGCAACGCCTGCTCGCGCAGCGCCTTGCTGGGAATGGTCCCGGACAGCAGGCACGAGCCGCCCACCTGCGGCTCGCGCTCGATCACGGCGGCGCGAAATCCGGCCTTCGATGCCTGAATGGCGGCTTTCTGGCCGGCCGGACCGGACCCCAGGCAGATCAGGGCGAATCTGTCGGGCGCCACGACGCTAAAGACCCGCGAGGCTGCGTACGTGATCGCGCTTGCCGAGCAGCGCCCGTCGCTCGTCGGGAAAAACGCCGAGGTGCTCGAACACCTCGCTTTCGATCACCAACTCCTCGCCGAGCAGTTGCGGATGCAGCGTATGGGTCGCGAACAGGTGGGCCGCGTGCACGGTCGCGGCCAGATCATCGTGCGAGGACTCACGGTAATGACGCCAGCCGCTCGCCCCGCTCTGCACATCGTCGGGCAACCGCCAGCTGCTCATCAATGCGCGCCCGAAGGCGGGCTCGAACTCCGTCACCAGATCGGCGAAGGTGCGCGCGTCCATGACCGTGCGCTGAGCCGCCTCGAACCGCGAGAGAATCTTGAGCGCCAGCGCGGCGCCGGTGCGATGCATCAATGCGGCGAGGAAGGCGCTTTCCACATGCTTGCGGCGTTCGCGGGCGATTTCCTTGGCCCACAACCCGGCGAGCCACGCCTCGCGCCACAAATCCTCGGATTCGGGCTCGTGACCGGGCGCGGTGAATACCTCGCCGCGCAACATCACCGCCGTCGCAATGTTGCGGACCTCGGCGATCCCGAGCCAGGAGACCGCCTGCTGCAACGACACCACGGCGGAGCGCGGGCGCAGCGCCGGGGAATTCGCGACTCGCATGACCTCCCCGGCCAGGGCCGGGTCGGATTGAATCAGCTTGGCGAGCTGCGCGGCGTCGGTGACCTGCCTGGCGGTAAGCTCGGCCAGCTGCGCGCAGACCCGCGGCAGCGGCGCGATCGATTGCGGCGAGGCAAGCGAATCGGTCAGATGCGCCCGCGCGGTCTGGCTGTGCAACAACGACAACGCTGCGGCCGGCTCTACACTCACCTGACATACCTCATTGCACGACAGTCCAACACCAAGCATCGGCAGGGGCTCGGGATGCTTGAGGAGACAGCGGACAGCGGCAGGACCACTTCCGGCGAGCGCGAGTTGCATTATGTCAAATCAAGTGAAGGCCCGCTCGAGCGCCTGGGACAGGTCCGCGATGAGATCCGAGGCCTCCTCGATGCCGATGGACAGCCGCACGGTCCCGCGGCCGATCAGCGAGGCGACCCGTTGCTCGGGGGTGTACTCCTGACCGCCCAACAGCGACGGGGGAACGACCAGCGACTCGGTCGAGCCCAGGCTCGCGGTGATCGAAAAGAGCTGCAGGGACTCGGCAAAGCGATCGCCCTGCCGGCTGCTGCCGTCGAGGTCGAAGGTGACCACCGTCCCGAAGTCCTTCATCTGACGCGCAGCCAGCGCGTGCTGCGGGTGCGACTCCAGTCCCGCATGGAAAACGCGCAGCACTCGCGGGTGGTCTGCGAGAAATCGGCTCACGGCCAGCGCATTCGAGCACTGCCGCTCGTAGCGCAGAAAATAGGTGCGCATCCCGCGCTGGATCAGGAAGGCCGCGTGCGGGTCGAGGGTCGGGCCGAGCGACACGATGTCCTTGCGCATGGCGTCCGTCAGTTCTCGCCTGGCGATGATCGCCCCGCCCATCGCGTCGCCGTGTCCGGAGGCGTACTTGGTCAGGCTGTGCAGAAAAATGTCGATGTCGAACTGTCCGTGGTTGTGAAAGCCCGCGAAGGTGTTGTCCATCACGGTCAGACAGCCTGTGCGGCGCGCCTGCGCCGTGAGGTGCTCGATGTCCGCGATCTTGTTCACCGGATTCGTGGGGCTTTCGAACAGCAGCAGCCGGGTCTTGGTGCCGTTCAGGACGCGCTCGATGCCGCTGCGATCCTCGATCGACAGCAGGTCGTGGGTCACGCCGTAGCGCGCGAGCAGATGCTGCACCAGATAGCGTGACGGCCCGTAGGATTCGATGAAGGCGAGAACGTGGTCGCCCTGCCTGCATAGCGCCAACAGCGCGGCGGCAATCGTGGCGACCCCGGAACCGACCAGGAGACAGTCCTCCCTCCCCTGCAGCTGCGCCAGGGTCAGCTCCAGCTGCCGCAACGTCGGGTTGGAAATGCGCGAATAGTAGAAACCCGCCCGCTCTCCCTTCAGATGGCGCAACGTCTCGGCGGTGTCGTCGAACGAGAATTTCACCGACTGATAGATCGGCGCCACCAGGGGCCGATTGTCGGCCGGCATGTCGGCCGGCGGCGGATGATTGACGAAGGTGTTGTTCTTCATCCGGCAACGATAGTCGACGTGCGCGGGCATTGAAAGCGGCGGCGGACCGCGCGGCGGCAGCCGCCGCGGATCGTACGGCCGGCGCTTCTCAAGCGCGCTCCGCCGTCGATCCGTCCGGTGCCGCCGCGGAGCGCGCCACGCCCGCGCGCGCAAACTCGATGTGCTCGCGCAGGAGGTACACCTGCTCGGCGTGGGAGCCGGGCATTTTGCGCGAGATGACCGATCGCTCGATGGCGCTCAGCCGGTCGAGCAGCACCGCTTTGCGCTCCTCGGTCAGCCTGCCGAGAGCCTCGCGTTCGACCGCCATGATTTCCGCATAGCGGTGGTGAATACGGCTGTCGATGCGCCAGCGGTACAGTTGCGGCAGATAGCGCAGCCCCGGAATGACCACGACCAGGATGGGGACCAGCGCGACGATGATTCGATCGGCCAGGCTCGCCAGCCAAAACGGCAGATACCGGTAGGTGAAGCTCTTGTCGCCGGATTTGTAGTATCGCGCCGCTTCGGCATCCAGCGGGAAGGTGCGCATCGTCGGGCTGGGGAATTCACCGGCGGACTGCAAAAGCGTTGCGTGCCCGTGAACCTGCATCGCCGCTTCGATCAGCAGGTCGACCAGCGCCGGGTGCAGATCGGAGTGCGCGAGCAGCTCGACCGTGGGCGCGAGCAGATTGATGCTCGACGGCGGGAGGTTCTCGCCGAGATCGAATGCGCCGGCGGGCACCGACAGCTTGTTCAGATAGGGAAAGCGGCGCACGTACGCATCCGCCTGGGAAAAATCGAACAGCCGCACGCCGTCGGTATGCAGCATTTCACGGATCGTGGTCGTCGATGCCGAGTCCCCGGTCAGAAATAGCGCATCCACCTCCCGGCGCAGCAGCGCCGGTCTCGCCGCCTCTCCCTCCAGGTCCGACAGATGCGCCGGACCGGACGGCTCGATTCCGTTTGCCTTCAACAGCGCGAGGGCGAGATATCGCGTGCCGCTCCCCTCCGGCCCGATCGCGATGCGTTGCGAACCGAGCTCGGACAGACGGGCGAGCGGCGTCGCGCCGCGGTAGAAAATCGTCACCGGCTGATAGAACATGCCGCCGAGGGAGACCAGATCATCCGCTTCGCCGGGCTCCGACAGCCCGGACTGCACCAGGGCGATGTCCACGTGCGACTTCCTGTCGGACAGCCGCGCCAGGTTGTCGATCGAGCCCTCCGATTCGGCGATCTTGAGCGTGACGCCGCTGCGCGCCAGAATTTTGGCGTAGCGGCCCGCGATCGTTTCGAAGGCGCTGCCCTTCGGGCCGGTGCCGATCGTGAGCGTGTGCGGTGGAGCGGAGCGTACGAAGTGCAGCGCCCCCCAGATGGAGGCCGCCGCCACCAGCAGGATCGGCACCAAGGTCTGCGCAAGCGCCCAGACGGAAACCGCGTTGAACCGGAATCCCCGCGCCGCCATCATGCACCAGCCCCCGTCATGCACAGGCTCCCATCACAGGCTTGCCGGGACAACGCAGACGCTGCCGGCTTGCGCCAGCTCGCGCACGGCCGGGCACATGCGCCGATCGTGCGCTCCCTTGCGGCGCGCGTGCCATGCTGCACGCCGCTCATGATCGGCTCCGCGCACGGCCGAGAAAATATCCCGCCGCAAACGGCAGCGCGAGAACGATGAGCGCCGCGCCGACGCAGAGCAGCAGCGCCTCCCGCACCAGCAGCCGGACTTCTCTGCCGGCGTCGCTGATCATCTGGGCCGCGAGCCGCGACGCATCCGCATCGAGCGCCGCCCGCTCCTTGTCGACCGCATCCACCGCGGCCTGCCGTTCGGCGCTGACGGTCGATGAAAGCGCCATCCGCTCCGCGCGAATCGTGCCCATCATCTCGACCCAGGAGTTCTCCATGCGCTTGCTCATGTCGCGCACCAGCCCGTTCATCATGCCCGGAGTCGAATCGGCCATGGCCGAAAGCCGCGCGAATCTGCCGTCCAGACGCTCGAGCGCGGACTCCAGATACCTGCCGTCGATACCGGACTCGTGTGCGGCGAGCTCCGCTCTCCAGAGCGCCTGCGATGTCAGGGTGTCGCCGTACATGCGCATTACGTCGGTCGCATCCGCCACGGCCTCCGGCACGGTGCCGAGCGATTCGACCAGCGGGCCCGATCCGCCTCGTTCGCGCGCCCAGCGGTCCACGATCGCGGCGCGCGCAAAGCCGAGACCTTCGAGGGGATTGCCCTGCGCAAAGTTCTCCACGAAGCGCTTGTCCGCCTCGAATTCGCCCGGCGCCAGGCTCTCGCGGGCGATGTCCTGCGCTTCCAGCTCGAGATCCGCGGCCAGCGCCACGGCCCGCGATTGCTGCGCCCCGAACAGCGCACGACCGTTGCCCTCGGCGAGAAAGGCGTGCATTTGATCGGTCAGCGCCCACAGGTCCAGAAGCCCGAGCATGGGTACCACCTGACTCGCCGCCCGTTCGCTCGCCCCGGTCGCGGCGATCTTCCACCGCAAGGCGTTCAATTGGACCGCGCCATCGCCGGTACCGGCGGTTATCTCATCCGCGGTCTGCTCGACCGCCAGATCGAACCGCGAGGCGAAGGCGTGCGCACGGATGCGCGCGTCGAGATCCCGCGGCGACAGCGGCTTCTCCGGGCTCTTGATGGAAACCAACGAGCAGCCGGTGACGCACGCGAGCAGCGCGGCCGGCATCAGCCGGCGCACCCGCCCGATCCCGTCTGTTGACATCCAGAGCGGTAGCGCGCGGCCTGCAAAAAGCATCCGGATCATCTGAGCTACCTCCGATCGTCGGCCCGATCGCACCGCCACACGGCAACCTTAGGCTGGCGCGTCACCGGCCGCAAGCGGGTCGCCGCGCGGTCGGTTGAGAGCTCTTAGGGGCTCATCGGGGGCCGCCGACTCTTTCTCGCCAGCGCCCGGCGCAGGCACAAAGCAGCCAATCCGGCCAGCAGCAACTCGTCGATCGCGCCGCCGCCCCCGGTATCTTTCGACAGGGTGACCGTCAGCGTCGCCGAGGCGGTCGGCGATTGACCGGCCGCATTCACGCAATACAGCGTGTACGTGGAGACGCCGAGCGTATTCGGGGTCACCGTGTTCTGACCGCTGGGCGCCAGGACACCCGTCCAACCCGAGGCAACCGCACCCACGCTGCCGCCGGCCGTGCAGGAATTCGCGTTGGGGGAGCTCCAGCTGATGGGGATGGTCGTGAAGGCGGGTGTGGAGGATGCACCCAGGGTCAGCGTGGGCGCCGCCGGCTTCACCGTCTGTGCCGTCGCGTTCAAGGTGACGCTGACCGGCGCGGACGGACCGCCCAGATTGGCGCAGGTCAGCGTGTAGATCTGCGGACCGATGGCCGCGGGGGTAACCGTCTCGCTGCCGCTGGTCGCCAACGTGCCGCTCCACGCCCCGGATGCCGTGCAGCTGGTCGCACTCACCGAGGACCAGGCAAGCGTCGTCTGGCTGCCGACCGCCACCGAGGTCGAACCCAGCGTCAACGTCGGAGCCGCGGGCGCGGTGCCCGAGTACACCGGCAGACTGATGGAGTTCGACGCTGACGTGCCGAATGCGTTGGTGCACGCCAGCGTGTACGTTTGCGTGCCGGCGGCACTCGGCGTCAGCACCACGCTGCCGCCGGTGGCCTGCGCCCCGGTCCAGCTTCCCGACGCCGTGCAGCCGGTCGCATAGACCGACGTCCAGGTGAGCGTCGCGGAGGCGCCCAGCGTGATCGACGGCGCCGACAACGACAGCGTCGGTATGACCAGCGCGGTGTCGGCCTGGATGAATCCGTAGCCCGAGCTGAAGTTCGGGCTGGGGGTGCTCATCGCGAGCGCACTCGAGCGCAACGAGCCGTAGATCTGCGCCGGAGTCGCCGCGGGGTTCGCCTGCAGCATCAAGGCGGCGATTCCGGCGGCATGCGGCGTGGCGGCCGAGGTGCCGAAGAAGTTCGGGTACGCCGGAAGATTCTGGCACTCGCTCACCGAGGTGCTCAGCAACCCGTTCGAGCCGGTCACCCCGTCGGAGGCGAGCGTGAATCCCAGGAACGTGTTGTTGACGCCGTCGGGCCCGCCGAAGTCCGGCTTCTGGCGGATGACGGCCGCGGCAAGCCGCGTGCCGGTGGCGTCGAACAGGATCGGCGCGCCGCCCAGCGAGGAAAATGCCTCCAGTGCGGCCGGTGTCGTCAGACATTGCGGGGTCTGGAAATAGAACGCCGCGCCCACCGCGGCCGCGCCGGCGGCGCTTGGATGCCCCTGCAGGGTGGCGCTGTTGGTGGCGAAGGCATTGATGGTGCTGCCGAGGCCGTCGTCCTCGATGGCGACGACGATCCGGCCCGGGACGATCGTGCCGCTGGAGTTGGCCGCGAGGCCCACGACGATGTTCAAGTTCTGCGGCGCGCTGTTGCCCTTCGCATTCGCCGGGTTGCCGATGATCATGATCTGATAGGGATCGGATCCCACCTTGTTCGGCCCGGTGCAGCTCACCGGGTTGCCGTCGTAATCGGTGATGGTGTCGGCGCCGGTGCCTCCGCTGATGCACAGGTCGAGGCTGCTGCTCGCGCCCGGGCTGCCGGCCGCGCCGGTCACGTACGGCTGGTCCCACTGCACCACCACGGCGAAGAAATCGCCCGGCGGAATCGCCGGAACGCTGATCGGCAGGGACGTGGTGTCGGTCGCTCCCGTGCGGTCGAAGTTGAGCAGGTGCTCGCCCGCGTTCGCGCCGCTGCTCGACACCGCGCTGAAGCTCGGCGCGGTGTTCTGATACGCAAGGCTGCCGTCGTTGCCGGCCGCGGAAAAATATGCCACGCCCTGCGCTTCGACCGCATCGACCGCCTGCGCCACCAGACCGTCCTGGAAAAACGGCTCGTCGTAGTAGCCCACGTCATCGGCGATCACCTTCGCGCCGGCGGTGGCCAGCTTGCCGATGCCGCCGGCAAAATCGGCCTCGCTATTGTCCGCCGTGTAAAACGCCAGGCCGGCTCCGGGAGCCACGTCATGCACGATCTGCAGCATCGCCCGGCCTTCGTCGGAATACGGCAGTTGCGTCGGTTGTCCGTAGCTCAGACAGTTCGAGACCTCCTCGAGCACGTTCACGTTCGTGGGCAGATCCCCGGTGGATACGTCCGTGGCGTAATCCGCGGTGAAGCCGTTCGGGGCATACCCCGCGTTGCCCGATGCCGGCACTCCGCTTCCCGCAGCGGCGTACGCCGCATAGCAATTGAAGCTGTCGGAAAGCACGCCCACCGTCACGCCGGTCCCGAGCAGCGCCGGGTAATTCGTACGCACGACGGAGCTGCGCTGCGCGAAGTCGCCCTGGGAGGCCACCGCGCCCGTGCGCGTGCGCGACATGGCGGCGCGCAGGGACACGACCTCGGCGCGGGCGGCCGCGCTCTCCAGCCGGCTGACCGGCAGCAACCCGCCCACGTCGTTCAAATAGACCACGGGCCGTTGCATCCCGAGCGCGACCAGCGAGGCTTTCAGTTGCTGCGGATCGCCGCGGGTCGTGGCGTCGACCACCACGAACGCCGCCCCCCCCGCCGCCGGCTGGGCGAAACGGGCGGCAGGGCTCAGGGAATGCAGATCGGCCAGCAGATGATCCGCACGCGCCATCGAGGCGTGCCGCGCAAGGTCGGCGAGCACGGCATCGAGCTTCGTCGCGGTCGCGCTCTGGCGCTGCGCGGCACTGCGGGTGCCCACCGCATAGAGGTGCGCGTCCCCGGCAACCGCCATCGGGTGCAAATTGACGAGTCGCGAGGGAGCGACAGCGGAAGACGCGGTCAATGCCGCCAGCCCCGCCCACGCTCCGAGTGCAAAGAAACGTAAAGTCATCCCGATCTCCCAAGATTGCGCGTGATCCAGCCTTCAGACTGGTGCGCCGCAGATAAGTTTGGCGTCTCGCCGGACCGCCATGATCCCAGATCGGCAGGATTTCCGCCTCGATAATCGGCGGGCACGGCCGCCGAGCGCACCCCTCGCCGGCCGCAAGGCAGCCGACCGCTACGCGCCGGCGTGCTCGGGTTTTTGCGCGCGCGACATCCAAAAGCTCACGCCGAATATCATCAGCGTCACCACGCTGATGGTGATGGTCGCGAGCACGTTGATCTCCGGACTGACGCCCAGGCGCACCTTCGAGAACACCACCATCGGCAGAGTGCTGCTGCCGGGCCCCGAGGTGAAGCTCGAGATCACCAGGTCATCCCAGGAAAGCGTGAACGCCAGCAGCCAGCCCGACAGAATGGCCGGGAAAATGATCGGCAGCGTGATCAGGAAGAACACCTTCACGGGGCGCGCGCCGAGATCCATCGCCGCCTCCTCGAGCGCCGAATCGAAGGTCGCCATCCGCGACTGCACCACCACCGTGACATAGGCCATGGAGAAGGTCATGTGCCCGATTGTCATGGTGGTGATGCCGCGCCCGGCCGGCCAGCCGATGGTTTGCTCCAGGGCGACGAACAGCAGGAGCAGCGACAGTCCGGTGATCACCTCGGGCATGACCAGCGGCGCGGTGGTCATGGCGTTGAGCGTGAAGCGCCCGCGAAACTGCGAGAAGCGCGCGAGGCCGAATCCGGCAAGCGTGCCCAGGATGACCGAACCCGACGCATTCATCACCGCGACTTTCAGCGAGATCCAGGCGGCATCCAGAATCTCCTCGTTGTGCAGCAGCGCGTAATACCACTTGAGCGTCGGCGAATTCGCCGAGTCCCACACCGTGACCAGTTTCGATGCGTTGAAGGAAAACACCACCATCGACAGGATCGGCACGTACAGGAACGCGAACCCGAAGGCGAGACAGCTGAGGATGAAATAGGAGCGCCGGTAGTTCATCGGGTACCCGCCGACTCGCGCGCCTGTACGCTCTGGTACCACATCATGAAGGGAACCAGCAGGATGAGCAGCAGGATCGCCACCGCGCTCGCCACCGGCCAGGCGCGGTTCGAGAAGAACTCATCCCAGAGAACCCGGCCGATCATCAACGCGTTCGGGCCGCCGAGCAGCGCCGGGATCACGAACTCGCCCACGGCCGGAATGAAAACCAGCATCGAACCCGCCAAGACGCCGTTTCGCGACAGCGGCAGCGTGATCTTGTAGAACGCCTGCCACGGGCGGCACCCCAGGTCCTGCGCCGCCTCGAGCAGCTGCCAGTCCATCTTTTCGAGATTCGCGTACAGCGGCAGGATCAGGAACGGCAGGTAGGAGTACACGATGCCGACGTACATCGCGAACGGCGTGTACAGCAGGGTGATCGGCTCGTGGATCACGCCGAGCCAGATCAGCACGTTGTTGATGACCCCGTTGGCCTTGAGCAATCCGATCCAGGCGTACACCCGCAGCAGCAGCGAGGTCCAGAACGGCAGCACCACCAGGAGCAGCATGATGTTGCGGGTCGTGGCGGTGGAGCGCGCGATCCCGTAGGCGATGGGATAGCCGATGGCCAGGCACAGCAGCGTCGAGATGAACGCGACCTTGATCGAATTCAGGAAGGCGTTGATGTACAGCGAGTCGGTGAACAGGAATGCGTAATTGTTGAAGTTGACCCTGATGGCGAGCGCGTTCTTGCCGACCCACTCGATCAGCGGTTTGTAGGGCGGAATCGCCAGATCGATGTCGGAGAACGAGATTTTGAGAACGATGACGAACGGGACTACGAAGAACAGCACAAGCCACAGGTACGGCAGCGTGACGACCAATCCGCGGCCGGAGATGCCGATGCGGCTGAAGGGATTGCGGCGTCTCATCGAGTCATCGGGTCACGACCACCGGGCTCGAGGCGTCCCACGACAAATACACCTGCTGGTCCCAGGTGATCGATTCCGCGTGGCGCGAGGTGTTCGGCTGCGTCACCCGCACGACCTTGCCGGAGGAAAGCTTGACCAGGTAAATCGACAAGTCGCCGAGGTAGGCGATGTCCTGGACCGTGCCGCGGACCAGGTTGTCGGTGCCGTTGCCCTCGCTCCGGGGCTGCGAGGTCGACATGAAGATCTTCTCGGGGCGCACCGCGGCCCAGACCACCGCCTCGGGGGCGGCGCTGATCCCGTGGCTTACGTAGAGGGTGCCGCCCAGCTCCGGCGAATCGATGCGCACATACTCGGGCTCGTCCTCGATCAGCTTGCCCTCGAAGATGTTCACCGAGCCCACGAAGTCCGCCACGAACTTCGACGATGGGAACTCGTAGATCTCGGAGGGCGTGCCGGCTTGAACGATCTCGCCGTGATCCATGACCCCGATGCGGCTCGCGAGGGTCATCGCCTCTTCCTGGTCGTGCGTCACCACGAGAAAGGTCACGCCGAGCTTGTCCTGCAGGCCGATCAGTTCGAATTGAGTGTGCTCGCGCAGCTTCTTGTCGAGAGCCCCCAACGGCTCATCGAGCAGCAGCAGCTTCGGGCGCTTCACCAGCGAGCGCGCCAGGGCAACCCGTTGCCGCTGTCCGCCCGACAGCTGGTGGGGCTTGCGCTTGGCGAATCCGCCGAGCTTGACCAGCTCGAGCATGGTGGCGACACGCTCGGCGATCTCGGGCTTGGGAACGCGATCCTGTTTCAGACCGAAGGCGACGTTCTGTTCGACGTTCATGTGCGGAAACAACGCGTAGGACTGGAACATCATGTTCACCGGCCGTTCGTACGGCGGCACCCCGGTCATGTCCTCGCCGTCGATGAGAATGCGCCCCGACGTGGGCGTCTCGAATCCGCCGAGCATGCGCAGGAGCGTGGTCTTGCCGCAACCGGATGCGCCGAGCAGACAGAAAATCTCGCCCCTGTAGATCTTGAGGCTTACATCGTCGACCGCTTTGAAATCGCCGAAGGACTTGCTGACCCGCTCGATCTCCACATACGGGCGGGCGGCAGGGTCCCGCCAGGGAGCGGTCTTGACGGCTGCACCGGAATTGGCCATCCGTCACTGCCCCGTCTTGAATTTCTGCCAGATTCTGGTGATTGCGCGCGTTTGCTCCGGCGAGTCCGCAAGTTGCACGGCGAGCTTCTGGCGCAGCTCCGCGGGAGGGTAGATGCCCGGATCGTCCTTGACGGCCTGCAGCACGTAGGGCTCGGAGGCGGCATTGGCATTCGCGAAGCGCTTGAAGTTGCTGATCTCGGCCGTCACCTTGGGCTCCATGATGTAGTTCATGTAGGCATACGCGGCCTCCGGATGCGGCGCGTCCTTCGGAATCGCCAGCATGTCGAACCACAGGATCGAGCCTTCCTTCGGCACCATGTACTTCACGTCGATGCCCTTGTTCGCCTCCCGGGCGCGATCACGCGCCTGCAGGATGTCGCCGTTGTAGCCGACTGCGACGCACAGATCGCCGTTCGCCAATGCCTCGATATATTCCGAGGAATTGATATTGCGGATGTAGGGCCGGATCTTGAGCAGCGTCTGCTCGGCGGCGGCGATGTCCTCGGGCTTCTGCGAGTTCGGATCGCGGCCGAGATAGGCCAGCACCACGCGCATCATCTCGGCGGGAGAATCCAGCACGCTGATGCCGCATTTGGCGATCTTCGCGGCCACCGCGGGATCGAACACCAGCCGCCAGCTGTCGAGCGGCGCATCCGGCATCAGCTCCTTCAGCATCTTCTCGTTGTAGCCGATGCCGTTGGTCCCCCACATGTAGATCACGCCGTGTGCGTTGCCGGGATCGTGCAGGGCCACGCGCGCCATCAATTGGGGATCGATGTTCTTCAGATTGGGGAGCTTCGCCTTGTCGAGCGTCAGATAGACGCCCGCCTGGATCTGCCGTTCGAAGTACGAGGCGGTGGGCACCACGATGTCGAAGCCGCTCGAGCCGGCGAGCAGCTTCGTCTCGAGGGTTTCATTGGTGTCGAAATAGGAGACGTTGACCTTGATGCCGGTCTGCTTCTCGAAATCCGGCAGCGTGTTGGGCGCAAGGTAATCGGACCAGATGTAAAGGTTCAGCACCTTGGCTACGCCGGTGGATCCGCCGGGCCCGGCGGCCGCTTGGTCGGCCGATCCCTTGCCGAGCTCGCGGTCCGCGCGCTCGCCGGCGGATTGCGGGCCTTTGCCGCCCCCGCATGCCGAGAGTAAGGAGATGAATCCGAGCGCCAGTATGGCTGCCGCACGCCTAGACACCGCCGCTCTCATTCACCCATCCCCTACCTCGTTGCGAGGCGCTAGTTATATCTCAGCCCGGAGCCGGGGGACAGAGCCGGACCGAGGATTCTCGTCCGTGGCCGATGGTCATGCTCCCGCACGAAGACGGGATCGGGCAGCGGCCGCCGGTATTCGCGCGCCGGCAACCCATCCGAACTGCGGGTGTCTTCTTTCGATGGACTCGTCGCTCGTGAGCGCGCCGGGCTAGACATTCAACAGCAGGTGCTCGCGCTCCCAGGAGCTGATCACCTGCGCGAAAGTCTCGTACTCCGCTTCCTTGACGGCCGTGTATGCCAGCACGAAGCGATCGCCGAATACGTCCACCAGGGGCTTCGACTCGCGCAACAGCCGCAGCGCTTCCGCCAGCGTGCGCGGCAGGGCGATCGCGAGGTCGTAGGCGCTCCCGGCAATGGGCTCGGAGGGCTTCAGTCCTTCCACCATGCCGAGATATCCGCAGGCCAGCGACGCGGCGAACGCGAGGTACGGATTTGCATCCGCCCCGCCGACCCGGTTCTCCACGCGCCGCGCCTCGGGTCCGGACATCGGCACCCGCAGGCCCGCGGTGCGGTTGTCGTAACCCCAATGCACGTTGATCGGCGCCGAGGAGTACCGGCTGATGCGCCGATAGCTGTTGACGTTCGGCGCGAACAGCGACATCGCGCCCGGCAGGTACTTCTGCAGCCCCGCGATATGCCCGAAGAACAGCGTGGAGGGTGTGCCGTCGGGATTGCTGAAGATGTTGCGGCGGGTCTTCACGTCGATCACGCTCTGGTGCAGATGCATGGCGCTGCCCGGCTCCTTGGCCATGGGCTTCGCCATGAACGTGGCGTACATCTTGTGGCGCAGGGCCGCCTCGCGCGCGGTGCGCTTGAAGAGGAATGCCTGATCGGCGAGCGCCATCGGGTATCCGTGCAGCA
>VFSW01003648.1_pt1 | contig 23084 bp, 16 predicted proteins | sample 5358111 | NCBI WGS metagenome assembly VFSW01 (sample SAMN11554181, study PRJNA540505) | mine drainage metagenome | isolation source: sediment from site ElyBrook_90M | place: USA: Ely Copper Mine, Vershire, VT | collected 2017
AGACGTGCGAGGCCAACAGGTAGTTCAGGGAGGCGATCTTGCGCCGCCACGGCAGATGCGCGGTGACTTTCAGCCATTTGGCGTGCTGATTGAACATCGAGTCCACGATGTGGATGAACGCCTCGTAGCAGTTGAACAGCCCATGCCGGCCGGTCAGCAGGTAACCCTCGAGCCAGCCTTCGCATTGATGCTCACTGAGCATTTCCATCACGCGCCCGTCGCGCGCGAGGAACTCGTCGTTCGGTTCGGTGGCCGCATTCCACTGACGCGCAGTCGTCTCGAAGAGCGCCTCCAGCCCGTTCGAGAGCGTTTCGTCCGGTCCGAAGATGCGGAAATTGCGGGCGTCCCGGTTGCATTTCGCGACATCGCGCAGAAAGGGGCCGAGCACGTGGGTGTCGCCGATCCCCGGCGTTCCGGGCGCCGGCACGGGCACCGCATAGTCGCGGAAATCCGGCATCCGCAGATCGCGGAGCAGCATGCCGCCGTTGGCATGTGGATTGGCGCCCATGCGGCGATCGCCAACCGGCGCCAACTCCGCGAGCTCCGGCATCAGGCGTCCTTGCGCGTCGAACAGCTCGTCGGGTCGATAGCTCCTGAGCCAATCCTCCAGCAGTTGGAGATGCTCGGGGTGCGTCGCGGGATCGGACAGGGGCACCTGGTGGGCACGGAAGGTGCCTTCGATCGGCAGCCCATCGACGGTCTTCGGACCGGTCCACCCCTTGGGTGATTTCAACACGATCATGGGCCAGCGCGGACGATCGGTATTTCCGAGCACGCGGGCCTCGTGATGAATCGCCTTGATGGCGGTGATGGCGCGATCGAGGGCCCCCGCCATCGCCTGATGCATGAGCGCCGGATCATGCCCTTCGACAACGTAGGGATCCCAGCCGTAACCGCGCAGCAGCTGGTCCAGTTCCTCGGGGGCGATGCGCGCCAGGATGGTCGGGTTCGAGATCTTGTAGCCGTTCAGGTGCAGGATCGGCAGGACCACGCCGTCGGTCGCGGGGTTTAAGAATTTGTTGGAATGCCAGGCGGTGGCAAGTGCGCCGGTTTCCGCCTCGCCGTCGCCCACCACGCAGGCGACGATCAAATCGGGATTATCGAAGGCGGCGCCGAAGGAGTGGCTCAGGGAATAGCCCAACTCGCCCCCCTCGTGAATGGAGCCCGGGCACTCCGGCGAGGCGTGGCTCGGAATGCCGCCCGGAAAGGAAAACTGCACGAACAACTTGCGCAATCCGGCCTCGTCCTGCGAGATGGTCGGATAGATCTCGCTGTAGGTGCCCTCGAGATAGGTGTTGCCGACGACGGCCGGGCCGCCGTGCCCGGGACCCGACACGTAGATCATGTCCAGGTCATATTGCTTGATGATGCGGTTGAGGTGCGCGTAGATGAAATTCTGTCCCGGTGTCGTGCCCCAGTGACCGAGCAACATATGCTTTACGTCGGCGAGAGCCAGCGGCCGTTTGAGCAGCGGATTGTCGTACAAATAGATCTGTCCGACGGACAGGTAGTTGGCGGCGCGCCAATAGGCATCCATGCGGCGCGCCAGGTCCGGCGGCAGCGGCTTCTCATGCGCGGTGAGGGACCCGGTCATGCGGGGGCGACTACATGGACTGAAGGTAGGTGACGACGGCCTGCATCTGGTCCTTGTTCAGCTCCTTGATCACACCGTGCATCACGGGTGCGGTGCGCAGCACGCTTTGAATCACCAGCAATTGCTTGTACAAATAGGGCGCATGCTGCCCCGCGAGGCGCGGAAACGGGCCGTTGCCTTCGGCGTGTGCGCCGTGACAGGAACCGCACGGCGGTACCCGCTGAGCAGGAATCCCCTCTTCGAAGATGTGCTTGCCCTGCGCGATGAGCGCAGCATTGCCGGATTCGCCCGGCGCGCCGGGCTGCTTCGAAAAATAATCGGCGAGGCCGGCAATCATGGTGTCGTTCAACGGGGATGCCATTCCCCACATGTACGCCTGCGCATCCGGGTCGGCGCGCGTCTGGTCCTTGAAGGCATGCAATTGCAACTCGATGTATTGAGCCGACTGCGCGGCCAGATTGGGAAAGGTCGGCGAGACGCTGCGGCCGACGGCCCCGTGGCAGGTGCTGCAGGTGACGATGGTTTTCTGCAAGGCGATCTTCTGGGCGTCGGTCAGATCGGGGGCGGCGTCCGCCGCGTCGGCCAGTGTGCCGAACCATAGAGCGGTGCAGAGGACGGCGGCGATTGCATAGAGCGGCTTCATGATCTTTGGAGTCCTCGGTCGGTTCGCAGTCGGTGAATCTTCATGCCGTGCCGGCGGTGAATTTTAGAAGTTCAGCCAGACCAGGCCGTACAGCGTGTTGTTGTTGGAGGCGTTGCGGCCGCTGCCGTCATAGTTGGTATTCAGGCCGTTGAATTTGTCGTAGGCGACATATTGGAGCTGAAGCTTCGTGTTGAGCCAGGGCAGATAGTTCACTTCGAGAACGTAGCCATTGGAGTCGGGACTGAAGTTGGCGCTGCCGGTGACCGGCGCCTGGGCGTAGAGCAGCGCATCGGAGCTTCCGGTGGTGCTGAAATAGCCGACGGAGCCGCCGATCATTCGTTGATAGTAATATTCGCCCGTCAGCTTGAGCGTCCTGAGATTGTCATCGAGGTTGGTGGCAAGACCGTCGGCGACACCGGCCGCGAGCGTTTGGTGCTCGTTGATATAGGTGCCCAGCACCGTGAACAGATGATCCTCGCCGATGAACTGGTACTGCACGTCGGCGGCGGCGTCGCGGAATTTATTGGTGACGCCTTGCAGCGCCTGACCATTTCCCGGATGGACGCTGGCATTCAACCCGAACGCGCCAACCTCCAGGGAATTGCGGCCCCAAAGCTGCTCGTAAGCCACCCGCCAGTAAGGCGCCAGTCCCTGAACCACGTTGGCCTGGGTGCTGTCGAGCGGATGGGCGCCGCCCGGAATCGCGGAGTCGTAGTTGGTGATTTCCACGTAAAGATGGGAGTCCAGCCAGGCATACACGCCCAGGCCGCCGACCGACTGGCCGAATCCGCCGGCCCCGCTGTCGATCTTGGCGGACGCGATCGGGGAGGGGGCAACGGAGCTGCCCGAATAGGGGAACCCCCAGGCCGGGGTCGTGTTCCAGACGTCCTGGACGGTCGGGTTGTTGTTGAGCGTGACGCCCAGGATCAGGCTGTGGTCGTTGCCGTTCGCGCCGCCGAAGGACAGATGGCGCGCATAGCGCACGTCCGTGTTGTCGAACCCAAAGTGATCGCTGACACCATCGTAGGTCAGCTGCACGAAGGCGCCAAGGCCATCGGCGATCTTACCGGCGTAGAAGAAACTCGCCTGCTGCGGAAACAGCATTTCGCCGTCCTTGGCGGCCGCGCCCGGGATCGCACTGTCCGGCAGCGCCGTGCCGGTGCGGGTGTAGGAGACCTGCAGCATCAGGCTGACGGGGGGCAGGGAGTTGATGGCAAGCGTCTGACGGTCCGCGGTGCTGATGCCCGTGACCTGCCTGATGTTGTCGAGCACGTAACCGTTGAGCTTGAATTCTCGCCCGAACGGGGTAAGTTCGGGAAACACCGTGTGACAGGCGGCGCATGCCATCCCGGTCTGGCGGGCGAAGCTCGGCACGGCCCGGGCGTTTGCGCCCAGTACGCACAACAGCGCCACGATGCCGACTCTCCAATATTCGGTGCGGAAATATTCGGTCCTGATCCCGATACATCCTAAGCCGCGCATCCCTCAATCTCCTGATTCCGCCGCCATTGCCTGGCCATTGCCTGGTTGAATTCACGAGAATTCAAGGGAATCAGAACACGTTCACGGGATCTGCGTCTGCCGTGGAATGTACGTAGGTCCTTGCCGGATCTTCGCGGCGCCATGCGGCGCAGCGGCCAATCCCGTGCAGAGGCTGCCGGCCGGGAGGCCGGGAGAGTCGCGGATCGGCGGCCATGGACGCCGCACCCACACCCGGTACTGCACCTGGTCCGCGCAATGGGTCGCGTTGCCGCCGAGGGTTACCACGGGTATTCTGGACCTCTTGTAATGGCCGAATTCAGCTCCATCGCGCAGCGGTTGCTACAGTCCTCCCCCGACGCGATGCTGGTCGTGGACGAACGAGGCATCATCCAGTTTGCCAACGAGACCTGCCGGGCCCTGTTCGGGTTTATTCCCGAGGAACTCATCGGCCAGCCGCTGAAGCTGCTGATACCGGAGCGCTTCCACGTGCGCCACGGCGCGCACGTCGCCAGCTACATGCGCGAACCCTCGCGGCGCGAGATGGGAACCCGGATCACCGATCTGTTCGCGCGCCGCGCCGACGGCGTCGAGTTTCCGGCAGGAATCAGGCTTTCGCCATTCAGCGACGACGGTAAAAGCTTCGTGGCGGCCGCGATCCGCGACAGAACCGAACGGCGCGCCATCAGCGACGCATTGGTGCAGGCGCGTGAGGAGGCGGAGACGGCCAATCGCGCCAAGAGCCGGTTTCTCGCCACCGCGAGCCATGATTTGCGTCAGCCTCTGCAGGCCATTCGCCTGATCAATGCGTCGATGCAGAAGCTGACGGCGCAATTCGCGGATCTGGGCGACCTCGCGCGTCAACAGGAGGCGGCCATCGACAGCGCGACCCGGCTTCTCAATTCGTTGCTGGATATCAGCCGCCTCGAATCGGGGGCCGTCGAACCGCAATTGACGCCGGTGAGTTTGGCCGAAGCGCTGGCGGATCTTGCGCGCGAATTCGAGCCCGCAGCGGCGGCGAAGAATCTGCGGTTGGAATTCGCGGATGTGCGGGCGCATGTCTCGACGGATCGCATTCTGTTCACCCAGCTGCTGCAAAATCTGATCGGCAATGCGCTCAAGTATACCGAGCAGGGTTTCGTGCGAGTCTCGCTGGAATTCGATCGCGACGCGCCGGTGCTGAAAATCGAGGATTCCGGGGTTGGAATTCCGGAAGAGAAATTGGACCGCAGCTTCGATGAGTATTAGCAGATCGGTCCGCAAGGGACCCAGCGCCTCGGCGTGGGCCTCGGACTTGCCATCGTCCGCGAAGTTTCGCGCCTGCTTGGCTACTCGGTCGCGGTCGTCTCGACGCTGGGGGAGGGCACCTGCGTGAGCGTGCGCATACCCGGGCACCGGCTGCTGCGGGGCGTGCGGCCGCCGGCGCGCAAGGATCCGGAGATCTCTCCGAACGAGGCGCTTTCCGGATGCCGGTTGATCTTGCTCGAGGACAACGATTCGGTGCGCATGGCAACCGAGCTGTTCCTGAGCCTGGAAGGATTCGAAACACGGTCGGCGGCCACCATCGCGGAGGCGGAGAAGCTCTTTGCAGACCTGCGGCCGGGCGACGTGTTGATCACCGACTATCATTTGGATGGGGCGCTGACCGGACTCGACGTGCTCACTCAACTGCGGATTCAACGCGGCCTCGAGGTGCCTGCCATCCTCCTGAGCGGGGATCTGCAGTCCGTGATGCGGACCGTCAGAACGCCGATTCCTCAATGCCGGTTCCTGAGCAAACCAGTCGACACCAAATCGCTGCTCGCGGCCATCGCCGAGCTTCGCGGGATCCAGAAGCCTGCCTGAGCAATGCCTGGTCGATCGCCCCTGGGTCCCGGCGGCCGCGAATCCTACGAACGTGCCGGTATTCTCGGCCTTCGTCGATGGGCCCACATCCGGGATTTCCGTGGTCGCGCTGCGTGGGTCCGCGCATAATGCCCGTTCAATACGCGGAACCCCTGATGATCTGCCGCGCGGATTTCAAGATACTCGGCTGCAACTGGGGAGTCTGAATCGAGGAGGCAACGGTGGTGAACAAGGCCGGTGTTTGGATCGATCATCGCGAAGCGGTGGTGGTATTGCTCGGGCCTGCTCGAGAGCAGACGATTCACGTCGCGTCGAACGTCGAAAAGCACCTGGAAAGGGACGGTGATTCGCCGCTGAAGGGATCCTTCGAGGCGCGCCAGGTGCCGCCCGACGACCGGCGCCAAATGGCGCTCACGGGGAAGCTCAATACCTATTTTGACGCGGTGATCCACGCGCTTCGCGAGGTCGACTCGATGTTGATTTTCGGGCCGGGCGAGGCCAAGGGGGAATTCAAGAAGCGGCTCGTCCGGCAGAGACTCGACGGGCGGGTGGCCGGCGTGGAGACGGTGGACAAAATGACCGATCGGCAGATTGCCGCCAGGACGCGCGAGTTTTTCGGCGAGCCGGCCGCCGCCGAGAGCCCCTAGACCCGGGCTTCGGCAATTCGCCGTCCATGGGCGCCATTGCACCGAGACGGGTCGGCCCGGGAGCCGATCTCGAGAGCATTGCGGGCAGACTCGTGCTGCTTGCCGGCGCCGTGGAGAAAGGCCTCTCGGCCATCGAGAAGCGCGACACCCCCAGGGCAATTCACGACACGCGCGTCGCGGTGCGCCGATTTCGGGCCGCACTGCGCAACTTGAAGGGAGAACTTCCCCCGCGCGAGCGCCGACGCTGCATGGGTGCGTTGCTCGCGGTGATCAAAGCCTGCAATGCCGTGCGCGACGCCGACGTACGCGAGCGTCTCGTGGGCAAATTATTGCCCCGCACCGGGCTGGGCGATCACCAGCAGGCACGGACGTTGCTCGCTGCGGCTGCCAAGGACGGCGAAACCGTGCGTCTGGAGCTTCGCAGGCGCATGGCGACGCCCAAGTGGAGCGATCTGCTTTGGGATCTGCGGCAAAGCGCAGTTGCGCTGACCGGCAGCCACGGATCAACCGCGCAAGGCGGGGAGCTTCGCAGCGTCTTGGAGCGTCAACGGCGCCGGCTGCGACGCCACCTGGCATGGCGGGGCCGCAAACCGCGCCAGCTGCATCGGCTGCGCTTGCGGATCAAAGATGCGCGGTATTTCGTCGAGGACTTCGGGCCGCTACTCGGAGCAACGAGCGGGCGCGACGACGTGCCGCAGCTGCGAGAGCTGCAAAAGGCGCTGGGCGATTTTCACGACGAATGGCGTCTACGGAAGTGGCTGCGCACCCAGTATAAGAGCTACCTGGTGACCGACGCGATGCGGGTTCTCTTGAAAACCCGTGAGCGCAAGCTATTGAAGAAGATTCGTCGATTGCAAAGGGCAATCCGTCGCCGGGAAGGCCGAGGGGCCGGGCGTGATGCATCCGCGGCGAAGGCGGAGGCGAAGGCGTAAGCGTAAGCGTAAGCGTTAGCGTAAGCGTTAGCGGAGGCGTTAGCGGAGGCGTAACGGTAAGCGCGGGCGTACGGGTAAGCGCGGGCGTACGGGTAAGCGCGGGCTTACGGGTAAGCGCAGGCGGAGCCGTACGGGTCGTAAGGGCTCAGATCACGCGGGATATCCTCGCCGGTTGCGATTCCTGGTTCGCGTAGGCGTCGAAGACCATGGCAACGATGCGCATCAACAGGCGCCCCGCGGGGGTGAGCGCGATATGCCGCGCGCTGAGCTCGACGAGGCCATCCGCGTGGAGCATGAGCAGGCCTCGACGCTCCTTCGCGAAGTATTCGTCGAATACCACGGCGTGTTCGCCTTCCACCGCGGGTATGTCCACGAATCCGTGGCACATGATGCGGTTGATGACGTCCTTGCGGATGATGTCGTCGCGACTCATCGATACCCCGCGATTCGACGGGAGCACCCCGCTCGCAACCGGGCGCGATCGGCGCCGCGTGGGTCGATCTCGATGGAATAGTCGCGATTCTCGTCTGCGGTGAGCTGGAACTCCCGATCGAGCGCGTCGATGACCTCGAGCAGCAAGCTTTTCGGCAGATACGTGGGCGTCCCACCGCCGAAATGCATCTGGTCGATGACTCTGGACCTATCGAAATATCGGCTGCGCAGCGAGATCTCGCCGAGCAAATGCCGGACGTACGTATCGATCCGCTCGACCCGATGCGTGATGATCTTGTTGCAACCGCAGTAGAAACAGGGGCTGGGACAGAACGGCAGGTGCACGTACGCGGATAGGGGCTGCGCGGCGCGCGCGCCGCGGCTGGCTGCCGCCGCCAGCCCGTAGGCATCGGGCGCGAGCGTATCGCGGAACTGCTGCGCGGTCGGATAGGAAGTGTATCGGGGTCCCTCCCGATCGTAGCGGCGCATAACGTCGGCATCAAACGGGACTGCTGTCGCTTCGGTCATGTGGAGAATCCTCTCGGGTCGACGGCAATGCGCTTCACGTTGCATGACGGACAAAGCCGCGGCCGCCGTCAGCCGGGACCCGCCGAGGGATTTTCCCGGTCATCGAGGTGTCGCCCGGCACCGGCGGCGGATGCTTCATTACTTCCACCGGGGTGCGGGCTCGATCAGCCCGCAGATCCGGTTCACCTCTTGCTCGGCCGCGAGCCAGTCCGAAAGCTCGTGTCCGGGGGCGAATCCGCGCCGCTTGGCGCGCAGGTATGCCTTCTCTGAAATCAATTGACGCCGTTCGCCGGCCGTGAGCGGTTTGTTGATCCTCGATTGCGGAATTTCCGGCCCGTACGGCTCGTACGGAACCGGGGGGAAAGGAAACGAGGAGCTGCCGCTGTAGTCGTAATAGTGTGTCATCTCGCGCACCTCTCATTGGCTGCGGTCCATGGGCGCATACTGCGTACGTCGAGCGGCGCCGCACAATCCGTATTTTCCACAGCTGTGCTCTATACGTACCGGGGGCGTCGGGCTCTCGTGATAGGCTGACTGCGCGCGCGACCGCAATCCGCGCGAAGGCCAACATCGAGGCAGGCTGATTCCCTTGGCGAACCGTCGATTCTCGAAACCACGGGACGGTATCCACCGCACGGCCGCCCCCGCCAGCGGCGGACCGTCGCGACGCGCCGCTGCGCAGAGTGCGGTGGGCGCCTTGCTTGCCGGGCTGCTCGCGGCGTGCTCGGTCGGACCGCGCTTCGTTCCTCCGCCGGCCCCGGGGGCCGTGAACTATATGCCCGCAGGCGCCACGCTGCGCTTGACCGCGGGTTCCGGCGAACCTGCTCAAAATCTGGCGGCCGGCGAGCGGGTTCCGGCCGACTGGTGGGAACTGTTCCATTCGCCGGTGCTCGACGATGTGGTGCGTCGCGCGATCGCCGGCAGCCCGACGATCGAAGCGGCGCAAGCCACGCTCGCCGAAGCCCAGCAGACCGTTCTCGAGGTGCGCGGCGGCTACTATCCGCAGCTCGACCTCGGCGCCGCCGCCTTTCGGCAGAAGGGTCCGGCGTTCGCGCTGGGACTGTTGCCGGCGAGGTCGGGCCTGCCGATCTTCAACCTGTATACGCTCGGTCCGACGCTGAGTTTCTCACCCGATGTGTTCGGGCTCACCGGCCGCCGCCTGGAGCGGCAGCAGGCGCTGGCGCAGCTCGAGGTCTGCAGATTGGCGGCCGCCCAGCTCGGCGTCACCGGCAATGCGGTCACGCAGGCGCTCTCCATTGGCGCGTTGCGCCTGCAGCTCGGCGCGGCGGCGGAAATCGCCGCCGAGGACGAGCAGAACGTGGAGCTCGTGGAACGAAAATTCGCGGCCGGCAAGGCGCCGCGCATGGACTTGCTGACCGCTCGCACCCAGCTCGCCAATGACCGATCGCTGCTGCCGGTCCTGGGCCAACAGCTGGCCGCGGCCGAGGATGCGCTTGCCGTTCTGGTCGGCAAGGCGCCCGGGGAGTGGCAGCCGCCGAGCTTCGAACTCGGCGAGTTCACGTTGCCGGCGCAATTGCCGCTGGTGTTGCCATCGGCCCTGGTGCGCCGGCGTCCGGACATTCTCGCGGCGGAGGCACAGCTGCACGCCGACAGCGCTGCCATCGGGGTCGCGACTGCGGAGCTGTATCCGAACATCGACTTGTCCGCCTCGCTCGACGCGGCCTCGTTGACCACCGGCGCGCTATTCGACCGCAACACCGCAGTATGGTCGCTGGGGGGAGGCTTGACGGCGCCGATTTTCCATGGCGGCGCATTGCGCGCGCAACGGCGCGCGGCGCTCGAGGGGTACCGGGCATCCCTGGCGCTGTATCGGGAGACGGTGCTGCAAGCCTTCGGTCAGGTTTCCGACACGTTGCGCGCGCTCGGTCACGATGCCGAACTGGTCGAGGATAGCCATGGCGCGCTCGATGCGGCCCGCGAAGCCCTCGACCTGCAACGCATCGGGTATGCCGCCGGCAAAAGCGATGTGTTGCGGCTGATCGATGCCGAGCGCAGCTACCAGCAGGCGCGCCTGGGTTATGCCCGCGCGACGGCGCAGCGGTACGTGGACAGCGCGCAGCTGCTGGTCGCGCTCGGCGGTGGTTGGTGGCAGGACGGCGGGGACGAGGTTCGCGGAGAGGGGGCGCAATGACTAACAAATCTCGGTCAGTCGCCGGGGCGGTTGCCGCGGTGATGCTGCTCGGCGGCGCCATCTGGGGGCTGCGCTACGCGCTGCATCCCGCGCACAGCGGCAACTCGTTGACTCTCTACGGCAATGTCGATATCCGGGAGGCGCAACCCGCCTTCAACGACAACGGGCCCATCACCGAAATGTACGTGCTGGAGGGAGCGACCGTCAAAAAGGGCGACCTGATCGCGAGGATCGACGACTCGCGGTATGCGGCCAGCCTGGCGCGGGCGCGCCGGCAGGCGGAGAGCCTGAAAGCCACCCTCGACAAGCTCATGCATGGTTCGCGCCCCGAGGAGATCGCCCAGGCAAAGGCGACCATGGAGGGGCTGCGCGCGATCTACGAGAACAACCAAGCGCTCTGTGCCCGCACGCTCGGATTGCTGCCGCAGGGCATCGCCTCGACGGAAGACCGCGACAATGCAGAGGCGGCGGTGCGTTCATCCCGCCAAAGCTACGAGGCGGCCAAGCAGCTCTACGTGCTCGCGGAGAAGGGCCCGCGCGTGGAGGATGTCGACGCGGCCCGCACCGCCTATCGGGCCGCCGCTGCGGCTGCCGATCTGGCGGAACGCGAATTCGCGGACACCCGCCTGTATGCACCCTCGGACGGCATTGTCGAAGACCGCATTCTGGAGCCCGGCGACATGGCCTCGCCCGGCACGCCGGTCTATACGATCGCGCTCAACGACCCGCTGTGGGTTCGCGCCTATGTCCCCGAAGCGGACCTCGGCAAACTGACCCTCGGCAGGCGGGCAACCATCGCGACGGACAGTTTCCCCGGGCGAGGCTACCGCGGTTGGGTGGGATATCTCTCGCCCTCGGCGGAATTCACCCCAAAGACGGTGCAGACCCCGGAGCTGCGCACCCGGCTGGTGTACCAGGTTCGCATCTACGCATGCGATGCGCGCGGCGAACTGCGCTTAGGGATGCCGGCAACCGTCACGATCGACCTCGCGTCCGTGTCCCGGGGCGCGGCCGATGCGCAGGCGCCGCAATGCGGCGATGACCATGATCGCGCCGACTGAGGAGCCCGAAGCGCTGCGGCTGCAGGGGCTGACGCGCGCCTTTCGCGCGGGTGCGCGCACGGTGGTCGCGGTCGACGGTGTCGACGCGACCGTCATGCGCGGCACGATAACCGGCCTGATCGGTCCGGACGGCGCGGGCAAGACGACCTTGATGCGGCTGAGTCTCGGCCTGTTGCGTCCCGATCGCGGGCGCATCGAGGTGATGGGCATCGATGTGGCCCGCCAGCCCGCACAGGCCCAGGCGCGCATCGGCTACATGCCTCAGCGATTCGGACTTTACGAGGACCTGACCGTCCAGGAAAACCTGGACTTGTACGCCAAATTGCAAGGGGTCGCATCCGCGCAGCGAGGGGCCCGTTACCGGGACCTTCTGCACATGACGGGCCTCGAGCCGTTCACGGCCCGGCTCGCCGGGCGACTGTCGGGGGGCATGAAGCAGAAGCTCGGCCTGGCGTGCACTCTCATCCGGGTGCCTGAACTGCTCATTCTCGATGAACCCACCGTCGGTGTGGACCCGGTCTCGCGGCGCGAACTGTGGGCGATCGTGGATCGACTGGTGCGTGCCGAAAAAATCACGGTGCTGGTGAGCACCTCGTATCTCGACGAGGCCGAACGCTGCCAGGCGGTGCTGCTGATGCACGAGGGACGGATCGTCGGGGCAGCGAGTCCCCGCGACTTCACGGCGCCGCTGGCCGGCCGGACGTTTCAGGTTGCGGCCGCAAGCGTCGGCAAGCGGCACCTGCAAGCGCGCCTCGCGGCGGCACCGGGCGTCGTGGATGCGACCATCCAGGGCGGATCCGTGCGCCTGGTCATGCAAGAACCCACGCCGCCCTCGGCCGCCGTGTTGCTGCCGGGCGTCCCCGACGTCAGCGTCACACCGGTCGCGGCGCGGTTCGAAGACGCTTTCGTCGCGCTGTTGAAGGCGCGCGACGGCTCAGGCAGCGGCGGAAGCGTCTCGGCGGCGCCGCCGCGCGGCCGGCCTGCGGGCGCGCCCGACGGCGATGGGGTGGTGATCGCGGCCCGCGGGCTGACCCGCCGCTTCGGCGACTTCGTGGCGGTCGACGACGTGAGTTTCGAGGTGCGCACAGGCGAGATCTTCGGCCTGCTCGGCGCCAACGGCGCGGGTAAGACCACCACCTTCCGCATGCTGTGCGGCTTGTTGCCGCCCTCCGCCGGCACTTTGCAGGTTGCGGGAATCGACCTGCGCACGGCCGCCTCCGAGGCGCGCCGCCGAGTCGGTTACATGGCGCAGAAATTCTCGCTCTACGGCGATCTGTCCGTAATGCAAAACCTGCGATTCTTCGGCAGCGCCTACCGCCTCCAGGGAGCGCGGCGGCGCGAGCGCCTGGACTCGGCGGTGCAGGAGTTCGGCCTCGGCGCCATGCTCGATCGCGTCGCGCGCGACTTGCCGCTCGGCTACAAGCAGCGCCTCGCGCTCGCCTGTGCGCTGATGCACGAGCCCGACATCCTGTTCCTCGATGAGCCGACTTCCGGCGTCGACCCGCTGGCGCGGCGCGAATTCTGGCGCCGCATCAATGCGCTGGCGGAAGGCGGCGTGACCGTGCTGGTGACGACTCATTTCATGGAGGAGGCGGAGTACTGCGACCGGCTGGTGATCATGGCGCAGGGACGGATTCTCCAGGCCGGCGACGCGGCGAGCCTGAAGGCGCGCGCGCGCAGTGCGGCGATTCCCGATCCCACCATGGAGGACGCGTTCGTCGCGCTGATCGGCGCGGCGGCGGAGCGGCGCGCCGCATGAGCGATTCGATCGGCCGGCTCGGCGGGCTGCTGCGCAAGGAGTTCCTGCAGATCATGCGCGATCCTTCGGCGATCGCGATCGCGTTCGTGTTGCCCGCATTCCTGCTGTTGATCTTCGGCTACGGCGTGACGCTCGATGCGCGCGAGGTGCCGCTCGCGGTGGTCGTCGAGAAGCCGGATGCCGGCACGGCGGATTTCGCCGGCAAGCTGGCGCAGTCGGCGTATTTTCGGACCTATGCGTTCGCCGCCATTCCCGACGCGGAGCGCGCCTTGGATGCGCACCGGGTGACCGGCATCGTCTGGCTGCGCGAGGACTTCACGCGGCGCATGTACTCGAGAGATCCGGCGGCGCTCGGCGTGATCGTCAACGGCGTCGAGGCGAACAATGCGCGGCTGATCGAGGGCTATCTGCAACAGGTCTGGGGAGCCTGGCTGCAGGGGCGCACCCGCGAAGGCGCAGGACCTGCGGCTCTGGCGGTGGCGGTGCAGCCGCAGATCCGCTTCAATTCCGCCGTCAGCAGCCGCAATTATCTGATACCCGGCCTGATCGCGATGATCATGACGCTGACCGGTGCGCTGTTGACCGCCCTGGTCATTGCACGGGAGTGGGAGCGCGGCACCATGGAGACGCTGTTGGTGACGCGGGCGACGATCCGCGAGATTCTGCTCGCAAAACTGCTGCCGTATTTCGTGCTCGGCATGGGCGGCATGGCCGCGTCGGTGGTCCTGGCGGTGACGCTGTTCGGCGTGCCGTTTCATGGCTCGCTCGGCGTGCTGAGCGTCGCCTCCGCCTTGTTTCTGCTCGCCGCGCTCGGCATGGGGTTGCTGATCTCGAGCGTGGCGCGCAACCAGTTCGTGGCGGGCCAGATCGCCATCATCGTGACCTACCTGCCGGCCTTCATTCTCTCCGGCTTCATCTTCGACATCGGCAGCATGCCGGCGCCCGTGCGCCTGGTCACCCATGTGGTCGCGGCCCGCTACTTCGTCGCCATCCTGCAGAGCGTGTTTCTGGCCGGCGATGTCTGGTCGGTGATCATCCCGAATGCCGCCGCGCTGCTCGTCATGGCAGTGGTCTTCCTCGGCGCCGCCCGCCTGATCGCACGCAAACGGCTGGATTGACCGCCATGTGGCGCGCGGTGCTGGCATTGATCGTCAAGGAGTTGCTTGCCATTCTCAAGGATGGCAAGAGCCGGATGGTGCTGGTCGGACCGCCGCTGATCCAGCTCATGGTGTTCGGGTACGCCGCCACCTTCGACCTGGACCATGTGCCGATCGCCGTGTACGACCAGGACCACAGCGCCGCGTCGCGCGACCTCATCGCTCATTTCCTGGGATCGCCGGTATTCGAGCAGATCGCCGCGCTGCGCTCCGAGGCCGACGTCGCCGGCTTGCTCGATTCCCGAAAGGTCGACATGGTGCTGGTCGTCGACCGGCGCTTCACCCGCGATCTGCTGCTGCACGAACCGGCTCCGGTGCAGTTGATCCTCGACGGACGGAACTCGAACACCGCGCTGCTCGTGCTGGGGTACGCGAACACCATCATCACGGACTTCAGTCTGGACTGGGGGCGCACGCACGGCGGCCGCGGCGCTCCCGCGCTGCTCGACCTGCGTGCCCGCTACAATCCGACGCTCAGTTCACAGTGGTTCATCGTGCCGGGAATCGTCGCGGTGCTCACTCAGGTGGTCACGCTGCTGGTGGTTGCGCTGTCGGTGGCGCGGGAGCGCGAGGCGGGGACCTTCGATCAGCTGCTGGTGACGCCCCTGCGCCAGATCGACATCCTGATCGGCAAGGGCCTGCCCGGATTGTTGATCGGCGGCATCGAGGCATCGATCATCATTCTCGCCGCCGTCCTCTGGTTCAAGGTGCCGCTGCGCGGCGGCTTATTGCCGCTGTATCTCGGGCTATTGCTGTTCGTCGCCGCGATCACCGGCATCGGCCTGATGATTTCCTCGCTCGCCGCCACCCAGCAACAGGCGCTGCTCGGCGCATTTCTGTTCATGGTGCCGTCGATCACTCTCTCGGGGTTCGCAACGCCGATCGGCAACATGCCGGATTTCATCCAGGAACTCACCGAGTTCAATCCATTGCGGCATTTTCTCGCGGTCGTCCGCGGTGTCTTTCTCGAGGGGGCCACGGCGGGGTCGCTGGTGCCGCATTACTGGCCGATGGCGCTGATCGCCGCGGTGAGTCTGGTGGCCGCGGGGTGGCTGTTTCGCAGGCGGGCGTATTAGCCCCGGCCCCGGCTGTCGATGCCGTTGACGGTGCCGGGCGTGCGCTGCGCCGAGGACATCGGGCGCCGCTCCCGGGCACTTATACCTGCGTCCTGTCGATCAACGTCAGATGCAGCTTCACCAGATGGGCGATGGAACGCGCACCCATCTTCTCCATCACCTTGGCGCGATGGATTTCAACGGTTCGTTCGCTCAGCTCCAGGTCGATGGCGATCACCTTGTTGGCGGCGCCCTGAACCACCAATTCCATGACCTGGCGCTCGCGCGGCGTCAGGGACTCCAACCGGCGCAGCACCTCGGCGCGGCGTGCGACCGTATTGCGATTCTCGGCGTCGAGCTTCAACGCATGATTGATCCGATCGAGCAGGTCCTGATCGCGGAAGGGCTTCTGGATGAAATCGAATGCCCCTTCCTTCATCGCCTGCACGGCCATCGGGACGTCCCCGTGACCGGTGATGAAGATGACCGGCAGCATCGAGCCCATGCGATTGAGGTGACGTTGAACCTCGAGGCCGCTCATGTCCGGCATGCGGACATCCAGCACGAGGCAGCCCGGTGCGTCGGCTTTGATTTGCGCCAGGAAGTCGACCGGCCGCGAAAAAAAGCCGGTCTGGTAGCCGACGGTGCTCAACAGGGCGTCGAGTGCACTGCGCATCCCCTCATCGTCGTCCACCACGTACACGACATGCGCGCCGATCCGCTCGTTGTCCTTCGCCATCAGCGCTCCGCTCGAGATTCCGCGAGCGGCAGCCGGAACCAAAAGCGGCAGCCACCCACCGGTAGATTATCAAACCCGATGGTCCCCTCGTGCGATTCGATGATCGCCCGGCTGGAGGCCAGACCGAGCCCGGTGCCCTGCGGTTTGGTGGTGAAGAAGGGCCGGAACAGCTGGGCCTGCAGGTCGACGGGGACTCCGGGCCCTGAATCGGTGACACCGGTCTCGACCGAATAGCGATCGGCGGAAACGTCGATCCGGACCAGGGGTGATTCCGGCCGGTTGGTGCCCGCGCCGGCATCGACTGCGTTTTGGGCAAGCGCATACAGCACATGCTGGATTCGCAGCCGATCGACCAGCAAGTCCGGCACCGGTTCGGCGGTGTCCACGCGCACTCGACCCCCCGCGGCGGCGGCGAGGACGTCGAGCACCGGCCGTAATTCTTCGATGAGTTCCGGCAACCGGCAGCGTTTGCGTTCGGGCAGCTGCTGTTCGAAGAGCCGCCGGATGCGCTGGATGCCTTCACCGGCCCCGAGAGCCGCGCGGTTGATCTCCCGAAACACATCCAGGGCGCGGCTCACCATGGGCTCCGGGCGGTTCAGCATGCGTTCTCCCGCCTGGGAGAAAGTCGCGATCGCTCCCAGCGGTTGATTGAGCTCGTGCGCAACGCCGCTCGCCATTTCCGCAAGCGCCGACGCGCGGGCAATTTCCATCAATTGCCGCAGAACGAGATCGGGCCCTGACCACTTCATATGAGTATCGTCCAATTGTCTCTCTCGCTCGCCATGTGCGCGGCAACCCGCGCTCGCCGTGCTCCCCGCACGGCCCGGATCGCCGCAGCCAGTGTGCCGATTCGGACGGGCGACTGCAGTCCGTGAATTCCGCAATATCCTGCGCCACTCCCTTAGAGGCTCATGGGCCTCGCGCCCAACGGGTCGCTTCATCCGGTCTTGGCGGCCGATCGCGGGCCGCCGCCGGATCCACCGCGGAAGCATGGTATCGCAGCCGGGACAATCCCTCGACCCGGGGGCGTTTCGGCGCGCCTTGCGCGTTCAATGCCGGAGTCTGCGGACGGCGCTTCGATCGTCAGGGAGCGTCACCCTGGTCAGGGGCTGCGACGGGTGCACCGAGCGTCACCCGCAGCTCGTGCGTCCGCCCGTCGTCGGCCAATGGCACCTGACATTCGCGGGCCGGCAGCTCGACGCCGTCGAGCTCCGCTCGAGCGATGCCGCGGCAGACCCGATCCGGGTTCTCGATGCGGATCTCGTAGCGCGCGGAGGCGTGCTTGAAGGAGATTTCGAAGCCCGGCCAGTCCGCGGGGATGCACGGTGTCAACAGAAGCTTTCCGGCCCGCACCCGAAACCCCAGGATCCACTCGAGCCCGGCGCGGTACATCCAGCTGGCGGAACCGGTGTACCACGTCCAGCCGCCGCGCCCGACGTGCGGCGCCACCGAGTAGACGTCCGCAGCCACCACATAGGGCTCCACCTTGTAGCGCTGCACGTCCGCGCGGCTGCTCGTATGGCTGATCGGGTTGAGTATCGCGAACAGCTCCGCGGCGCGGCTGCCGTGCCCCAAGATGGCCTCGGCAATCACGGCCCAGGCGGCGGCGTGCGTATATTGACCGCCGTTTTCCCGAATGCCGGGCGGGTATCCTTTGATATACCCGGGATCGTGTCCGCCGCGATCGAACGGCGGGGTGAAGAGCAGGACGAGCCCGGCGTCCGGCGGTACCAGCTGGCTTTCCACGCTCGCCATGGCGCGCCGCGCGCGGCCGGCCTCGGCGGCGCCGGAAATCACACCCCAGGACTGCGCGATCGAGGCGATGCGGCATTCGCTGTTGGCAACCGAACCGAGCGGCGTTCCGTCGTCGAAGTAGCCGCGCCGGTACCAGCCGCCGTCCCATGCCTCCTCGAGCGAGCTCAGCAGCGCCGCGGCGTGCTTCAGCCAGCCGGTCGCGCGTGCCTGCTCGCCGCGCGCCGCGGCGATGGGCGCGAACGAGGTGAGCGTCGCGTGAAGAAACCACCCGAGCCAGACACTCTCGCCCTTGCCCTTGGCGCCGACGCGGTTCATGCCGTCGTTCCAGTCGCCGGTCCCGAACAGCGGCAGGCCGTGTGCGCCGATGCCGAGCCCGCGATCAAGCGCCCGCGCGCAATGCTCGAAAAGCGTGGCGGTCTGCTCCGCGATCCCGGGCAGGAAGAACGCATCGTGCTCGTCGGGCTGCAGCGGACGACCGTCGAGAAACGGGATCTGCTGGTCGAGCACCGCAGCGTCACCGGTGGTTTCGATGTATTGAACGGCGCAGTACGCGAGCCAGACCACATCATCGCTGATGCGGGTGCGGACCCCCTGGCCGCCCGCGGCGCCGGCGACCGCGGGCAACCACCAGTGCTGCACGTCTCCCTCGCTGAACTGCCGGCCGCCGGCGCGCAGCAAATGCTCGCGCGTCAGGTCGGGTCTCGCGACGGCGAGCGCCATGCCGTCCTGCAGCTGATCGCGAAAGCCGTAGGCGCCGCTCGCCTGATAAAACGCGGTTCGCGCCCAGACCCGGCAGGCGATGGCCTGATAGAGCAACCAGCGATTGAGGACGATATCCAGGGAGCGGCTCGGCGTTCTAACCTGGACCGTGCCGAGAACTTGTTCCCACTGCGCAATGACCTCCCCCAGGACGGCGTCCAGATCGGCATTGCGGTAGCGGGCGAGCAGCGCTCGCGCGGCCGGTGCGTCGGCGGCCTCGCCGAGAAGAAAGACCACCTCGGTCGACTCGCCGGGACCGAGCGTGAGCACGGTCTGCAGAGCGCAGCAGGGATCGAGGCCCGCGCCGGCTCGCCCGGCGAGCGGGGTGCGCGCGGCCAACGCGGCCGGCCTGTCGAGCGAGCCATGGCGGCCGAGGAATTCTCCGCGGTCCGCGGTCCATTGCGACTGCTGCCCGGCAAGATCCGCAAATGCGACCCGCGAGCCGAAGGCGGCATCCCACGGATTGCGCGCGAACAAGGCGCCGGTGTCTGCGTCGTGCTCGGTCTGAATGAACGGCGCCGAGGCGCCGCGCGAGGTGCCGAGCACCCACTCCGCATAGGCGGTGATCGACAGCCGCCGCGCGCGCTTCGAGTTGTTGCGGATCGTCAGGCGCGAGATCTTGATGGGGTCGCCCACGGGTACGAACAGACAGAGATTCAGCCCGATCTCCCGGGCAACGACTTCGAATCGGCTATATCCCTGCCCATGCCGACCCGTGTAGGTCGCGGCCGGGTCGCGGATCGGCGCGGCCGTCGGTCCCCACACATCGCCGGTGTCCTCATCGCGCACATACAGCACTTCGCCGGGACGATCGGCGACCGGATCGTTGGACCAGGGAGTGATCTGATGTTCCCGGCTGTTCAGTGCCCAGGTGAAGCCGCCGCCGTCGGCGGCCACTTGAAAGCCGAAATGCGGATTGGCGATGACGTTGATCCACGGTGCGGGAGTCGACTGTCCGGGCGCCAGCAACGTGACGTATTCGCGGCCTTGCGCGTCGAAGCCGCCCAGGCCATTGAAGAATTCGAGAGTCGAGCCGGTCGCGGCGGCCGCAGTGCCGCCCGCAGTGCCGCCCGCCAGGGCCGCCGCCACGGCCTGCGTCCCGGCCGCAACCCGCATCGACGGCGCGGGGGGCGGGAGGGGCTTGCGCAGCCGATCGAGCTGATCCGCGATGCTGCCGCGCCGGGCGACCAGTACCACTCGCGCAACCGAGGACAGCAGCGCCCGCGTTTGTGCGGAGATGAGGTCGGCGCGCAGCACGAACACGGAGGCCCGCACTTTGTGGGCGCTCAAGATGGGCCGCGATTGACTCATGCGCGCCAGGGTTTCGAGCGCGTTTTGCAAATCCTGAACGTAGGATGCGGCACGCTCGTTCAGGATCACCAGATCCGACCCGAGGCCTTTCATCTGCCAGTATTCGTGCGCGCGCAGCAGTTGACGGGCGATGTCGATGTCCTCGACGGCGTCGATTCGCAGCAGGAGAATCGGCACGTCGCCCGAGATTCTCTGAGCCCACAGCCCCGCCGGCGGACCGCTGCCGTCGCGGATCGTATGCGACGGCGGGCGCATCGAGGCGTCGGCGTAGAGCAAATGGCCTGCAAGCCGCTGAAACAGGCTCGCCTCGGACGAGTCGATGCCCAGATGACGCAGCTGCACCTGCGCCTGCGTCCAGGCGAGGGTGGCCGCCCGCTCGAACGAGTTGCCTTCGTGATGCTTGTCGAGCAGATCGAGAATCGCTTCGCGCGATGAGGCGACTCCCGTCCAGAATGCAATTCGTGAGGTCGCGCCGGCGGCCACCAGGATCCGATAGCGCAGCGCGAACACGGGATCCAGCACCGTGCCCACGGTGCCGGACAGGCGCCGGCCGTCGAGCACCGCCAGGGGCGAGCGGGCTTCGCGTCCGCGGCCCAGAAAGCGCGCCCGATCCGTTTCGATTTCCGGCTCCCCCAACGCGGTATTTTCGACCACCGCATGATGAGCCGCCCAGATGTCCGGCTCGTCCGGCGCGCGCTTGCGGCGGGTTGCGAGCAGTGTGTGGCGCTTGGCCACGTATTCGGTTTGCACGAAGAGCTTGGAGAAGGCCTGATGCGCGGCGTCAGCCGCCGGCGCGGCGAGCGCCAGTTCCGCATAGGAGGTCACCTCCAGCTCGCGGTCGCGATGACCGGTGTTGGTGATCGACAGGCGCCGCACTTCGGCGTCGTCCTCGGGCGACAGCACGACCTCCATGGTCGTCGTGAGCGTTGCATCCCGGCGGATGAAATCCGCCCGATCTTCGGCAAACGTCACCTGGTAGGCGTCGGGCTCGACGCCGCTCGGCTGAAAACCCGCCGACCAGACGGCGCCGCTCACCACATCGCGCAGGAAGACGTAGCTGCCGGTGTCGTCACGCGTGGCGTCTTCCCGCCAGCGGGTCACTGCGATATCGCGCCAGCGGCTGTAGCCGGAGCCGGCGCTGGTGAGCATGACCGAATAGCGGCCGTTCGCGAGCAGATGGGTCTGCGGGGTGGCCTCGTTGGTACGGTGTAGACGGCGGACTTCGGGGAGCCGCGTGTCGGCGAGGGGTGCGGCCGTCTTCACCTGCTCGGTGCGCGGACTGACCGCCATGACATCGCGCGGCGCGCGCTCCTGCAACAGCAATTCCGTCGCCTGAATGCCGGGCTCGGCGTGGAAGCGCGCGCGCATCCGCCCATCGAGCAGGACGTTGGCGATGGCGACGATGGTCATGCCCTGATGATGCGCCATGTACGCCCGAACGATGGCGACCGCGGCTCCGTCCGGAACGCGCGAGCGCGTGTAGTCGAGCGCTTCGTAATAGCCGTAGCGGCCGCGCCCGCCGATGGCGGTGAGCCGCTCGAAATTGCGCATCGCGCGTTGCGGATCGACCATTGCCGCAAGCGCGGTGGCGTAGGGCGCCACCACGGCGTTGTCACTCAGCCCGCGCTTGATGCCCAAGCCCGGGACGCCGAAATTCGAGTACTGATAGGTGAGCTCGATGTCGCGCGCATTGTAGGCGGACTCGGAGATTCCCCAGGGGACTCCGAGCTCGGCGCCATAGCGGATCTGGCGCTCGACGACCAGGCGGCTGGTCTGCTCCAGCAGGCTGCCGGCGGGGGCGCGCATGACCAGCGACGGCATGAGGTATTCGAACATGGAGCCTGACCAGGAGATCAGCGCAGCGCCCCTGCCGATCGGCGTGATCGAGCGCCCGAGGCGGAACCAATGGCGGGCGGGCACATCGTCTTTGGCAATCGCGATGAAGCTCGCCAAGCGGGCCTCGGAGGCGAGCAGATCGTAACAATTGGAGTCCAGAGTCCCATCCGCGGTGCAGCCGATCGAGAGCAGCCGGCGCCGCCGGGCGTAGAGGAAATCGAACTGCATTGCGCCCGGCATCTGGCGCGCCGTCGCTTCGATCGCCGCGAGGCGCCGGTTCAGGGCGTGCTTCGCAGCCTCCGACTGCACCACATCCTCGCGCCAATCCTCCATGGAACGCTGAGTCGCCTCGCTCCAGAACAGCAGATCCGCCCCGGCCTCGTCGCTCCACTCGCCGGCGAGCGTGCGGACGATATCGACCAGCGTTGCGGCGAGCGGGATGAGCGCCGCCAATCGGGTCGCCGTGTCGATGGTCGCGGCAGCAGCCTCGGCCTCGGCGGCTTCCAGGGCGGCCGCAAGCGTCGCGATGGCCCCGTCGATTTGACCGCGCGAGGTGGCGTGCATCCGACGATCGTCCGGCAGCTCGAGCCGGGCTGCACGCGCAAGATCGAGGGAATCGCGCACGCCGGTGAAGGATTCGCGATCGATGAGCGGGCGATCGATCCAGCCGCGGCACGCGTTCGACAGGGCGATCAGGTGCGCCGCCAGATTGCCGCTGTCGACGCTCGAGACGTACCGGGGGTCGAGCGGGCGCAGATCACGCGTGTCATACCAATTATAGAAATGGCCGCGAAACCTCTCCATACGGGTCATGGTGGAGAGCGTCGCCTCCACGCGTTGCGCGAAGTCGAGAGTTCCCAACCAGCCGAAGTCGCGGGCGCTCACGGCCGACAACAGATACAGACCCAGATTGGTCGGTGAGGTGCGATGCGCGAGCACGGCCCGCGGGTCCTCCTGGAAGTTGTCCGGGGGCAGCATCCGATCATCGGCCGTCACGAAGGTCTCGAAGTATCTCCAGGTACGCCGCGCAATCAGCCGCAAGGCGTGCGCGTCCGGGGGCGACATGGCGAGACGTCCGGCCACGCGCGGGGAGATGCTGGTCCAAACCGCGATGGCGGGCGAGGCCGCCCAAAGCAGCAGGAACGGCGCCGCGAGCCAGGCGTTCTGCGGCCGAAACCGGGCGACGAGCAGGGCTCCGACGGCGGCGACCGCCACGGCGCCGGCCATGCGGACATAGGCGCTCGGCAGCGTGAGACGGAATCCGCGCCTGGCTTGCGCCGAGGTGACCCACTGCAGCAGGTTCCGCCGGCTCACCACCAAGCGGTACAGGGTGCGGCCGATCGCCTCCATCATCGAGGTTGCCTGATCCGCCAGAAAGGCCACCAGCAAGGCGGTTTGCG
>VFSW01003649.1_pt1 | contig 23083 bp, 21 predicted proteins | sample 5358111 | NCBI WGS metagenome assembly VFSW01 (sample SAMN11554181, study PRJNA540505) | mine drainage metagenome | isolation source: sediment from site ElyBrook_90M | place: USA: Ely Copper Mine, Vershire, VT | collected 2017
TGTCTGTGTACAAGTCGTTCGGCGAGGTCTCCGCCGGATACGCGTTCGTCCCCTGCTACTGCACCGCCGTGAGCCTGCCAAAGGCGTTCTGCGAGTACGAGCCGTTGTACGGGTTCGTGTCCCAGGAGTACGTCGTCCGCTGCGTCGTGTCCTCGGTGAACGTCCCATTCGACACGTTCCCCCGCTGGATCGTCGTCACCCGCTTGTAGGAATCATAAGTGTAGACAGTTCTCTGGCTCTTGTTATCCGTCTTCGTCGCCAGCGTCCCGTCCGCGTTGTACGTGTAGCTCACCGTCCCCGTCTCCGGGTTCTTCTCGCTCTGCAGATAGCCGGTGTTGTTGTAGTTGAACCAACGGCTCTGATACTGATATATCGACCCGTTGTAGCTCGCCATCGTCACGCCCGTTAGATGGTTCAGCAGATCGTTGCCGTACTACGTCCAGTTATCGTAACTCCGGTTGGCGGAGAACGCCGGGCAGTTCACGTTCGGCTCCCGCACAACCCACATGAACACAAACGTGCCGATCTCGCACTGCCCCAGCTCCCCCCGCGCCGATCTTCATCACCACGTTGCCCCAATACACGTAGCTCCTCTTGTGCCTGCCCCGTCCTGCGTGGATATGCTAAGGCCCGGTCGGCCCTACATCGGCGCAACGTCCGCTCGGTTCATCACAGTAGTAGGTGGGACCACGCGAGCGGTACTCGCGAACTTCCGGCGGAGGCAATCGCGGCAGGAAGCGATTGTAAATCGGATAGCCAGTCATGCCAGCAAACCACCACCCATGCTCGACGACGATCTCCAACCAGGGCGAGCCCGCACGGCGCCGAAGCATCTCGCTCAGCTTCTCCGCATCTCGAAGGTGCCATTGGCTCGTTGTGTCGACGAACATCGCGACGGAGTAAAACGGCTTCGGGGCCGGTCCCGCACCCGACCGGTGAAACGAAACCCACCTTAGCCAAGCCGTCCGATCACGGATGCGGATACAGAACGGGTCACACGCGCTCAGGACCTGTGACTCGACCCGGCCATCCCGAAACCGCATCCGGACCGCCGCGCAGTTGCCAACCCTGATCAACTCCGCCGTCGCCGGTACCGTCGTTGGCTCGGATAGGTACGCCTTGCGCCAGCCATCGAAGGTAACGTCGGTGACGTGCAACCCTCCAAGGTAGCCCCGTCCGTCTTGGCGGTCCGTGAAGACCACATATCGAACAAGAGCCGATGTCGGATGCTGGAGTAAGAATCTCTCACACATGCCGATGACCGTGGCTCTCGAAAACGTTCGTGGTGGAACGACCACAGCCGTCTCCAGCGCGGAACCCGCCCGCCGGGAGGAAATCGTTGCCGGTTCGTTTGCCAGTGTGTTCGCCGCAGCAAGCACGACGCCAAGGCAAGTCATAGTCACGCGCCCCTCCCTAGATCGGCGGCCTTGGCGTCTTCGTGCAATCCGTCCCAATCCAAGCGCTGATCGCATGAGTCGAGCCATCACCAGGCCTGACCAAGCCGTAGCTGCCGAAAAGCTTGAAAAGGTCGTTGTCAAACAACCCGGTGAATGCGTGGAGCAGCTCGTGAACAAGTATGTCCTCCTGAGCGGGCTCATTGTTGCCCAAGTTCGTCAAGATGCCGTTGCCCACGAGGATTGTCGGAGTAATCCCGTCGGTTATGGTTACCGCCGCCTGACCAAGGCTGAGCGAGTTGAACAACGTGGTGGGGTCGCCGTTCCCCGAAACCTGATTCTGAGTATAGCCGGCATCGGGCTGCTGCTGTGCGGCGTAAAAATTCACTTGGAGCGCAAAACCCTCGAAAAGCCCGGTCGAGAACCCGGGGACCGCTTTCTGGAAGACGCGATCACAATTCGACGATGCAAAGTTTGCGAAATAGTCGAGCAGTCTGCTCCGAGCCCACTCGTTCGTCTTGATGTCCCACGGTACAGCCAGCCCCACGCCCGCCGATAGCGAGGCCCCGCCCGGACCACTTCCGCTCCCCGGCCTAACGATCAGGCCTTCGGAAGCCGAGCTCCCACCACCCGCGAAGCCCTCCAAGGCAAGCATCGCCGCCACGTCTACGCACCACGTCGCGTCGCACAGCCCCGCGGGGTCCATCCGGTTGACCGGATCATTCCTCGTATACGTGTATCGGTTCCAGCTTTGCGGATCATACGGGTTTCCCCGTCCGCCGTTGTTCGCCAAGTACGGGTCCGGCGTCAGGAACCGCCCGGTCACGTTGTTGTAATACCGATTCCACGCGTAATCCAGCCCGCTCTCCGAGTCCCGCCGGTACGTCGCGAACTTCACCCGGTCGTTCGGACTCGACCCAAACTTCTCCTCGCCCCACGGGTAAAACTGCTGGTACGTGTCCCCGCCTCCAAACACCAGGCTCTTGTCGTCAATCACGCTGCCCACCTGATCCGTCGACACAGCCTGGATCCCGTTCCCGTACACGCCGTCGTAGCCCAGGTTCGGCTCCCCGTGCCCGATCAACCGCCCCGCGAAGTACACCGAGTAGTCCTTCACCGTCGCCGTCGCATACGCCGCATACCCGCTCCCCGGCGGGTTGAACTGCAACGTGTACGTCGCCACCCGCGACCCGTTCACCCCGTACAGGTAAAACTCCTCGGTCACCGTGCCGTTGTCGTTAACCAGCCGCCACACCCGCTGATTCGCCGCATTGTAGGCGTAATGGTTCCACCCGTCCAACTGGATCATCCGGTTCTGCATGTCATACGCCATCGACGAAATCCCCGGCGTCGAGATCGTGTTCCCGTTGAAGTCGTAGTCCTCGCTCAGGCTCCCGTTGTTCGCCAGATTCACGTTCTGCACCAGGCTCGGCGCCAACCCCGCCGTCACGTTCTTCTGCAACAGGTTGCCCATCCCGTCGCAGACGTAACCCTCGGTCCACAACACCTGCGTACCCTTCACCATCGTCGCCCCGGCCAGCCGGTCCAGCGCGTCGTAAGTGAAGCTCGTCGTGTTCCCGTCCCCGAGGTTGATCTTCTGAGCGATCTTCCCATTCTCGGCCCCCACCGGGTACACAAACTGCCTCTGCTCCGTCGAATCGCCGATCTCCGTCAACTGCCCCATCGAATTGTACGTCCGCGTATCGCAGTAGCCGAAGTAGCAGACGCTCAGCACCTGGCTCGAAGGATTGTAGTTCACCCAACTCACCTCCGATGTCGTGCTTTCGGTCATCCCGGTCGGACGCCCCATGGTGTCGTAGGTTGCGTTGAACACGGGCCCGGCCACCGGCGTCTGCCCCTGGCCCGTGCCAGTGAACTCCGGCGGATACGTCATCTGCGTCACCCTAATCTCATCCGCCAACAACGCACTACTCACGGATTCGACGTTTAGACAACCTCAGTCATGAGACCTGGCGCCACCCTTAGCCCACTCTCGAAGAAGCGCTGCAGTCGCTGGGCTAATCCACTGAGGATTTCGTGCAATGGGTTGGACGATCTCAATCGAATCAAGACTAGGGTTCCAATATCCGACAGCCAAGCACGCATCTCTGTTCTTGTCCGTAGCGCCCAGGAACCGCTTCCGCCCAAAAGAACCGCGGCTTCGATAGAAACACTCGTCCGGCGTGGCTGTGGCCACCAGCACTTCGCCGACGTTGTTTATGGAAGGGGTGTCCGACAGCGTATCGTGAGTGGCAAGGCACCTTGCGGAGCCTGGGGGAGAAAGAACACACAACGGCCGGCCGCTTCGCGTATAGACCAACTTTGACCCGTCGGGGCTTATGTCGAACTGGTAAGAGTCAACATCTGGAGCCGCGGCTGCAGTGGGTCTTGGAGGAAATCCAACCCAAATCCCGCTTTCGCTCGAACCCAACAGCCCAAGCACGACCCTACGATCACTACTGCACCGGAACCATGCGTACGGAGACAGCCGGATCTGCTCATTCGTGAGCAGGTCAAGCACGCCGGAGCCTCGACGGTTGGCGTCGTGGGCCCAGAAGATGCCTCCGCACGTGGCAATCACAGTATCCTCCCCGTCGACGACGTGTCTGGCCTGGCGCGATCTCAGATCAACCACGTCGGCCGAAAAAGTCACCCTCGCGCCATGTGCTGTCTCAGAGCCTATCCGCGACGAGACAAGTCCGACGCTGGGCACGGCACCGTCCACGGCGAACTCTTCTATGTTGCCCCGCTGAGTCACCTGGGCCGACACGCCGCCGCATTCCACGTGTACGTCGCCCCTCTGCAAATACGCGAAACACAGCTCGCGCGCCTGGCCAAGACCGCCGGGCTTTAGCAAGATCACAGCCGCAAGGCAGGCCACGAACGCGGAGATTGAGCCTTCAAGGGCGCGACGACATTGACCTCCAGCCATTGAGTGGTCGTTCAATCGGCCCTTTGCACCCACTGACGCGCCAAGCCTCCTGCAATCTTTGAAGTCGCCTTGCACCCGCAACGTCCGATACTGTTGCCCAATCAGATCTCGGGCTCCATTCCGGGCAAGAACCCATACCACACGCCAGGAGTATCGACAGGATCGCCTGGTGCAAAGAAAAGTATATGGGACGAGGATGCCCCGCCCTCCCCGAACGGGTTTGGTTCCGCTGGCACGCACGGTATGTAAGGCCTTGCCGAGCTGAGCCGCTTCGCCCAGTAGGATCCAGGTGTTATCGCGACGTCTGCGGGCCCAGTCGAGCTCTGAGATCCGACGAACGAAGTAACCTGCCCGGACGCCGATACGCCCGTAACAATCCCAGCGTGCCCAGGAAACAGGATGATATCGCCCACCTGCCAGCCAGATGTATCCGGTGAGAAGAGCGTTGGTACTTGAGAAGTCGTGAACTGATCCTTTGAGGGCGGCTGGTCAAACGGGAGCGTCGAGCTGAAAGGTATTCCAGCTAATGCTTGAGCTAGGAGGCCGCTGCAGTCAATTCCCTGCAGCGTTCCGCCGCTATTAAACAGGCAGTGAGAGCTGCCTGGATGACCTAGCCCCTGACCTACGTACGACTCCGCAGCACTTATTATCTGTTGTCGTTGCTTGGCAGTAGTGACGGGAACGTAACCAGGAGGACACAGTGCCCACGAATCATTAGTTCCCTCCGGATCATCCAACCCATACCCATACCGGTTCCAATTCTGCGGGTTGTACGGATCCGCGCTCCCCTTATACGGGTCCGGCGTCAAAAACCGCCCCGTCGCATTGTTGTAATACCGATTCCACGCATAGTCGATCCCGCTCTCCGAATCCCGCCGGTACGTCGCAAACTTCACCCGGTCGTTCGGACTCGACCCGAACTTCTCCTCGCCCCACGGGTAAAACTGCTGGTACGTGTCCCCGCCTCCAAACACCAGGCTCTTGTCGTCGATCGCGCTGCCCACCTGATCCGTCGACACGGCCTGAATCCCGTTCCCGTACACGCCGTCGTAGCCCAGGTCCGGCTCCCCGTGCGCGATCAACCGCCCCGCGAAGTACACCGAGTAGTCCTTCACCGTCGCCGTCGCGAACGCCGCGTACCCGCTCCCCGGCGGGTTGAACTGCAACGTGTACGTCGCCACGCGCGACCCGTTCACCCCGTACAGGTAGAACTCTTCCGTGACCGTGCCGTTGTTGTTCACCAGCCGCCACACCCGCTGGTTCGACGCGTTGTAGGCATAATGGTTCCACCCGTACAACTGGACCATCCGGTTCTGCATGTCATACGCCATCGACGGAATCCCCAGCGTCGAGATCGTGTTCCCGTTGAAGTCGTAGCCCTCGCTCAGGCTCCCGTTGTTCGCCAGATTCACCGTCCGCGCCAGGCTCGGCGCCGACCCCGCCGTCACGTTCTTCTGCAGCAGGTTGCCCATCCCGTCATACACGTAGGCCGTGCCCCAGCCCGCCGAAGACGCCGCCCACCGCGATGCGTCCGCACGCTCCTTGCGCGCTCCACTTGCGAAGCTCAAGCCGCCAGCGCCTTTTCGAGCGCGGAGGCGGCGGCGAGCAGCTTCGCCTCCTCGAACGCGTTCGCCACCATCTGCAGACCCAGGGGCATCGCGCCCGGCGCCGTGCGCGCGGGAATCGAAATCGCGGGCAGGCCGGTCAAGTTGATCGCGCGGACCAGACGCGTGGCCGCAAGCCGCGTATCCACCGCCTTGCCGCCCAGCGTCACTTCCCGCTCGCCGATGCGCGGGGCGGCCATCGGCGTGGTGGGCGTCAGGAGGAAGTCGATCTTCTGAAAGACCGCCCGGAACTCCGCGCAGAGCTTGCGCCGCAGACGCTGGGCGTCGACATAATCGGCGGCGGCTATGAACAGCCCCTGCTCGAGCAGCGCGAACACGTCATCACCGAACATTTCCCTTTGCGCCATGCGGCCGCGGTAGACAGACGATGCCTCGGCCAGAAGAATCGTCCGGCCCACCGTGTTCAATGCCTCGATGTCCGGCACGGCAATCGACACGATGCGGGCGCCCATCCCGGCGGCGCGCTCGGCCGCGTTCAGCGTGGCCGCGATGGCCTCGGGCGCGGCGTCCTCAAGGTAATAGTTCCGCGGAATTCCCAGGCGAATTCCCTGCATCGAGAAGCGCGACACCGCATACGGCACACGTTCGCGGCGCACCGACGCGGGGTCGCGCGCGTCGAAACCCGCCATCGCATCCAGCATCAGCGCCGCGTCGGCGCTCGTGCGCGCCATCGGACCGGCGTGATCGAGCGTCAGCCCCAGCGGCTGAATGCCGTGGCAGCTCACCAGGCCATAGGTCGGCTTCAGTCCCGCGATCCCGCAGAAGGAAGCGGGGATGCGGATCGAGCCGCCCGTATCCGTGCCCGTCGCGCCCAGCGCCATGCCGGAGGCCACCGCCGCGCCCGACCCGCCGCTCGATCCGCCGGGAATGCGCTCGGGGTCGTGCGGGTTGCGCACCGCGCCGAAGTGCGGGTTGGCGCTGGTGATGCCGTAGGCGAGCTCGTGCAGGCCGGTCTTGCCGAGCGTCACCGCTCCCGCCGCGTCCAGCCGCTCGACAATCGCGGCGTCAACGTTCATCGGCTCGCCGGCGAACAGCGGTGAACCGCATGTGGTGCGCACGCCGCGGGTGCGGACGAGATCCTTGTGCGCGATGGGGATGCCGTGAAGCGGCCCGCGATCGCGGCCGCGCGCGAATTCCGAATCGAGCGCGGCGGCTCGCTCGAGCGCGGCGTCCGCGGTTACGGTGAGGAAGGCGTTCAGGGTGGGATTGAGTTCGTCAATGCGCTCCAGCGAGCGGCGGGTGAGGTCGACACAGCTCAGCTCGCGCCGCCGCAGCGCCGCGCCCGCTTCGACGATCGTCATCGCTCGTCTCCATCCACGCGGAATGTCAGCGCCATCGGCGCATCGAGCGGAAGAGCTTCACGGAGGGTTTGAATACGCCGCGCCAGATCGGCGGCGACCCGGCGGTTCTCCTCCGAAGGATTTCGAGGTTCCGCGGCGGGTGGTGCGCTATCGTCGGCGGGCATCAGCCGCGATGATAGCGCACCGGATCCGGCGCGTTTCAAGCGCCTACTTCACCGTGACGACGCGAGCAGGCTGGCCCAGGAACTGCACTCCCGACAGCACGTGCTGGCCGCCCCTGCTACTGAACAGAAGCGCCGCGTCCGAGCTGCTGGAGGCGTAACCCGACGGGATGCTGAACACCATCGCCGAGCTGTGCCCGCCGAAGCCCTGGATCATGAGCAAGCCGGTCTCCGAGTAAGGCTGCACCCGGTATTCGCCGGCCGGCAGCGTCTGAGTGCCGACCACGAAAGCGAACGGCACCCGCACCACTAGGGTGCCGCCGGCCGCTTTCAGGGCCGAGCCGCCAACGCCGAGAACCAGCGCCAGCATCAAGGTAATTTTCGTCATTCGGGACATAGTTGTATTCTCCTATTGGTATTTGAAATCGATCTGCGCACGCTCCGTCAATTCGGAACGTCCGCGCGGGAAACTCGTGGGGACCAGTCGCGCGCCGTGGAACGGATCGAGCAATTCGCTCCCGTGCCATGCGCTGCGGGGACTGGCTGAAAGACAGGGCGTCCGCGCGGAACCTGAACGGGAAGTCCGCGGGGACCGGCCGGCGTCGTTGGGAGCGAACTCCTCTTCGCTCACCGCCGGCTTTATTTACTACATTTTCAGGATATTATAATTATAACTTGCTGTCCAATAGAAATCTTCTATTCAATGTATTTTCCCGTTATTTATCAACACTTACAGCCCATCGCCGCGATAGGTTTCAAACGCGTTTCGCGTCCTAACCAAGCCTCTCCGCGCTGATAAGCTATTAGAACCAGCATGTTTCAAATCCAGCGCGCATCTCCCGTTTATGACGTTGTGGTGATCGGCTCGGGCGCGGGCGGCGGCACCGTGACGCAGGTGCTCACCAACATGGGCATCTCGGTGGCGCTGCTCGAAGCCGGCCCGATGCTCAATCCCATGAAGGACCTGAAGGAGCACATGTGGCCGTATCAGGTGAGCCATCGCGGCGCGGGCCCCGGCGGGGCCGCATACTTCGGACACAACCCGTATCCATTCGGATATTTCGCGGCCTCCTTCGGCGACTGGAAACTCGAAGGCGAGCCATACACCGTGGCGCCGGGCAGCCAGTTCGATTGGTTCCGCTCGCGCATCCTCGGCGGACGGACAAATCATTACGGGCGCTTTTCGTTCCGGTTTTCCGATTACGATTTCAAACCTTACAGCCGCGATGGGCTCGGCACGGATTGGCCGCTTGCCTACGACGACATCGCGCCCTATTACGACAAGGCGGAGGCCTTCATCGGCGTCACCGGCACGAAGGAGAACCTCCGCAGTACGCCGGACGGCATCTTCCAAACGCCGCCGCCGCCGCGCGTGCATGAAGCGCTCGTCAAGCGCGCTTGCGGCAAGCTGAACATTCCGTGCATCCCGAACCGCATGGCCGTGATCACGCGCGCCACCCATGGCCGCGCGGCGTGCCACTACTGCGGCCAGTGCGGTCGCGGCTGCATGACGGCGTCGAACTACGCGTCGAGCTATGTGCAGGTGATTCCCGCGCTCAAGACCGGCCGCTTGAAATTGTTCACCAACGCCATGGCGCGCGAGCTGATCTCGAACGACGAAGGCAAAGTCACCGGCGTCTCCTTCATCGACAAGGAGACGCGCCAGGAGCGGACGATCCGCTGCCGGACCGTGGTGCTCGCCGCGAGCGCCTGCGAATCGGCGCGCCTGTTGCTCAACTCGAAGTCGTCGCGGTTTCCGAACGGCCTTGCCAACGGATCGGGCATGGTGGGCCGCAATCTCACCGACTCGGTGGGTTACGACCTCGGCGCGCGAATTCCGGCCCTCACAGGCATGCCCAAATACAATGACGACGGCATGGGCGGCATGCACATGTTCGTGCCGTGGTGGAATTGGGAAGGGAAGGGCCTCGATTTTCCGCGCGGCTATCATATCGAAATCGGAGGCGGGTTCGGCATGCCCGAGTTCGGCGATTTCCACGGTGTTTGCGATGCGCACGAAGGATACGGCGCCGGGCTGGTGGACGCAATCCAAAAGGACTACGGCGTGTGGGCCGGCCTGTCCGGCCGCGGCGAGATGATTCCCAACGCGGACACGTATTGCGAGATCGACCCCGATGTGGTCGACCGCTACGGCATCCCCGTACTGCGCTTCCATTTCAAATGGAGCGAGTACGAGTACAAACAGGTCAACCACATGCACGAGACCTTCCGCGCGATTCTCGAAACCATGGGCGGCGTGGTGGATGGGCCGAGGCATCTCGACGATCCGGCGAAGGCGATCTCGATTGGCGGCCGGATCATTCATGAAGTCGGCACGGTGCGCATGGGGAGCGACCCGGCAACGTCGGTGCTGAATGAGTACTCGCAGGCGCACGAGGTTAAGAATTTGTTTGTGGCCGACGGCGGCCCGTTCGTGAGCAATTCGGATAAGAACCCGACGCTGACCATCTGCGCGCTCGCCTGGCGCGCCTCGGAATACCTGGCGGAAGAGATGAGGAAAGGCAATGTCTGATTATTCGGCCCGCAGGGGCGCGGTTTCACGGCGGAATCTGCTGCGCGGGATGGCGGCGACGGCTGCGGCGGTTGGCGCGACGCCCGCCATCGCGCAGCGCGCGCGGGAGGCGGCCGAGGGCGAGCGGGCATCTTCCGGCTCGTACCGGCCCAAGGCGCTGACCGATCACGAATACCGCACGCTCGAGCGCCTGGCCGATTGGATCATTCCGGCGGGCAAGAACCGGCAAGGCGCGCTGGCGGCGGGCGCGGCGGACTGGATTGACCTGATGGCGAGCGAAAACGACGAGCTGCTTGGGATTTACTCGGGCGGCCTCGCCTGGCTCGACGCCTCGATGCGGAAGATGTACGCGAAGAACTTCGTGGATGCGAGCGCGGACCAGCAGCGGGAGTTGGTGGACCTGATCGCGTACCGCAAGAACGAGAGCCCGCGGCTTGGGCCGGGCATCCGCTTCTTCGCCTGGGCGCGCAAGATGGTGGTCGACGCATACTACACCAGCCCTGCCGGCATCAAGGAGCTTGGCTACATCGGCAACACGGCGGTTTCGAAATTCGAAGTCCCGCCCGAGTGCATGGACTACGCGCTGAAGCGCAGCCCGGCCTGAGCCGGAGGCCGCACTCGAAGACGAACCCGCACTGGCGATCCGCGATGCGCTGCGTGCCTGCCAGATGCACAGGCAAGAACCTCTTGACGCCTCGCCGCGGCGGGTGATTCGCGACGAACTCCAAGGCGCGACTCTGTGCGGTCGATGCGGGTGTGCAAGCATGTCACTTCCCGGAAGGAGATAGGACGCGTGCGCGGGAGAATCCTCGGCTTCACCTTCTGCTGCCTCCTCGCGGGATCGCTCGCGGGCCCTCAGTCCATTGACCCGAGGGACCGTGACTTCTGGAACCGGAAATTCAGCGACGGTACGCATTTCAATGACGGGCCGAGTAAGCTGCTGGTGGCGGCGGTCCGCGGTCGCCGCCCTGGCTTGGCCGTGGATCTCGGCATGATGGGGCAGGGGCGGAACGCCATCTATCTCGCGCAACAAGGCTGGCGCGTGACCGGCGTCGATCTGTCGGACGTTGCCGTAGCGCAGGCTATGAAACGGGCGCAACAGATCGGAGTTAAGCTGGACGCTGTCCTTGACGATCTGGATCACTTCGACTTCGGCGGCGGCCGATGGGATCTGATAGCTCTCTTTTACGTGCATGCCTGGTATCACGGCGCCAAGCCTCGCAGTGTGCAGCGTCTTCACGATGCGCTGAAGCCAGGCGGACTGCGATCCCGGACGCAACAGCCACATCGTCCGGCTCGTGGCGGAGAAAGCTCCATAACGTTCGCGTGAGGCTGGCCGGGCGGCGCTCAGACGCGCTGCGGGTCTAAGCGCTTCAGGTCTTCGAGAACGCGGTCCAGGCGTTCGCGCAGTTCGGCCAGTTCGTCCGTGGTCGCATGATCGAGGGCCGCCGCCTGCACTTCGAGCTGGGCGCGCTCGAGTTCGGCGAGGCGTTCTCCGCAAAGGGCGATGTCGCCCCGCGCGTGTTCGACCGCGGCCTCGATGCGCTTGAGCGGACGCGCGGCTTCGTTGTGAAGCCACGCGAGAGCCTGTGACACCGCCTCCCAACGCCGCGCCTCCTCTCGCTCGTGGCGCGCGATGGCTTCGCCGAACTCGCGCAACGGCGCGGACTGCCACCAGAATACGCGGTCAAGCGCGCGGATTAACCAGCCACTGACGCGCGCGCGCAGCGTGGGCGGCGAAGCAGGCACGCGGCCAAGCCGCAAGGCCTGGCGTTCGAGTTCGCGCGCCGATTCGCCGAGCGCTTCCAGGCTTCGGTTCAGCCGCGCCAGGGCCTCCGGGCCCGTAGCGGGCGTATCGCGGGCCGCTTCACGGCGAATTTTCTCCATGATCTGGACCGGGTTCGGAGGGCTCGAATCGGGCATGCGAGTTACGCTTGAAACCAAGTGTCACGCACTCGCGGCGCGGCTCGCAACCGCGCGCGCGGCAAGCCGCTCGTACAGGCGCACGATGCGGGCGGTTTGGCGGTCGAACGTTTCGGGCGCGATCCGGGCGAAGGCGCGCTCGCCGAACTCCGCGATCTGGTCCGGCCGATCGAGAAAGCGGGTCATTGCGCCCGCCAGGCCTGCCGTGTCGCGCGGATCGTAGAGAATGCCGCTTGCGCCGTCTTCGATCGTCTCCGGGATGCCGCCGCGGCGCGGGGCGATCGCCGGAATGCGGCAGGCCATCGCTTCGGCGATGCTGACGGGCTGGTTCTCGTCCCAAAGCGACGGCAGCACAAGCACGTCGGTCCGCTCATACACGCGCTCGATCTCGCCGCTGTCCACGCGCCCCCAGAACCGCACGTGGCCGCTTAGGCCGAGCGCTTCCGCGCGCTCGCGCAGCATCGCTTCCGCGGGTCCCGAGCCCACGACATTCACCTCGAGCGGACGCTCGCGCAGGGCGGCCGCGGCGTCGAGCAAATTCGCGACGCCCTTGTGCTCGACGAGGTAGCCGGTGAAGGTGAAACGCACGCGCCCGTCGCCCGGCCGCTTCCGCACGCGGCGAAAGCGCGCGACGTCGATGCCGTTGGCGATCGCGTAGATCCTTCCCACCGCGAAGCCGGCGCGCGCATAGGCTCGCGCAAGATGCAGGCTGGGCGCGATGAATGCGTCCGCGTGGCGGAATTGCGCGGCCAGGTACGCGCGGCGATGGTGCGCGATGCGGCGTTGGCAATCGGGATCTTCGAGGTAGTCGAGGCAAGCGGCGCACTCGGAGATATCGGAGCAGCTCTCCCCCGTTGGCCGCAGCAGCGTGCCGCGGAAGCAGAAGCCCCAGTAGTCGTGCAGCGTGACGACGGTGAGCGCGCCCAGGCGGCGAGCCAGCGAAATCAGCCCCGCCGACATTCCCGCCAGGTTGTGCATGTGTACGATCTCGGGACGGAAATCCCGCGCGATCTCCTCGAAGCGGCGCTCGACTTCGGTGTGGCGGAACTCGAGACGCTCGACGCGGAAGTCATCGTCGCTGAGCCGCAGCCGGTGTACGTGTACGGTGTCCCAGCGGTCCGACACCAGCGAGTAGCGTTCGCCGCCGCGGCGGTCGCCGGCGAACACCGCCGCCTCGTGCCCCATGCGCAGGAGCGCCTTGGCCTGCTCGTGCGCGATCAACTCCGCGCCGCCGATGAAGTTCGGCGGGTAGTAGTTCAAACAGAGGAGAATGCGGCTCATCGCGCGTGTCTCAATCGGCTCGGCCCGCGGCCGGACTCTGCTCGAACGCCTCGTCAACCAGTTCTAACAAGCGTTTCGCGAGCGCCTCGCGCCGGAAATGCGTCTCGAAGCGGCGGAATCCGGCGGTTTCGAGCGTCCGCCGCACGCCGCCTGTCTCCGTGCACGCGGCGATGCTCTCGACATAGTAGCCGGCCGCGTCTTCCTCCCACACGAGGCCCGCGTCGCCGACCGTTTCGGCGATCGCCGTCTTCGCCGCGGCGACCACGGGCATGCGATGATACATCGCTTCGACGAGCGGCACGCAGAAGCCCTCGTGCTCGCTCAAACAAAGGAACACGTCGCCGAGCAGGTAGAAGCTGCGCAATGCCGCGGCGCTCACCGCGCCCGGAAAAACGACGTTGCCGCGCAGGCCGTGCGCGTCGATGACGTCATCGAGATGGCTCATGTACGCCTTGAGGCGCGCGTCGATCGCGCCGGGAAGAAACAACGTGACGTCGGGATCGTGCGCGCGCTTGTACTCGGCGGTGACGCGCAGCAGTTGAATGTGGCCCTTGTTCGGCTTAATGCCGCCGACAAACAGGAGCTTCGCGCCCGGCCGGCCGGCGTAGCGCTCGAGGACCTCGCGGTCGTGCGGCGGCTCATCGGAGGCGCCCGCGTTTTGAAATGGCGCGAGCACGCGGCAGCGCGCCAGCTTCGCGCCATAGCGCGCGAGATCCTCGCAGTTGAACGTCGAATCGCCCCAGAAGATCGCGCGGCGATGGTTGGCGACGCGGAAGTTGGCGCATTCGCCGGCGCGACAGGCGCCCGCGAACACGTCGGAGTATGGCTGGAAAAAACGCGGCGGCGTGATGTTGTGATACTTCACGGCGACGCGCCCGCGCGCGGCTTCGAGGAGATCCTGGCCTTCGGGCCAGCCCATCGAATGGTGGTAGATGAGCAGCGCTTCGCGCTCCCGCCAGAACGTCTGGGTGTCGAGGTCGAGCCGGTGCGCGATCGAGGCGAGCGGCGGATCGACTTCGCCCGCGTAAAGCTCCACCTGGAACCCGGCCTCTGCCAGGCAGGCGCGCATGCCGAGCACGTCGTTGCCGATCGCGTCGTGGGGCGCGAGATTGGTGGTGACCAGATAGACGCGGCGCCGTCCGCCATTCGTGGTCGCGTTCATCCCCGGCCGCCCCGCGCCTCCTGGGCGCGGCGAAGGCTGTCCTGTTCGAGCCGGACAAGCGCGGCGCGGCACTCGCGGGCGATCTCGTCGCGCGAGGCGGCGCTCTCTCTCAGCAGGGCTTCGAGACGCTCGAACTCCTGCCTTGCGCGGGCGCGCTCGGCCTGTGCGTCGCGGCTTAGCGTGGCGGTGGCCGCGGCCAGACCCTGCACGTCCGTCCACAGCGCTTCGAGCGCGCGCGCCTGCTCGTCGAAAGCGCTGACGGCCGCGGTCTGGAAGCGGCGGTTCTGCTCGGTCTGCCAGAACAGCACGCGCTTCACCACGCGCACCAGCATGCCGCCGACGCGGCCGCGCAACGTCGGCGGCTGAGGCGGCATCTCGTTCACCCGGCGCATGGCCTCGCGGAGCTCGATGGCGCTGTGGCGCACGCGGCTCAGCTCGAATGACGCGGCCGCCTGTTGCGGCGCGCCGCCATCTTCCGGATACACGAGCGGCTGGATGCCGCCGCGGGCGCGGGCGCGGATTTCGCGCATCAGTTGCGCGACATCGGGGCGCCCCGGATTGGGGCTTTCGGGGTCCGCGTTCATCGCTTCGGAACTCAGTCTCGCATATCCATCGCCGCGCGCGTTCCACGCCTCCCTCCCTCGCGCGCTGATATTCTCATGGGTTAGGAGATCAATCCCATGCATGACGACTTATCCCGCCGCTCGTTCCTCAAGCGGTCAACCACCGTGGCGCTCGCCGCCGCGCCGGCCGTGCTGCCCGCGCTCGGAGCCAACGACGTCGTGAACGCCGGGTTTATCGGCGCCGGCAGCCGCGGCTCGTACCTGATGGAGCGGCTCTACCAGGGAAGCAAGGATCTGGCGCGCATCACCGCTGTCTGCGACACCTACACGGGCAACCTCCAGCGCGCGAAAGACCGCGTGCAGACGCTCGGCGGCAATACGCCGAAGACGTACGAGGACTACCACGACCTGCTGGCGGATGCGAACGTCGAAGTGGTGTTCATCGCGACCCCGGAACATTTGCACTATCCAATGTTTATGGACGCGATTCGCGCCGGCAAGAACCTGTACTCGGAAAAGCCGCTCGCGCACACCATCGAGCAGGGCGAGGAGATGGTGAAAGCCGCCGAAGCGTCCGGCAAAACGGTGCAGGTCGGCACGCAGAACCGGAGCAACTCGTTGTACATCCGCGCCAAGGAGATGGTGGCGCAGGGCATGATCGGCGACATTCACTACGTGCGCGCGTACTGGTACCGGAATTCGCTGGACGACGATCCGGCCTGGCGATACGCAATTCCCGCCGACGCGAACCCGACTAACACGGATTGGAAAAAGTTCCTCGGCCCCGCGCCGTACCGGCCTTTCGATAAGCAGCGTTATTATCAGTGGCGGCTGTACTGGGATTACTCGGGCGGCATTTCGACCGACCTGCTGGTACACCAGACCGACATCACGAACTTCGTCTGCGGCAAGACCGTGCCCGCCACCTGCGCTGCTTCGGGCGGAATCTATCGCTGGACGGACGACGACCGCGAAGTGCCCGACACCTTCAGCGCGCTCTATGAGTATCCCGGGCGCTTCCACATAAACTACAGCTCGTATTTCGGAAACGTACACTACGGCTACGGCGAAAACTTCATGGGCAACGAGGGGACCATCGAGGTGCTGAACCGCAGCGAGCTGCACTTCTACCCCGAGGTGTTCAAGCGCGGAGCGAAAATCGTGACGCCGGCGAAGATCGCCGACCGCAAGGAGGTGCATATCCTGCTTCCCGGCAACGATAATCGCGCGGTGGAAGCGCACATCCGCAACCTCTTCGAAGCGATCCAGGGCAAGGCGCAAATCGTGGCGCCTCCGCGGATCGGCCAGCAGGCGGCGATTTCGGGGCACCTGGCGACCCTGTCTTACCGCAACAACAAGAAAGCGATGTGGGACGACGAAGCGCGCAGTTATAGCTTCAGCTAACCGCCGCCGCCGAGGCGCTTGCGCGACGGCAGATCACGCATACATGGGCGGGAGCGCGCCGATCGTCTGCAGAGGCATGACGCCGCCGCCCGCGAATGCTTCCTGCTCATGACGTTTCTAGCGTTCAACCTCTTTCACGCCTTTCTTTATCCCAACGTGAATCCATCCCTTCGCCAGAGCAAATCCAAAGACTTTTGCCTCTTTTTCGGCATAGGCCGGCCTCCTAACGCTCGCATCTTTAAGCTTTCAACGACGCTTTGAACATGTTCCGCAACAACGCCATTTGACTTTCGAGACAGACCGGCGCCATACTTCCGCCCGGCGGCAATGCGCTGGTGAGTGTGAGGTGACGGGGAACGGACCGAGAGGTAGAACTGTCCGGCGACGGATGGCCGGATGCGTCGATCCACAGTTTGCTCCGATTCGGATAGAATTTCCGTTGGCGCTTGGCTTGCCTTGCGATGGGAGCCACGAAAGGAGAATTATGAAGAGCTGGAGGGGAATGTGCCTGCTCTGTTTGCCGCTCGCCGTCGTGATCGGCGTCGTGGTCGCGCTGGCCCAAAACGGCAACCCGGCCTACAAGCCGAAGCGGATCAATCAAGCCATTGAATTGTTGATGGACGGCCAGCCGATTTATTACACGGGCTCGCACACGGGAACGCCGGGTGGAGGCGGGGACGCGGCCAGCAGTTTTGAACAGGGCAAGAAGGATGCGCAAACGTACGCCGACTACATCAGCTATGACATGGAGCACGCCCCGTACGACATCGTTGGGTTGACCGCGTACATGAAGGGGCTGGTGGCGGGCGGTCCGAACAAGAGCGGCCATCGCACGCCTGCGGTGATCGTCAATGTGCCGGTCGACGGCACCGACGAAACGACCGTTCGCGCCAATGCCTGGATGTTCCAGCAAGTGCTGGCTGCGGGTGTCCATGGAATCATGCTCGCCCACGCGGACACCCCGGGCGCCATCCGGGCGTACATCGAGGCCGTTCGCTTCCCCATCCACGAGGAGGGAGTCGGGCCGCTGCTCGGTGAGGGGCGGCGGGGCGCGCACGGAATTCCAACGGCGGCGCGGATCTGGGGAATTTCCGCGGAAGAGTACGAACAAAAGGCCGACCCTTGGCCGCTCAACCCGAACGGGGAGCTTCTGCTGGGCGTCAAGGAAGAAGATAAGTACGCCCTTGCGAACGTAGACGAGAACCTGAAGACTCCGGGCATCGGCATGGCCGAGTGGGGGCCGGGAGACATGGCGTTATCGCTGGGCGTGCCATCCGGCCGGGGATCGGTCAGCGACCCCAGGATGCAGGCGGCCAGAGCGAAGGTATTCGCGGCATCGAAAGCGAACCACATCGCGTTCCTGAACTCGTTTTCCGCCGCCGATGTGGTGGACATGATCAAGGAAGGCGTCATGGTTGGGCCGGCTAGCGAGCAGACTGCCGGCATCGGCCGTAAATTCACCAAGCGCCAGATGCCGTGGTAAGGCGGATGATAACTACAAGGTTCTAGCGGGGCTAGGACTCAAGTACATTGTGGGGCGAGCCCGTGCCGGCTAGCGGCGCCGGGCAACGAGCGGATCGCCTCCGGCAGCCCGGGAGATAAGACAGATGAAAAAATGCGCAAGTTCGATTGGCCTGCTGCTGATGATGACAGCGGGACTATTCGGCGCGGATAATGCCCTCACTTCCGAGGAGAAAGCCGGGGGGTGGTTACTCTTGTTCGATGGCAAGACCCTCGATGGCTGGGATTCAGCCGTTCCACAGGCTCCTGTGCGGGGCCGTCGACCGGGCGGCGCTGCGCGAGATGGCGCTCCGAAGCAGGCGACAGCTCCCGCACAGCCAGGCGCTGCGCCGGCAGTGGGCTCCAGTCCGCGGACGTGTTCCACTCCGCCGGCCCAGGCGGGCGCTTCCCACTGGGAGGTCATTGATGGGACCCTTTCACCGTGCGGGGACCCTCCCGGCTACTTGACGTCGAAGAAGAGTTACAAGGATTTCGTCCTTAGGATTAATTTCAGAACCGGGGAGGACACCAACAGCGGCGTGTTTATCCGCTCCCCCGGAGGAAACGGAGGCTACGAGGTGCAGATTTGGAAGGCGCAGCCGGCGGGCTATAACACCGGCTCGATCGTAGGGGCCGGCAAAACGGATCGGGAGTACAAGTTCATTCCGGACCAGTGGAACCACTACGAGATTACCGCCGACGGCGATCATTTGGTCGTGGTCCTGAACGGAACAACGACGCTGGATGTTCACTCCTCGCGGTTCTCCGAAGGACGCATCCGGCTGCAGTATCAGAAATTCCCGATCGAGTTTAAGAATATCAAGCTGCGAGCGATCGATCGCCGATCGGCGGGAGGGGGCGATTGATCGACGCTGGAAATCCAAACCGAGACTCGCCGAAGCACTTATCCATTTCCAGGTGAGCGGTGATGATGTCGTGCCCATAATCGCGTGTTGGTATGAACAATCTTCCGCAAAGTTCCGCACAGGTCCCCAACGGACCGGCCGATTCAGCCAAACCTGCCCCCGCGACCCATGTGCGCTATCAGGTATTGGGTCTGAGTTTCCTGATGGCGTTCATGATGTACATGGAACGTGGCGCCATCGGCGCCGCGGCCCCCGCCATGATGCGCGATTTCCACGTGGGCAAGATTTCCATGGGCTGGGCCGTCTCGGCGTTCAATTGCTCCTATGCTCTGTTTCAAGTGCCCGGCGGCTGGATGGCCGACCGCTTCGGTCCGCGCATCATTCTGGCCGCGGCCATGGCGTGGTGGGCGGTTTTCACCGCGGCTACGGGGTTCACGTTCAGCGCCCTTTCGTTGGCCGCCACGCGGTTTCTGTTTGGCATGGGCGAAGCGGCCGCGTTCCCCACCGGTTCGCGCGCGCTGGTGCGCTGGCTGCCGGTCAGGCGGCGCGCCTTCGGACAAGGATTCCAGCATGCGGGCTCCCGGCTGGGCGCGGCTTTCGCGCCGGCTCTCGTGGTGACGCTGGCCGCATTGTCCGGCTGGAGGCCGGTCTTCTACATCTTTGGCGCAGCGGGAATCGTGTGGGCCATCGTGTGGTACGCCTATTATCGCGATTTTCCGCGCGAACATCCCGCCATCAACGACGCGGAGCTGGCGATCTTAGGGACGGCAGGCTCACGCGTCCCGTCTGGCGCACGACCCGCCGTACCCTGGGGGCCAATTCTACGCAGCCGCGATTTGTGGTATCTGAGCACGGTTTACTTCTGCTACGGCTGGGTGCTGTGGTTGTATCTGGCCTGGTTTCCCACTTACTTGCGGGAAGCGCGCCACTTTACCCAACTCGGAACGGGGCTGGCGAGCCTGCCGCTGCTGGCGGCGACTATAACCAATGTGGTGGGCGGAGTGCTGTCGGACCGATTGGCCCACCAGTGGAACGATCTGCGCCGCGGCCGGTTGACGGTTTCGATCTGTGGCTTCGCGATTGCGGGAATCGCTCTGCTGCCAGGCGTGTTGGCGGCTGGCGCCATCGCGGCGATGGTTTGTCTGACCATCGCGCTGGCAGGGCTGGAACTCACCGTCTCGGTATCCTGGGCAATCTGTGTCGACATCGGCGGCGACTTCAGTGGCTCAGTTTCTTCGGTGATGAATACCTGGGGAAATCTCGGCGGAGGCGTCTCCGCCGTCATGGTAGGCTATCTGGCTACGCTCTTCGGGTGGACCTCGCCGTTTCTCCTAGCCAGCGCATTGTGCCTGTTCTCGGCGTTCCTGGTCAGCCGGATCGATCCCCGGCGGCCGGCCGCCCAGCGTCCAGCCGGAGAAAGTATAAGAACCCGGGGAGCATATCTATATGAGAATCGACCCTGATAAGTGCGTGGCGTGTGGAAACTGCACTTACGTGTGTCCCATGGGGGCGATCTACATCGATCCCGTCATCAAACGTGCAACCGTGAATCGCGACGAATGCGTGGAGTGCTATGCATGTTACAACGGCCTGAGTCAGGAGCATCTGAATCCGACGCTGGTGCGGACTATTCGCAAGGTGTTCCAGATGATGCGCCTGCGCTTCGACCCCGAACCCGATGTGTGCCCGACGGCCGCGTTTGCGCCAGAGGATCTGACCTGGCCGAGAGTAGTGCGCCGCGCGTTTTCCGACCCGCGGGTGCCGCATGAATCGACGGGTGTGGAAGGGCGCGGGACCGAAGAGGTGAAAACCAATGACATCAGTGACCGGGTGAGGGTGGGCGAGGTCGGATTCACGATCGAATTGGGCCGGCCGGGGGTGGGAGTGTGGCTGCGCGAGATTCAGGAGATGGCTTGGGAGCTGGCGCGCGCGGGAGTCGCGTTCGAAAAGAAAAACCCCATCACGGCGCTCATGTCCGACGTTTCCACCGGCGCCATCCGCGAGGACATCATGAACGAAAAAGTCCTATCGGCGATTATCGAAATCAAGGTCCCGGTCGCGCGGGCCGAGGAGATTATCCGCCTGGTGTGGGATGTCGAGAAGAGACTGGAGACGGTGGTGGCGCTGGGAGTGGGAACGCGGTGCGACCCGGACGGAGAAGACCGGACGGTGGCGCCGATTTTGGAACGGCTGGGATACAACCTGCAGCGTGCCAAGACTAATACGGGCCTGGGCAGGATCACCAATCGCGAGCCGGCCGTGCGTTAAGCGGAGTTAGTGACGAGATGACCAATACTTTGCATCGCTACGGAGACGCGGACAGCTTCCGCGACGATTACGTTGTTTTCGCGATCTGCAGCCGCGGGAAGAACGATGAGAATTCGGTCCCCAGGCTGCGCAGGTTTTTAGAGATGGCGCTGCCGTTCGGGCCAGTGAACCTGGGCGACGCGAGGCACGGCGGAGCGCTGCGTCCGTCGAAATCGTTGAACCCGTTTTCGCACTGGAAGCGGGACGGGAAGCCGGAATTTCAAGCCGTAATTGACGGCCTCGACACTCCCACAACGGCGGCGGCGGTGTTCGACAACCGCCAGGCCGCGGAAGATTTCGTGAGATCCGTCAAAGCTGCCGACCTGGGTCTGAGCGTGAATATCTCAACCTCGATCGAGGGCGCCGAGCAGTGCTGTCACGAGTCCGATATTTGCCGCCACAGCGTGGGTTACTCACTGGGGTTTGAAGGCAAGACCGGCCACCTTCCCAATGAAGACGTGTTGAAGCTTTCGACCATGTGCGGGCACGGGATGGTAAGTTCTTCGTTCGCCAAGAAGATGGTGGATTGGGTGAAAGAGGGGCGGCGATCCCCGGAAGAGGCGGTGACTTATCTGGCGCGCTTCTGCTCCTGCGGAGTCTTCAACCCGTCACGAGCCAAACGGATTCTCGAAGATGCTCGCACAAGAACGAAGTAAAGCCGCCTGTCTTGTGGCGCTGCTGCTCGGCGCTTCCCTGCTGCGCGGCGAGATCAAGGTCCTGAAGAACTTCACCCTGATCGACGGCTCCGGCCGCCAGCCCCTCGCTGGCGCCGCCATGATTCTCGACGCCGGCCGTATCGTCTGGGTGGGCCCAGTGGGGCAACTCAAGGCGCCCTCCGGTGCTCAGACCGTCGACCTGAGCGGCAAATATGTCATGCCTGGCATCATTAACCTGCACGGACACCTCGGCAACACCGTCGACCTGACGCAGGACGCCAAGTTCTTCACGCGGGAAAACGTCGAGAAAAACCTTCGGACCTATGCGTCTTTCGGCGTTACGAGCGTGCTGAGCATGGGTACCGACCAGGATCTGATCTTCCAAATCCGCGATCGGCAGCGCGCCGGAAGGCCGTCAATGACGCGGGTCTTCACGGCCGGCCAAGGTTTCATCTTCAAGGGCGGCTACGGCGGCATCGCGGGAGTGAACCAGGGCGTGTCCAGTGTCCGTGAAGTGGAACCGGCGGTAGCAGCCCAGTCGCGCAAGAAGGTGGACATCATCAAGTTCTGGATGGACGATGAACTGGGCAAATTCCCGAAGATGCCCTATCCGATCGCCAAAGCGATTATCGAGGATGCGCACCACCACCACCTGCGTGTGACCGCGCACATTTTCTATCTGCGGGACGCCAAGCGGTTGGCGGACTATGGCGTCGACGGACTGGCCCACAGCGTGCGCGACATGCCTGTGGACCAGACGCTCATCGACAGCATGAAGAAGCACGGCGTGTGGCAGATGGCGGCGACGCTGTCGCGCGAAGCGTCAATGTTCATCTACGCCAGTCCCGCTCCGTTCCTTAGCGATCCGTTTTTCACGCGCGGTGTGTCGCCGGCGGTCATCGAGACACTTCGCAGTCCGCCGTTTCAGAAGACGATTTCATCCGGCCCCCATTTCAAAGAATACCCGGGCTTTCTGGGAACCGCCATGAAGAACCTCAAGACGCTCGTCGATGCGGGCGTGAAGTACGGTTTCGGCACGGATACCGGACCTCCCGGACGCTTCCCAGGCTATTTCGAGCACTGGGAAATGGAACTAATGGTGGAAGCCGGCCTGACGCCGATGCAGGTTCTCACCGCGGCCACTCGAAACGCGGCGGAGTTTCTGGGGGCAAAGGATCTGGGTACGCTCGAACGCTCCAAATGGGCGGACCTGATCGTGCTCGACCAAAGCCCGCTCGACGACATCAAGAACACCAGAACGATCAGTGAAGTGTATATCGCCGGCAACCGGGTGAAATAACCCGCCAGCGCGCCCGAAGAACTTGACCAAACGTCGACGCTGCGGACGGGCGCATCGATGCGCAGGAACATGTCGGCCGTCGAGCGCGCTCGGCGGCCCCCCCGCCACCCGGCCCCGTGGCCCGGGTTATGGCGGCGATAATTATGTTATTTTAAAGAAGCGGTTGAGAAATTTT
>VFSW01003650.1_pt1 | contig 23080 bp, 25 predicted proteins | sample 5358111 | NCBI WGS metagenome assembly VFSW01 (sample SAMN11554181, study PRJNA540505) | mine drainage metagenome | isolation source: sediment from site ElyBrook_90M | place: USA: Ely Copper Mine, Vershire, VT | collected 2017
CTTCTTTATCGATAGGGGCTTCGATCTTTTGCTTGAGGCAAAGGAAGGGGCGGCGGCAGTACCGAAAGAACCAAGCTTGGCAACAAGGCAAAAAAATTGCCCTCCATACGAAGAAGAGAGGGCGACAATCGGGATCAAAATAAAAGAGCGACCGCTACACGGTCAGGATCTCTTTTTCCTTGTGGGCCAATAGTTCATCGATCTTCTTGATATGATTGTCCGTTGTTTTCTGAATATCGTCCTGCAGTTTTTTGATCTCGTCCTCGGAAACGTGGGTTTCCTTGTCCTTAGTCTTTTTCTTGATTTCGTCGTTCACGTCCCTGCGGATATTCCGGACGGCAACTTTCGCGTCTTCGGCCAGCTTCTTCGCGTGCTTCACGATCTGCTGTCTGCGTTCCTCGGTCAGCTGGGGTATGGTGAGGCGGATGATCTTGCCGTCATTTGAAGGGGTGAGTCCCACATCGGATTTCAGAATGGCCTTCTCGATCTCGCCGAGCATCTTTGCTTCCCAGGGCTGAATGGTGATCTGCCGCGGGTCGGGCACTGCCATATTCGCCACCTGGCTAAGCTGCGTGGGTGTGCCGTAGTAATCCACCATGATGCCGTCAAGCATGCCGAGCGATGCCCTGCCGGTCCGGAGGGTTGTAAATTCCTTTCTCAGGACTTCCAGGGCCTTATTCATCTTCTCTTCTGCTTTTTTCTTCTGCTCATTAAGCATTGTTCCTCCCGGTAACGAGAGTTCCGACGGTTTCTCCCAAGATGATTTTTTTGATGTTGCCGGAGACGTTCAGATTGAAGACGATGATGGGAAGGCTATTGTCCATACACAGGGAAATGGCGGTTGCATCCATGACGCGCAGGTCCTTTTGGAGCACCTCGATGTACGTCAGCTTATCGAACTTGGTCGCGTTCTTGTCTTTCATCGGATCCGCGCTGTAGACGCCGTCGACTTTGGTGGCTTTCATGATGACCTCAGCCCCGATCTCCATAGCGCGAAGCGCGGCCGCCGTATCGGTGGTGAAGTAGGGGTTGCCGGTGCCGGCGGCGAAGATCACGACGCGGCGCTTCTCCAGATGTCGCACTGCGCGCCTGCGGATGTACGTTTCTGCGAGTTCGCGCATTTCGATAGCAGACTGCACCCGGGTGACCACGCCCTTGTTCTCAAGGATGTTCTGGAGCGCCAGGGCGTTCAGCACCGTGGCCAGCATGCCCATGTAATCCGCACTGGCGCGCTCCATGCCCTTCGCGGCGCCGGACAGGCCGCGAAAAATATTGCCTCCTCCGATGACGATAGCGACCTCGACGCCGAGGTTATAAACTTCTTTCACCTCGGACGTAATGGTGTCGAGAACGGCGTGATCGATGCCGTATCCCTGGTCGCCCATAAGGGCCTCGCCTGAAAGCTTGAGCAGGATGCGTTTATATCGAGGAGGCGTCATAATATTCTCACTTCAACAGAAGCCGAGTGTTCGCCGAGCCTAGCCCCGCATAAGGCGATGCCTGCTCGGAATACGGAAATTATCTGCTTCGGTTGCCCGAGTTATTTCAGCTGCGCGGCAACTTCCTCAGCGAAGTTTTCCTTCTTCTTTTCTATGCCTTCGCCGAGCTGATACCGGACAAAACCATTAACGGCTGAGTTCGCTCCGGCCTTTTTCAAGAGGTCCTTGATTTTAAGCTTGCCGTCAGGGTCCTTGATGTAGACCTGGTCCAAAAGGCAGGTGTCGGAGTAAAATTTTTCGAGTTTGCCGTCCACGATTTTGCCGATTACGGCCGCCGGTTTGCCGGATTCCTTGGCCTGGGCCTCGTACACCGCCCGCTCGCGTTGCAGCGTTTCTGCAGGCACTGTTTCACGGTTCAAAAACTGCGGGCTGGCTGCAGCGACATGCATCGCTAAGTCCTTGCCGAACTGCTCGTCGCCGATGTAGTCCACCATGACGCCGATGCGCGTGCCGTGGAGATAGACCGCGATCCGGCCTGCGGTTTCGAAGCGTACGAAGCGACGGATCGCTATGTTCTCGCCGATCTTCTGGATCAGCGCGTTGCGTTTGGCTTCAACGTTCTCGCCGGCCATAGTAAGCTGCGAAAGCGCCGCAACGTCAGCCGGTTTTTGGGCTGCCACGAGCTCGGCGAGCCCCTTTGCGAAGCTCTGGAAATCCGCGTTTTTGGCGACGAAGTCGGTCTCGCTGTTGACTTCAATCAAGACGCCGACCTTCCCGCTTCCTTCCAGAGAAGAAGCGATCATTCCTTCGGAGGCAACCCGGGCCGCTTTTTTTGCAGCCGCTGACAAGCCTTTTTTCCTCAGGATGTCGACGGCCTTTTCAAAATCGCCGCCGGCTTCTTCCAGCGCCTTCTTTGCTTCCATCATGCCGACGCCGGTCTTTTCTCTTAAATCTTTCACTGCACTTGCAGATATCGTTGCCATTTTTGAAAAGCCTCCTTCTCTATCTCTTGCCGCTCCGAGCTCTGCCGCCTATACTGTGTCTTCTTCAACATCGGTATCGGCTGCATCTGCAGGGGGTTCTGCTGTCGGCGCTGCCTGTACCTCGCCGGCCGCCTTCGCGGCTTCCATGGCTGCGCCCTGCTCCTTCACGATGGCCTGTCTGCCTTCAATCATGGCATCGGCGATCTTGGAGGCCATCAGGCGGATGGCGCGAATCGCGTCGTCGTTGCCCGGGATGACATGGTCGATATTGTCGGGATCGCAATTGGTGTCTACCACGGCCACGACGGGAATGTTCAGCTTGTTCGCTTCCTGGACCGCAATTTGTTCCTTGCGGGGGTCGATGACGAAGAGCATGGACGGCGGCTGCGTCATGGATTTGATGCCGGAGAGGATTTTTTCAAGCTTGGTGCGTTCTTTTTCAAGTCCGGCCACTTCTTTTTTCGTGAGCTTGTCGTAGGTGCCGTCTTCCTTCATTTTTTCGATCTTTTTGAGCCGGTCGATGCTCTTCTTGACGGTGTTGAAGTTGGTGAGCATACCGCCGAGCCAGCGGTTGGACACATAATACATCCCGCAGCGTTTGGCTTCCTCGGTGATCGAGTCCTGTGCCTGCTTTTTGGTGCCGACGAAGAGGATGTCTTTTCCTTCCGATGCCGACTTGCGGACAAAGTCGTAGGACTCCTTGAAGAGCTTGAGTGTTTTCTGGAGATCAATGATGTAGATCCCGTTCCGCTCGCCGAATATGTACTTCTTCATCTTGGGGTTCCAACGTTTTGCCTGGTGGCCGAAGTGAACCCCTGCTTCCAACAACTCCTTCATGGTAATCGTGGACATAATGTCCCTCCCTCTGGTTTTACCGCCGCGCCGATCATCCTCACTTGCAGATCTCCCGTTTTGTGGGAGGCACCCTGCCAGAAGTCCTGACGCGTGTGTAATGTAAGATAGCCTTTTAAAAAGGCGACCCTTAAAATAACACAGAGGTGAATGCATTTCAAGGGAAATTTCTCTTTCCCGTTTTTTTTCCTGCAACACAGCGGTATGAAATTTTTCGCATTTTTAGAACAACTTTCCGGGAATTTTCTCATGCTTGCAAAAACTATTTTGGTATGGATCGTAGTAAAATCAGCGTGTTATGTTCTGGCATGCTTGATGCAACTTCAATGTCAGACAGAACGCAAAAGGAGGAAACTACCATGAAGACCACTATCGCAAGAAAAACAGCGTACATCGGGGCAGGCGCAGGCTTGGTACTGTTTGCACTTTTCGGGCTTCTCCCAGGGAGCCTTTTAGGCGGAGCGGCGGGCATCAACATCGCCGGATGGCTCTTCGGCCTTCCTCTGGATCCCGGGCTCTTGTCCAGGATGATCGTCCTCGCATCCATGCTGGTTGGCATCCTGGTCGCGGGGATCGTGATCGTGACAGCATCGTCGACCGTCGGGTGGCTTTTCGGCAAGGTCCTTGAGTCAGGCACTCATGCGAAAGAAGCCGGAGCGGAAAAAAACTTGTCTAAAGCGGAAGAGAGGAGATAGCCATGAAAAACGAGATAGTAAAGGCGGGAATGAAGATTGGTGCGGCAATCGGAGGGCTGGTTTTCGTCGTATTCGGAATCATGCCGGGGTTCTACTTCGGGAGCTACGGAACCTTGATCCTGCTCCAGAAGCTTATGGGCGGCACGGTTGAACCGACGCTCTTTGTGCGTGCAGCGGTTGTGATGGGGATTGTGGTCGGAATTGCCTGCGCCGCGGCGGTGAGTATCGTAGTCGGAGGGCTTTTGGGCACGGCGCTGGGTTTTGTGGTCTCGGCTCCCGCAGCGCTCCGCGAAAAGCGGGCAGCTGCCGAAAAGGCATGAATCCCGAAAAAGAAGCGGAGTGTATCGGGCGGAATGATAGTAATAATGAACTTGGGAGGCGGATAAGCGCACCGCCTCCCGTATTTATGTGAACAGAGCATGTTCAACAGCTTCGAGGCGCCAACTCTCCCCAGCCTGCCCATTTAGCATTTAGCACGTCCTTCTTAAATTAAGATAGTGATAATGTTGCGGCAAGTCCTTGTGCTGTCATCTCCCTAATTTACAATATATTGATTTGAAATGTTTTTTGTGTTTTTCCGCTGTGATAGGACGCGATAAATTTTTATCACTATTACCTGCACAAAAGGCTTGACAAAACAGGCTAAATTGTTTATATTCGCTATTCTTGATAAAAAATATCACAGCAGCGAGGCGGGAATTATGGGAACTTATTCAGCAAAAAAAGAAGATATTCAGAGGAGCTGGCATGTCGTGGATGCGAACGGCAAGACCCTCGGCAGGCTTGCTACGGTGGTCGCATCAGTCCTCAAAGGCAAGACCAAGCCGATTTATACAAAACATGTAGATACCGGGGATTTTGTGATCGTGGTGAATGCCGAGAAAATTCATCTGACCGGCAAAAAGCTCGATCAGAAGATCTACTACAGCCATTCGGGATTTCCCGGCGGCCTTAAGTCCATTACCGCAGGAAAGCTGCTGAAGACCAAGCCCGAAGATGTTTTGAAAAAGGCGGTTGAGGGGATGCTTCCGAAGACCCGTTTGGGCAAGCAGATGCTCGGCAAACTGAAAGTGTACGCCGGGGACACGCATCCCCATGGCGCACAGATGCCTGTGGAAATGAAACTCTAAAAGAATTGCGGAACAATCCGTTTAGGAGGATTTAATGTCAGCAGCGGTATCAAGATACTATGCAACGGGGAAGCGCAAGAACTCGATCGCCAGGGTGTGGATGATGCCCGGAAACGGGAAGGTCACTATTAACGACAAACCCATGGACCAGTACTTCGGCAGGGACGTGCTCAAGATGATTATTCGCCAGCCATTCGAGGTCACCGGTACCGTGGACAAATTTGATGTGCTTGTCAGCGTGCTCGGCGGCGGCAACTCCGGCCAGGCGGGAGCCATTCGGCACGGCATATCCAAGGCGCTTCTCGCCGTGGATGCCGAGTCACGCGGCAAATTGCGCAAAGAGGGTCTGTTGACCCGCGACCCCAGGGCCAAAGAGCGTAAGAAGTACGGCCAAAAGGGCGCCCGTGCGCGGTTCCAGTTCTCGAAGAGATAAGGGATCATATACCTATCTGTGTTCTCCTGAGTTACAGATCCTGTTGAGTAAAAGGGAAGGTAGAGATGCCTTCCCTTTTCTTTTTGTTTTGGTCCAGGAAATACCAAGTAAACCAGCCAGCAAATTCATGATATGGGCATCGACAAAGTGAACATAGCCATCGTGGGGTCGAGCGGGTATACTGGCGGCGAACTGTACCGGCTGCTGATCAACCACCCCCGGGCAACGGTGACGGCCGTAACCTCTGAGAAGTCGGCGGGTAAGCCGATCACGTCCATTTTCCCCCACCTATCCGGGTTAACGGACCTGGTATGTGAACCGCTTGACGCGTCTGCTATTGCAAAGAAAGCCGATTTTGTATTCCTTGCGCTTCCCCATGTGACGGCACAGGAGGCGGCATTCCAGTTTCATCAACTCGGGAAAAAAGTAGTAGACTTGTCAGCCGACTACCGGCTTGCCGATCCAACGGTCTATGAAACATGGTACGAGCATTGTCACCAGTATCCGGAACTCCTGAAGAGCGCCGTCTACGGCTTGCCCGAACTTCACCGGGAAAAGATCAAAAAGGCCTCGCTTCTTGCGAATCCGGGATGCTATCCAACCAGCGCGATTCTGGCACTTGCGCCGATTGTGAAAAAAGGGCTCGCCGATATCACGAGCATCATCATCGATTCAAAGTCAGGAGTATCCGGAGCAGGACGCAGCCCGTCTTTGGTGTACCATTATCCTGAAGTAAACGAAGGGCTGATGGCATACAAAATCGGAACGCACCGCCACACGCCGGAGATCGAACAGGAGCTTGCTGGGCTTTCAGGAACGCCCGTGACGATCTCTTTTACGCCTCACCTCATTCCCATGAACCGCGGGATCCTTACGACGGCGTATGCCACGCTCGGTTCGCCGACCGATACCGGCCGGCTGCATGCCCTGTACCAAGAGTTCTACCGGAAAGAACCATTCGTGCGCGTGCTTGCTTTGGGCCAGTTTCCCAATGTGCGGAATGTGCGGGGCTCGAACTTCTGCGATATCGGGGTCTACGTTGATCCCCGCACCAACAGGGCGGTTGTGGTTTCCGCCATCGACAACCTTGTGAAGGGCGCCTCAGGACAGGCGATCCAGAACATGAACCTGATGATGGGTTTTGACGAAAGGGATGGTCTCAAGGTCGCGGGCATGTTCCCGTGATTCCGGTGTCCAAACTACGGCCAACAGGAGTGGACTCATGAGGATTCTGGATACAAAAAATTTTTCCGTGCCTGGTTACAAGGCATGGGGCATTCACTGCGGGATCAAGAAAACAGACAAGAAAGACCTTGCAATCATTTACTCGGAGCGCGAGGCATCGGTTGCAGGTGTGTTCACGAAAAACCGGGTCAAGGCGGCATGCGTGCAGCTCGATATGGCTCGGGTAAAATCGGGCAAGGGCCAGGCAATCATCGCGAACAGCGGCTGCGCCAACGCGTGCACCGGGAAGCGCGGTTTTGCCGATGCCCGGGCAACGGCAGAGCATCTTGCCGGGGAATTCGGCATCAAGCCGGACACCGTCCTGGTGGCCTCCACCGGCGTTATCGGAGAGTTTCTGCCGATGCCGAAAATTGCGACCGGCATAACGACCGCGTCGGGCCTGCTGTCCGCGACCGGATGGGAGCAGGCAGCCGAAGCGATTATGACGACGGACATGTATCCCAAGCTCGCGATTGTCCAGGAGGAGATCGGCGGCAAGACGATCACGGTCGGCGGCATGGCCAAGGGATCGGGCATGATTCACCCCGATATGGCGACGATGCTCTGTTTTGTCGTCACCGACGTGGCACTCTCGGCGCCGCTGCTCAAAAAGGCGCTGCTTGCATCGACGGATCGGTCCTTCAACAATATCACGGTGGACGGCGATACCAGCACGAATGACATGACGCTCTGCATGGCGAACGGCGCCGCAGGGAACAAAAAGATCGCCACCGGCAGCAAGGACTTCAAAAAGTTCCAGGCATGCCTCGACACGATAATGCAATCGCTCGCCAAGCAGGTCGTGCGAGACGGCGAAGGCGCGACGAAATTCGTGGAGATCGAGGTACGGAATGCGAAAAGCCCTGTCGAGGCCAAGCGTGCGGCTATGACCGTGGCCAAATCCAGTCTGGTGAAAACCGCGCTCTTCGGCGAAGATGCAAACTGGGGAAGAATCATGGCTGCCCTGGGATATGCCGGTGTAGACCTGGACGAGGGCAGGACGGACATTTACATCGGCAAAATCAAGCTTGTCGAGAAAGGGCTGGGCCAGGGCAAGGCGGCGGAGCGCGACGCGACGCTTGGGCTCAAACAGCGGGACGTCCAGATCATCATTGATTTGCACAAAGGAAAGGGAAACGCTATTGTCTGGACCTGCGATATGTCCTACGAATATGTGAAGATCAACGCCGCGTACCGGAGTTGACGATGAACGGAGAAAGCCAGTCTCTCGCCGCGCAGCTCTTTTTTCAAAACTGTATGAAAAAGTAGCGATAATTTCTCTTGACTTTCCTGGGGAGAGTTGTTAATTTTACTGATTATGCCGCTTCTCCGGGATAGAGAGCGGTTTCACTGTTTTAGAACGACCTTATCGGATAAAAATGTAGAAAAACTGTTATTACAACATGTTACAGCTGGAGGGGGGTGTAGCGATAGTGTCGAGTATCAGGTTACGGGAGAATGAGCCTTTTGAGGCAGCACTCCGAAGATTCAAAAAAAGTATTGAAAAAGAAGGCGTGCTTTCAGAGGTGAAGAAAAGAGAGCATTATGAGAAGCCGAGCGTAAAACGCAAGAAGAAGGCATTAGCTGCCCGCAAAAAAGCCGCCAAAACCGCACGTATATTCAGGCAGAGTTAAAGAGCCGCGTGGCGTCGGCGTCCTTTTCGGCTATCATGTGTCGCGAACTGTTTTTTGCGCGTACACTTTAAAGAGAGGGCGGAATGGAACTACGATCGAGAATCGAAGCTGATACGATAGCTGCCCTCAAGAGCGGCGCGAAAGACAAGGTTTCGACGTTACGCATGCTGAGCGCCGCCATGAAGAATAAGCAGATCGACAAGCGGCGGCCGCTCACCGAAGAAGAGGTGGTTGAGACGGTCCGGTCGCTCATTAAGCAGCGAAAAGATTCCGTCGAGCAATTTGCCAAAGGCAACAGGCAGGATTTGGTTGACAAAGAGACCGCCGAGATTGCGGTGCTGGAAGTCTACCTGCCCCAGCAGCTGACGCGGGAAGAGCTTGAAGCCATGGTTCGGGATGTCGTTGCCCAGGCCGGAGCGCAGGGCGCAAAGGACATGGGCAAGGTCATGAAAGCGCTCATTCCCCTCGCGGGCGGGCGCGCGGATGGCAAACTGTTAAGCGAGCTGGTAAAAAATGCCCTGGGATAATGATTTCATTCGAGCAAAAGACATGCCATTTATTCATGAAGACGGACACAGGGGGCCATCAAGACCGAGGCCCCCTGATTTTTTTTAAGAGTTTCTTTTTTGAAGCTGTACGATCATGCTCATCTGTTTCAACAACCAACCCCTGCATCAGAAGAGCAGCTTCAGATGAGTGCGCGCTCCGGACGGCTCGAAGGGGCACGGTGAACGCGCTTGCCTGCGGTGCGGTCCATGAATGAACATACTCTGCGGGTCCTCGAATATGACAAGATACTCGGCATTGTTGGCGGTTATACTTCTTCGGAAGCCGGGAGGAGGACCGTCAGCGCGATGCTGCCCGCAGCGGAGCTTTCCCAGGCTGTTGTCCGCCTGAGAGAAACGAGTGAGTTCCTTGGGATCCTTCAGCAAGGCGAGAGCCCTCCCCTGAACGGGGTCCTCGATGTCGCGCAGGCGGTTGCAAAACTCGGCGCAGCGGGCATCATGCTTACTCCTGCTGAGCTTCTCAATACGGCGATGACGCTGTCCGTCGGCAGACGAGTCAAGCAGTTTTTTTTGCGGCAGGACGGCGGGCGCGCAGCGCCGCTCCTGAACGCGAAAGCAGACGTCATCCAGCCGCTCAAGCATATCGAAGACGCCGTGTTTTCCGCGATCGATGAGCGGTCGGAAGTGAAGGATTCCGCAAGCCCGGACCTTCGCAAGATCCGAAAACAGCTGGCGCGGACGCGGGACGAGGTCCTGGGCCGCATGTCCAAGATCCTTCAGGACAGCGGCTTTCAGAAGGTCATCCAGGAGCCGGTGATCACCATCCGCGATGACCGGTATGTGCTGCCGCTCAAGCCCGGCTTCCGTCAAAGCATCAAGGGTGTGGTGCACGGCCAGTCAGGCTCGCGGGCGACGCTCTTCGTGGAACCCTTGGACGTCCTGGAGCAGAACAACCGCCTCGCCGAACTCCGTATGGAGGAGCGCGAGGAAGTTGAGCGCATCCTGCGGGAGCTGACAAGCCTTCTGTCGAAAGATGCCGCAGCAATCGAGGCGACGATCGCTGCCCTCGCGGAGATCGACGCCGTATATGCGCGGGCGCGGTTCGGCATGGACTTTAACGGCTCCATCCCGGCGTTGATTGCGGAGCGAAGCATCGAGCTTCGGAATGCCCGGCACCCGCTCCTCGTCTGGAAACAAAAAACCACGGGCAGCGGTGTTGTTGAACCAAATAATTTCAGACTGAGTGGCGAGGAGCGGGCGCTCATCATCAGCGGCCCGAACGCAGGCGGCAAGACGGTGATCCTGAAGACCGTGGGGCTCTTAAGCCTCATGGCGCAGACGGGGCTTCCGGTGACCGCTGACGAAGGGAGCGAGCTCCCCTGCTTCGGTTCAGTGTTCGCGGATATCGGCGATGAACAAAGCATAGAGCAGGATCTCAGCACCTTCTCCTCCCATGTGAGCCAGGTTGCCGGGATCCTCCGGAATGCGGACAAAGGCTCCCTGGTCCTGCTGGACGAACTGGGATCGGGCACGGAGCCGGGCGAAGGCGCGGGCCTCGGCGCAGCGGTGCTCGAATCCCTGATCGAGCGTAACTGCGTCACTGTGGCCACGACGCACTACAACGCGCTCAAGCTGTTCGGGTCCCAGACGAGCGGGGCGGTGAATGCCGCCATGGAATTCGACCCGCAGACGCTCAAGCCGACGTACCGTATTATTCCGGGCCGGCCCGGCAGAAGTTACGGGCTGGACATGGCAGCGAGGCTCGGCGTCCCTGACGAAGTGATCGGCCGGGCGCGCCTGCGGATCGGCGAAGCCGACACCCGGCTCGAGAACCTGCTCAAGGACGTGGAAGAGAGATCCCGCCTGCTTGCTTCGGAGCAACGGGCGCTTGAACAGGATCGTTCGGCGGCAGCTATGGACCGGAACGAAACAGCGTCCCTGCTCGCCGCTGCGCGGGCAGAAGCGCGGACCCTGCGGACGCAAGCGCAGGCGGAATCCCGGGAAGTGCTGTCCGCGCTCAGGCAAAAGCTGCGTGATCTTTCCCGGACCGCGCGGACCGAGCAGGCGGAAGCGAAACAAGCGGGTGCGGAGATCGAGGCGCTTGCGAGAAAGCTCGAACCGGAGGTTCTGCAGCCTGCAGTTCCCCAAGCTGGCCTTGCGCTTCAGGCTGGCGACACGGTGCGGATAACGAGGCTGAACAAGATCGGCACCGTGCTTACGGCGCACCGCTCCATGGTCGAACTTGAGGTTGCCGGGAAAACGATCAAACTTGCAGCTGCCGACGTGGTTCCTGCAGGGCCCGTTTCGCGGCAGCGGACGACGATTTCCCAGCCCGGGTGGGGCACTGCTCTCTCCGAGGAAGAAGGCGCGTCGGACCGGCTGAACATCCTCGGTCTTCGCGTGGAAGCGGGGTTGGCTGAGGTTGACCGGTTCATCGACCGGGCGGGCATGAGCAATCTCCCGACCGTGACCGTGATCCACGGGCTCGGGACGGGCGCGCTTAAGACTGCTGTGACGAACTTTCTTAAAAACCATCCGCTTGTCGCGTCCATTCGTCCCGGCGAACCGTCCGAGGGCGGCGCAGGGGTGACGGTAGCGGAGCTGAGGAAATAACATGTTTTCCGATGATATCATAAGCCGCGTCAGGGACAGCGTCGATATCGTTGATTTCATCTCCGGGTATGTGGCCCTCAAAAAGACGGGCAAAAACCACACCGGGCTCTGCCCGTTTCACGCCGAGAAAACTCCGTCGTTCTCCGTGAACCCGGATAAGCAGATCTTTCATTGTTTCGGGTGCGGGGCCGGCGGCGACGTATTCAAGTTTGTTGAGCTGCAGGAGGGGCTGAATTTCCCCGAGGCAGTGAGGAAGTTTGCGGAGCGTTCCGGCATAGCGCTGCCTGCGGACAGCAGGTCGCGGGGAGAGGATAAAAAGAATGTCGAGGAGCGCATGGCGCTCCTAAAGGCCGTGGCCGAGGCGGCGGCCTACTATCAGAAAGAACTCGAAGGGCCCGCGGGAAGTACCGCCCGGGCGTACCTGGCCAAGCGCGGCGTAAGCGACGTCACCATAAAAAGCTTCCGCCTTGGCTATTCCCGGCCCGAGTGGGACGGCCTGCTCAAACATTTAAAGCAGAAGGGCTACACGCCGGCCCAGCTGGAAAAGGCCGGGCTCGTGGTCAAGCGAAGCGAGGGCGAGGGCCACTACGACCGGTTCCGGGGCAGGATCATGTTCCCGATCGTGGATATTGCCGGCAACATCATCGCCTTCGGCGGCAGGGTGATGGACGACTCGCTGCCGAAGTATCTGAATTCGTCGGAGACGCCGCTGTACAGCAAGAGCAACACGCTCTACTGTCTGGACGCGGCCAAGGACGCGGGACGCAAGCAGGGATATTTCATCATCGTCGAGGGGTACCTCGATGCGCTCGCCTGCCACCAGTACGGCGTGCGCAATGCGGTCGCGACGCTCGGCACGGCGCTGACCGAAGGGCACTTGCGGCTCATGCGGCGGTTTGCCGACAAGCTCGTCCTGATCTTCGACCCCGATCCCGCGGGCGTGAAAGCCTCGCTCCGGGGATTCGACCTCTTTGTAGCGAGCGGGATGAAGGTAAACGTGGTCTCACTTCCGGACAACGACGATCCGGACACGTTCCTGCAGAAGCACGGTCAGGAAGCCTTTGCAGCGCGCTTGCGCCAATCGATGAAGTTCATGGACTTTGTGCTGGCCCAGGTGGTGCCCGAGGGCCATGCGGCTTCCATCGATGAAAAGGTGGAGAAGGCGCAGGAGATGCTCGGGTTCATCGCCAGGCTTTCGAGCGGGATCGAGCGGGACTACTACCTGAAAAGAACGGCCGAGGCCCTGGACCTCGACGAAACCGTGCTGAGGCAGGAAATGCCGAAGCAGGCAAAACACCCGGGACCGGCGGCCGGGGCAACGACACAGGCCCCGTCTCGCGGCCATCGACCCCGGGCCGAGGAGATCCTGGTCCACCTCATGCTCAAGGATGAAACGATTGCGCGGAACCTGCAGTCGCAGATCAAGCCCCAGGATTTTACCGACCCGTTGTTCCGGCGCATGGTCCAGCGGATCTTCGATGTGCTGGCCGCGACCGGCTCGCTGGATTCCCGGGCGCTGATGCAGGACGGGGACGAGGAGCTGAACGGGCTGCTGTCCCACTACGCAGTGCTCGAGATGGAGTACGACGATCCCGAGAAGCACTGCCAGGACTGCGTAGAGATAATCAAGCAGCAGGACCCGGAGAAGCAGATGAAGCTATTAAGTAAAGCACTCGAGGAGGCCAGAGTGCGAGGCGACCGGGCGGAGTTTATCCGTCTGGCTAAGGAGCATCAAGAACTGAGCAGGCGGCCGGGGCGCCGCATTCCGGGTCGGTAAAAACAGATTAAGACAAGACGCAGGGCAGCAAGCGTTCGAGGGTTTAAAATCGTGATGGCGTGGAACGCCGCTCACACAAAAGGAGCACCAGAGTATGTCAAAGCGGGGCAAAGCAGGAGATCCTAAAAAACCGGGCGCGGCTGGAAAAGAACGTAACTACGTTCCCTTCGAAGAAGCAAGCGAGACGATACCTCACGAAGACGTTTCCACGGAACAGTTGGACAGCATCATCTCCCTGTTTGGGGACGGCGAAATGGACATGGATATCGCCGATTCGCGGCACGACGGCAAGGCGCGCCAGCCTGCTGAAGACGAACTGGAAGAGGGCGTTGACTCGGAGGACGCGAGCTTAGACGATGCCGCCGAGGAGGATGTCGAGGAGGAAGAGGTCGAGGTTGGCGTGGGCAAGACCGACGACCCCGTCCGCCTCTACTTGAAGGAAATGGGCACCGTGCCCCTCCTCTCGAAGGAGGGCGAGGTGGCGATCGCGAAGCGGATCGAGGAAGGCAAGCGCGAGGCGGCCCAGATCCTTTACAGCCTTCCCTTTGCGCTCCAGGACGTGCGCGATCTCGGCGACAAGCTGCGGAAGGGAAAGATCAGCATCAACGAGATCGTGCATGCCGGCGACGACGATTTCGAGGAACTCCAGAGTCAGAACGAGGAGGAGCTCCACGCACGGGTGATCAAGCTTATTACCGAGGTCGAGCGCTACAGCAAGGAGCTCAACACGCTGACGAACCACGTCATGAGCAGCCGGTGCACCGAGGCCCGCAAGAAGACCCTCCGCGAAAAGATGCAGACGACGCGGTACGCACTCTTCGGCAAATTGGAGGCGCTGAACATTCACTGCCGCCAGACCGACCGGCTGGTCATGAAAGTGCGCGAGATGGTGAGCGAAGTGCTGCTCTCCGAACGCGAGGTCCACGGGCTCGAGCGCAAGTCGGGCCTGACCCTCGTCGAGATCAAGGACGTTTTCAAGAAGATGCGGCTGGGGGAGCGCGAGCTCAAGAACGCCGCACGCAGGCTCGAGATGAAGCAGGAAACGCTCCTTGCCATGGAAAAAACCTACCGCAACGCGGTCAAGCGGGCGAAGAAGATCGAAGAGGACTGCGGGGTCTCGGCTGAGGAACTGAAAAAGGTGCTCCGGGCCTACGAGCGGGCGGAGGAGCGCGCCAAGTACGCAAAGAGCGAACTGGTGGAAGCGAACCTCCGGCTGGTCGTCTCCATCGCGAAAAAGTACACGAACCGCGGGCTTCAGTTCCTCGACCTCATCCAGGAGGGGAACATCGGCCTCATGAAGGCCGTGGACAAGTTCGAGTGGCAGCGCGGGTACAAATTCAGCACCTACGCCACCTGGTGGATCCGGCAGGCGATCACCCGGGCCATTGCGGACCAGGCGCGCACGATCCGCATCCCGGTGCATATGATCGAGACGATGAACAAGCTCATCCGCACGTCGCGCGGCCTTGTGCAGGACCTGGGCCGCGAGCCCACAACCGAAGAAGTCGCCGCGTCCATGAAGCTGCCCGTGGAGAAGGTCCGCAAGATCATGAAGATCGCGAAAGAGCCGATCTCGCTCGAAACCCCCATCGGCGAGGAAGAGGACAGCCATCTGGGGGATTTTATCGAGGACAAAAAAGTGGCCTCGCCGCTCGAGTCCGCCATCCGCAAGAACCTCCACCAGCAGGTCAGGCGGGTGCTCAATACGCTTACCGAACGCGAGGAAAAGGTGCTCCGCTGGCGCTTCGGCATCGGCGAGCAGACGGACCACACGCTCGAAGAAGTAGGCCAGGAATTCGACGTCACCCGCGAACGCATCCGCCAGATCGAGGCCAAGGCCCTGCGGAAACTGCGCCACCCCAGCAGGAGCAAGCAGCTCAAGAGTTTTATCGAATAGACGGCGCCGGGCACGGCGGACAACCTTGACTTTTGCCCCTGCTTATGTCAAGATGTCCGCCGGTCTTGCGTGAACATTCAGGGCCCATAGCTCAGTTGGTAGAGCTACCGGCTCATAACCGGTTGGTCCCAGGTTCGAGTCCTGGTGGGCCCACCATTCCCTGAGAAGAGAACAGACCGAGATGTGCGATTGTGCAAAATATCCTGTACAGTATATGGGAATTGCCGGAGGCAAACGCGGCAAGTCTTAAGTTAACAGAATGCGCCGACAGGCGCATTCTTACTTTGGAGGCCTGATGGACCAACAGCTCAACCTGCTTATTCAGCTTCAAGAAATCGACGCGAAGCTCCGCGCCCTCGCTGCACAGAAAAAACGCCTGCCCGAGTTCCTTGCCGGCCTGGAACGAAGACGCGAGGCGAGCAAAACAGACCTCGACAAGGTGAAAGAAGCGCTCCAAACGGCGCAGAAGAACAAGCGGGACCGCGACCAGGACCTGGAGGCCGGGGCCCAGAAGGTCGAAAAGCTCAAGGCGCGTTCCGCGGAGATCAAGAACAACAAGGAATACCAGGCCCTGCTCAAGGAGATCGAGGCGGGGGAGCAGGAGAACAAGGCCACCGAGGACAGCATCCTTGGTCTGATGGAAAAGATCGACGCAGCGGCCCAGGGAATCATCGCGGCGGAACAGCGCTCCCGCGACGAAGAGGCGGCGCTGCAGGCCGAGCAGAAGCAGCTGGAGGCCGAATTTGCGAAGTTCGATGAAGAGATGGGCGGCATGGAGCAGGCGCGGAAGGAAATCGTCGGGAAGGTCCAGCCGGCGGTGCTCACCCAGTATCAGAAGCTGCTTGTAAGCAAGGCCGGCGGCGTTGCCATTGCCGAGGCGCGTGGAGAAGCCTGCTCCGGGTGTTACATGAGCATCCCGCCCCAGGTGTTCGTGAACGTAAAAAAGAACGAAAAGATCATCACCTGCCCCCACTGCGGCCGCATTCTATTTTACAAGGAAGTGATCGCGCCAAAGAACGGTTAACACAACAGCAGGAATGAGCACGGAAGGCAGGGGAATGGAACTTACTATTTTTACCGATGGCGCGTCGCGGAACAATCCCGGGGAAGCAGGCGCCGGCATTTTTGTGCTTCAAGACGGCAAGCCCGCAGAGAAGATCTCGCGCTATCTCGGCACGACGACGAACAACATAGCTGAATACCAGGCCGCGATCATCGGGCTGGAGCACGCCGTGAAACAGGGTGCTGCAAGCGTCAAGCTGAATGCCGATTCCGAGCTTATGGTAAAACAGCTGAACGGGCAGTACAAGGTGAAGAATGAAGGACTCCGGCCGCTCTACCTGAAGGTCAAGGAACTGATTGCCAAGATCGGGCGCGTAGAGGTAAAATACATACCACGGGAGCAGAACAAGGAAGCCGATGCCCTGGCGAATAAGGCGATTGATGAAAAGATAGCAGCAAGCAGCATGTAGCAAGGGGGCTACTGGACCCTTTTTCACGTTCTTTCACAATTCAGAGTGGGTGAGGTGATCGCTCTCCGGCAACGGAGGGAGGAAAGTCCGAGCTCCGCAGGGCAAGGCGGTCCCGAAACGGGACAGGGGGCGACCCCATGGACAGTGCCACAGAAAAGAAGACCGCCCCGTACAGGGGTAAGGGTGAAACGGTGGGGTAAGAGCCCACCAGATTCCCGGGTGACCGGGAATGCTTGGAAAACCCCGCCTGGAGCAAGATCACATAGGGAAGCGCCTCCCGAGCAATCGGGAGGAGGGACGGCCCGTCCCAGACTTCCGGGTAGATCGCTCGTGCTGTTGGGCAACCAACGGCCCAGATAAATGATCACCACTTCCGGGCAACCGGGAGCACAGAACTCGGCTTACGGCCCGCTCTGATTTTTTTATCACTCAAAATCCCTTGCTGATTATTCGGCATGGGATTTTTTGTTGATCCGCACCCCTTTTGCCGCTTTTTTCCTCACATTTCGCATATCGAACCGGAGCAACTCCACAGGTGGAACTCTAAACTCTGAACTCCGTACTTTTTAATTTTTTCTCCTTGCCCGTCCTGCCAAAATAGGGTACGCTTGTATTGTGAGAACAGGGGGTAGCAAATGCCGAATAAAACAGCAACGATAGCGTGTCCGGAGTGCAGCGGTAAAGGGACCATAACGTGTCCAGTCTGCCATGGGCAGGGAAGGCAATCCAGTACCAATGCGTCGCAGCGTCCTTGCCCGAATTGTCACGGAAAGGGGAAAAGTGTCTGTCCTGTGTGCCGGGGCGCTAAAAAAGTAACCGGAGAAAAATAAAAATTTTTGAGCACGTTGCGCACGCTCTGTACAGTTTTGTCTTTACTCTGAACCTGCCCCTGTTGCCCCGCTCTTTTTTGAATCAGGAAGGCGAAAGCATGACGCAGCAGATCAAACACCGGCTTGTTGCGGTTCTTTCGATCGTACCAGGCCTGCTCACCATCAAAGAAGGCGGGAGCGTCCTGCTCGGACTCTCAATCCCTTCCTACCACGTTCTTCCCTGGCTCGTCGTGTACAACGTCGTCCTGGGCTTCGTTTCACTCATTGCAGGGACCGGCATCTGGATGCAGCGCACCTGGGGCGGCATCCTTGCCGCATTCATTCTGCTGTGCCACAGCCTTGTTTTTCTGATTGTCTTCTTCCTGCTCCTGTTCAGGGAGCCGGTCGCCTTGATCAGCGTCATGGCCATGCTGGTCAGGACAGCGCTCTGGGCCATCATATATCTGTTGTTGAGATGGGCGGGAAGCGAGAAAGCCGGGAAAGCATAGGCGCAGAGAGCGATTAATGCAAATGCACGTGGCGCAGGACTGCCCTTGAGGGGACTCGAGAGCAGGCTGGGAGTTGATGTAAAGCGCAACTGGGGCGCAGGTTTATGAGGGGGTTTTTTAGCGGAATGAAGTTGACGCGGCAACCGCAGGCATTCCGAGTGGAGCCCCTTCGGCAGGAGCCGGGGGATTGGAAGTCGCGGGATTCATAACGGAGGGAACGACATGGAAGGCAAGCGCGTAAAAGACAGCAGTGTCACCATGGCCCAGATGATGATCCCCCAGGACGCGAACCCGTCGGGAAACGTGCACGGCGGCGTTGTCGTCAAGATCATCGACGAAGCCGCGGGTGTCGTAGCGGCCCGGCACGCGCGGAGCAACGTTGTCACCGCTTCCATCGACCGGATGGACTTCCATAATCCCGTGTTCGTCGGGGATGTTCTTTTCTTCAAGACGAGTTTGAACCTTGTGGGCCGGACTTCCATGGAGATCGGCGTCCGCGTGGAGGCGGAGAACCTCACCACCGGGGACGTGCGCCACGCCGCGTCCGCGTACCTCACCTATGTTGCGCTCGACCGGAACGGCAAACCGCGGGAAGTGCCCCCGCTCATCCTGGAAACCGAAGATGATCACCGCAGGAACCGTGAGGCTGTTTCGCGGAGACAGATCCGGCTCGCTGAAAAGAAGCGGGAAGCAGGGCGATAGAAAGATGCCGCCTCTTATTTTGCTATTATCCTGGAAAAAGCATTCAGACACGGAAGAAGCGGATTAACATATGATAAAAGCGGATAAATTCTAAAGCAAGGCAATCACCTATTCGGTGGGCTCCTATTTGGGAAAATCCGCCGTTATCCGACTCTTATCAGATTTTATCAGTGTCAAATGCCGTTTTTTTAGGATTATTCTCTATCGTGTGCAACGTCCCTGCATGCGCCGCCCCCTTTGCAGAGAAAACACCGGTGTTTTACCTTGCCTCGACGACCCTCCGCTTCTTTGTTGTTTGACTTTTGAATTGGCATCTGGTATTTTCCATGTCCAAGCCGCATCAATACCAACACCTGCTGAAAGAAAGAAGTTATGACAATGAAGCAAAACCGCATCGTCTTTACCCGTTTCCAGAGTGATGGCAAGGAAATGTTCAATGATATCTATTCCATTGATCCTGACGGACGGAATGAGACGAGGCTCACGATGAATCCCGGGCCAAAGGGAGAATACGCCGACAATGCCGCTCCCCGCTACAACAAGGCCAGGACCATGCTGGCATTCGTCAGCACAAAGAACAACCCGAACAAGAGGTTCAATATTTTTTTCCTGGACCTCGCTACCAAGAAAACCGCGCAGATCACGACGGGCAACCTCGACATCACGAGCGTTGATTGGGCGCCCGACGACAGCCGGCTTGTCTTTTCCTGCACAGATGAAAGCGGGCTTCATCAGGTCCATGCGGTGAATATGGACGGAACGGGATTTACAAAACTGACCGAAGGCCCGGCAGAGCATACGAACCCGATGTGGTCGCCCCGGGGAGATCTGATCACGTTCGTAGAGCTCCTGCCTGGAAGCAAAGCGTCCCATGTCTGGGTCATGGATCCTCAGGGCAAAAACCGGGTGAAACTGACGAGTGACGAAACCGGGCATTCCAACCCGTCCTGGTCGCCGGACGGATCCTGGGTCGTTTTTCGCTGCGACGAACCTGCGCCGCACCTTCGCAGGATCAATGTCGATACCAAGGAGCTCGTTCTGTTCGAACCTCCGGCACGAGGCGTTGACTCCTCTCCCATATGGTCGGGAGCAGAGATCGTATTTTCGAGCAACTGTGATTGGGAAGATGCGGACTCCATATTCAATCTGTACAAGATGTCTTACACTGGCGAGAATTTACAGCGGATAACGACGAATCAAACCTTCGAGTATTGCGGAGACTGGTAGCGTAGAAGGGGTCCCGGATGGTCCGAAAGAGCTCCTTCAGAAGCGACCGCAGCATCAGCGCAGCTCCGCACAACGAAAGAGCAGGATTGAAGAGGCGGCCCTATGGGGTCTTTGGGGCGTTCTCCGCTTTATAGTAAAGAAGATACGTAAGCTTCAGTCAGGGAAAAGGAATGGGCACTGCCGTTATGGGGATAGATGACAGAGACTGGTACCGGGAAAAGCAGATCGACTGGGAACGGGGAGGGTTAAAAGAGAGAAATGCAAAACGCCGCCGCTTTCCGAAATACATCTGGTGGATCCTCGCGGCTATTCTCTTGATAGTTGCCGCTGCCCTGTTCCGGTCGGTACGCTTTACTGTTTTTTAAACGCCACATTCGCAAAGTAACTCTCGGCCGATGTCCCGGTGTGCTGGGAATTTATCTGGAGCCGCATCCCGGACACCGCAGGCGGTTCCTCGCCAAAGAGCTTCTTGTAATCCTCGTATACATTCCGGGTCTCGGTGATCCACTTTCCCGTCTCGGCCGGACCGGACCGCACGACCACCACCTTGACGTGCATGAAGGGGATCGGCGACGTGTCCTCCATAAGGCCCTGCGGTGCGCTCGTGTCCCAGATGTACACGATGGACTTGGTCCTGGTGAATGCGACGAAGAGCTGGGCGGCCTGGTCGTCGGTCTTCGATTTTCTGAAATCGCCTCCCCGCGGCAGTTTCGTGACCTTCCATTTCCAGGTGAGGACCGGGTACTGCTTGAGATCGACGTGCACTTCCTTCTGCAGGGAAAAGGAGGTGTTTGCGCTCCGCAGGCGCAGGGCGGCGACGCCGTCATCCTTGACGACCGCGAAGTCCGCTTTACCGGATTTTTCCTTGACCTCCCATCCGGCAGGTACGCCGGAGGCATTGACCGCGGACGAGAAGTCCGCGACCACCAACTGGTCTGCGGCCCAGACGGGGGCGGAACACATCAGGACAGCCGTCAACATAATACCCTTCCACTTTAACGCCAAAGATGACATAATCTCCTCCTCAGAAAAAAAGACCTAAGAAAGTTTGTCTTCCGGGAGCAACGGCCCTGCTCCCGTTGTTCCATGAGAGAAATATAGCATACTTTTTCTGTCAATTTCCGACATTATCTTCGCAAAGCAATCTTGACTTTATAAACAGGCGATGGAAAGAAGCTTTGACATATTCTTGCCTGGAGGGGTAAAATGCCCTGTGCAATAGAGGAGTGGAAAATGGCTACAGGTTACCAAAAAATTGTTGGTCCCGGCGGCCCCGGGAACCAGAAGAAAACCACGGAAGGGCAAGCGGGGGCAGGCAGCGACGACGCCTGCAGGTGCAAGGAAACCGCGCACATGACGCCTCGTGAACTTCTGAAGCTCATGATGAGCGACCTGGCTTTCTGGAAAAAAGACAAAAAGGAATGATCGCGGGATCGCGTTGTGATTTTCGATACTAAATAAGTGAAGCAGTTCTGAACGGAGAAATGACGAATGGGTGAAACACAGGTATTCCAGCCCCTTACGAGGGAAGATAAGATAACCGTTCTACTCTACCGCATCGGCATCGTGCTGTCCGCCCTGATCATCAGCGCTCTGGCGATTCTCGTGACAACGGCTTCAGCTCCCGCCGCAGGAGGCGCCAGCCTGGCCACGGACATCCTTGCCTTCGGCCTCTATATTTCGGTCGGCATGAGCGTATTCTTTATTCATCTATATATAGGCGTTTTCAAAAGATACCTGAAAAACCTGTACTTCATCAGTCTCGGTTGTCTTGTCGTGCTGCTCTACGTCGGAAAAGGCTCCCCCTCCGCCGTTTTCGCGCACGGAGCGTACGGCCCGCTGCTTTTGCTGCCGATTGCCGGCTGTCTGGGCTTCGTGACCGCTAAAGAGGCTTTCTGCTTCAAGCTCTTTGAGGGCTACCTTCTTGCCATGCTCATGCCGCTCTACCTGCTGATGGTCTCGGGCAGCTTCCTCTCGCGAGGGGGCGCGATCTCCGGCCTGGTCCTGATCGCCGCCATGCTTGTCTTTTTCACCGTGCGAAAAGTATCCATGCCCCTTGCCTACGATATCGGCGACAAGTCCGCCTATCAATAAAACCTGAAAAGCAGAATGAAAACGTTGCTTCGACCCATCCGGATCCGGGAACTTCAGATCGATCCGCCGCTCCTTCTGGCGCCCATGGAAGGCCTTACCCACAGCTGCCTCCGCCAGATCATGGCTGGTTTCGGCGGCGTCGGCCTTTTGTCCACGGAGATGCTCTCGGCAAAAAGGCTGCCCACGGAAAGCCCCAGCGTTTCCCCGTACCTGATCAGGACCGCTTCGGAAAAACCGCTCTCCTATCAGCTCCTGACGTCTCGTGCGAGCGAGCTCGCCCGGGCCATCGACGTTCTTCACGCTGTGCAGGCGGATGCCATTGATCTGAACATGGGCTGCCCGGCCCCTGCGGTGGGCAAGTTCGGGGCGGGCTTTAGTCTGATGGAACAGCCAAAGGAGGCCCGCTCTATCGTGGCCGAGGCGCGGAAACGCACGTCGCTGCCGCTCACCGCAAAGATCCGGCTTGGCGCCGAACTGGACGAAGGGAAATTGCTGGCCTTTTGCGCCATGCTCGAGGACGAGGGTATTGATATGCTCTCGGTGCACGCCCGGCTCAAGAAAGAGTCCTTTGCGAGAAGGCCGCGATGGGAGTCCCTGGCCAAGGTAAAGGAGTGTCTCACGATCCCCGTTGTCGCCAATGGCGGCATCTTCTCTGTCCAGGATGCAGTACAGTGCCTCAGCGTATCGAACGTTGACGGCCTGATGCTGGGACGCGGAGCGGTGGTCAAACCCTGGCTGTTCGCTGAAATTGCCCGGGAGGTGTACGGCTTCGCGAGCTCCGAACCAACCGTGAACCTGCCGCTGGTGTATCATACCTTTGTCGAGCTCCTGACCCAGCAGTTCCGGCCCGAATACCGGCTGGGCAGGCTCAAACAATTTACCCACTATTTTGCCCAAAACTTTCAATTCGGCCACTATCTGGCATCCGGGGTCCAAGCATGTGCGAGCGTGGACGAAGCGCGGGAGCGGGCTCATATTTTCTTTGAAAAAATGGCGGCAGGATCAACCGCTTGATCGGTGGTAGCGGCCTGCCTCAGGAGACGGCGATTTATTCCCACGACGTCATGCAATTCCAAGCCCTTGT
>VFSW01003651.1_pt1 | contig 23080 bp, 15 predicted proteins | sample 5358111 | NCBI WGS metagenome assembly VFSW01 (sample SAMN11554181, study PRJNA540505) | mine drainage metagenome | isolation source: sediment from site ElyBrook_90M | place: USA: Ely Copper Mine, Vershire, VT | collected 2017
CTCGACCGACAGCAGCAGATTCTTGGCGCCTCGCAGCGCCGTGTTGCCGGCTGCGGAATCAAACTACAGGCCATAACTCGCCTTGTCGTAGAGGCCTCCATATTGCGCCTCCAGTTCCTGCATCAATGTCTCGCCATCCCTGGGCAGTGTGCCCAGAGCATCGTCGATGCGCGCCAGCCACTGCTGTTCCTTCCGCGAGAGCTGCAGCTTCCCTGCGGAGAAGCCCTCCGTCAAGAGATCGACAGCGGCGCGCCCGGCGGCAATCGTCCGCGCATAGGGCGTGTCCGCGGCCACAATCGCGCTTGCGATCCGGAGGGTGGCATTCGGCGAAAGCACGGCGGCCTGCGGGCTCAGCCACTCGTCGGACACGGTCATCCAGTCTCTCATCTGCAGAGCGCCACCGGCGCCGGCAGCCGCCGCGTTCATCAGCCGGCAGTCATACGAAAGCAGCTCGGTAAAGACCTCCGGCGCGTTCCCAGAGAGCAGCCGTACGTTCTGCACCGACTCATTGCTCCACAGGTCGCACATCGCCGCGGCAATGTTGCCGATAGGGCTGAAGTGCGCGCAGCTGGCCGACTTTCCTTCCATAGATATTGGATAGCCGGTGATGGCCTTGATGACCGGTCCCTCGTATGCGCAATCCTTCGATGGACCCACGGCGCCCTGCTCGAACGCAGCCAGGCTGCGCACCGCGCTCATGGCGCGCACCACCGCCGCCAGCACCTCGGGCAGCATCTTCTGGTGCGCAAGCTGCATGGCGGTATTGGCAAACCCGCAGGCCGAGTCGCCCCCGCAGACCACTCCCGGCCGCGCCGCGCAAATATCGCGTATCTCGCCCCACAGCCACGACATATCCTGGGGCGCAAGCATGCCCAGCGCAAAAACAATCCCCGGGAAATCTCCATACATCAGCGCCTGGTCGTGAACCTCCTTGCCGCCGACCGACTCGATCGAGAGGATATCGGCGCCCGCATCGGCGCACATCTCCAGTGAACGCCTCAGTTGCTGCCACGCCTCGCCGCTCCTCAGCGGCGGCGGCTTGAGCCGATCGCGTATGTCGGTAGGCGTGACGCGCAGCGCGCAGGGCAGATGGTGCTTGTCATGGTACGTCTTGAGGTGCCGCTTCAAAAGCGCGGTAATCTCGGCGCCCCACTCCGGCCGCTCGGTCATCAGCGGCAGCAGTTCAAACTCCAGCACAATCCCCGGCGTGCCCAGCGATGCGGCCCTGCGCAATATCTGCTCCGCCATCTGGTCGTAGTGCGCCACCACCTCCGCCCAGGTCTCGTCCGTCATGTTCATCGGCGGCAGCGTAAAGTTCACTTCGGGAAAGACCTGGCCTGCGCCGATTGTCAGTCCGAGTCCGCACTCCAGCGGATGCGGACACACCCCGTACAGCAATTCCTTCTGCACTGAAATCGCGAGCGTGGAGTACCGCCGGGCTGTCTGCCGCATCACCGTATCATGCATGGGGAAGCAGGCTCCTCACCAGGCCCACCGCGCCGCTTGCGCTCTCGCTGTAGCCGTCCGCGCCAATCTCTTTGGCATACTGCATGGTCACCGGCGCGCCGCCGATCAGCACCTTCACCTGCATCCTCAGGCCCGCGTTCTTCAGGGCGTCGATGGTCGTCTTCATCGCCGGCATGGTCACGGTCAGCAGTGCCGACATGCACACCACCTGCGGACTCTGTTGCTCAACCGCAGCCACAAACTTCTCCGGCGAAACATCGGTGCCCAAATCGATCACCTCGAATCCGCTGCCCTCCAGCATGGAGCCGACGATGTTTTTGCCGATGTCATGCAGGTCGCCTTTCACCGTTCCAATCACCACCTTGGTCGCCATCTTTTCTCCCGAGGCAGTCATCAGCGGCCGAAGCAACTCCAGGGCGCTCTTCATGGCGCGGCCTGCCAGCAGCAGTTCGGGGACGAAGTACTCTTCGGCCTCAAACAGGCGGCCCACCTCGTCCATTGCCGGCACCATCGACCCGGCAATCAGCTCCATCGGCGTCACGCCCGCCGCCAGGGCTGTTTCGGTGGCGGCGTGAGCGCGTTTTGAATTGCCTTCCAGGATTGCGTTGTAGAGTTCCTCCGACCTTGCCATCTTCTTCACCTCAAATCGTTGCAGTGTGCGTTTGTGCAAACCTCGCCATGGCGTGCAGGTTGTCGTGCGGTGTATCCCGCACCACTTCGCATCCCGCGGCCACAATCCATCGCGCCCCGGCTTGTTGCCGCAGTTGTTCCAGTGACTCCATGACCGTCTCCGGAGAACCATTCCGCAGCCCTCTCACCGGGTCCATGTTTCCCGCCAGCGCTTGTGGCAGCCCCATCTGCGCTTGCACCTGGTCCATCGGCACGGGATAGTCGATATCCACCATCTCGCAGCCCAGTTTCCCCATGCCGTCAAGGATACGCCGCGTATTCCCGCAGATGTGCAGCCGCACTCTGCCGCCGTTCGCATGAACGGAATCAACCAGCTGCTTTTCCCATGGCCACACGATTTCGTTGTAGACGCGCGGACCTACCAGCGAAGCGGCCGCGTCCCCGATCCCGATAATGTCGGCCCCGGCCTTGATCTGTGCGGTGGCAAAGCGGATTGCCAACTCCACCGTGAACGCGAACAGATCCTGAACGAAGACGGGGTCGTCGGAAAAGTCCATCATCAGGCGATTGATTCCGCGCAGGTCCGCCGATTCCGCGCACGGACCCTCAACCCAGCCCTCCACAAGCAAATCATGCCCCGCACGCGCACGCAGCAACTCGATGCCCCGGATCCGGTCTTCCATCCGTCCGCCCGAAAACGGATCTGGTACCTTCATTCCAGCAAGAACGGTCTTGTCGGCGAACAGCGCCGCCTCCTCGATGATCGCGGGAGGCTGGTCCTCAAACCACTGAATCCTGCTGCCCAAATCGGCAGCCTCGCGGCAAGGATCGGAGATGGCTGAAACATGATCCAGGCCGAACAACTCGGCCGTCTTCAACTGTCCATCGGCAAGCAGCTTGTGGTCCCGTGCATACCGCCCGTACCCGACGCCAAGAACGTCCGCGGCAAACATCATCGTAATCGGCATGCAGGGCAGATGGTCTGCATGGTGTCCGTCAAGAACCGCGAGCGCTCTTTGTCGTCCCGTCATGAATCACGCTTCTCTTCGAACACGGACCGGAACCCCAACCCATCCCGGTTGAAATCGATTCGTCCAGCCACAACAGCGGAGGCCGATTCACCAGTTCGCCGGCCTCCACAGCCCCATCAACTCGAAGCACTCACTTCAAAAACATCCGCCGTGTCCGCTCCTGAAAACCGGATCGAAATCCCGCGGGCCCAATCGGCTTTCCCGAAGACGCCCAGGTCCTTTCCCGTAATGACGGAGCGCACCTTGAATCTTCCCTCCGGCATCAGGGGCAACTGAATCCTGGCCTCCGCCTCTGGCGACTTCTTGCGGAAGACCGCAATCACTCCGTCGCCGCTATCTGCCAGGCGCGCGAAGCCGTCCCAGACCATGGGCGTCGGCTGCAGCCAACTGCCAAGCGGGAAAAAACTCTCGCTGATCTTCGTCCTACTGCGCAGCGTCTTGAACCAGCTGGTCCTCTCATGGAACCACTGGCGATCGGCAGCGCTCAGTGTGCGCAGGTCCCCCAGCAACAGCGGCGCTGAACCGATGGCCGTTGCAAAGCTTTCCTGATTCGTCGGCAATCCCGCATGAATATTGCCGATCAGCATGCTTTCAACCGGCATCGACGCCGCCCTCTGGTAGAGAAGTTGCCGCGCCTGCAGTGTGCCGGCCGAGTCCGGCTCCCGGTCATCCACATTGCTCATCCAGTCCAGATCTCCCGCGGCCAGCAGGCCCGAATCGATCACGTGCTTCTGGCCCCAGAGCTCAAACGTCAGGTCGAGAAGAACGTCCGGATGCTTTTCATAGACCTTCGCGGTCATCGCGGAGATGCCTTCGTAGATCATGTTCAGCGATTCAGCCCAGCTTCCATGGAAGTGGCCTTTGGCCCAACAGCCGGGCGCTTCTCCGTAGGCATTGAAGATCGTGGTGAGGTCCAGCTTCACATACGCCAGATGGAAGCGCTCGATCGCGTCGATGATGCGTTCCGCGGCGGCATCGCGAAATGGAGTCGCCATGCACATCACAACCTTGTCTCCCGCCATGGTCGAAGTGGTCTTGGGCTTTCCTTCCAGGTCGATCGATGCCCATTCCGGGTGGCGGCGATACTCGGGAGTCAATGTCCCGATCGCTGCAACCGGAATCCACAGGCCCAGCCGCATGCCTCGGGATTCGACCGCATCGAGGATCGGCTTCAAGCCTCCGGGAAACGATGTCAGGTTCACAACATTGTCCCCGTACTCCTGTTGCCAGCCATCGTCGATAGTGAAGATATCCATGCCGATCGCGGCCGCGGCCTCTATTAGTTCCATGGTCGTATCGTGATTGATCGACCGCTCGAACGGCTCCCATGTGTTGTAGATCCACGGTGGCCCCTGCGCATCCACCCGCCGCATCAGCACCTTGGCCGTGTAGGATGGGAGCCGCCAGTGTGGGTCTTCGAAGCCCGCGCCGTTGCGATAGATGACCAGCGATCCGCTGGCAGTGGTGAACTCCTCGCCGCCGGCAAGCGTGCGCTCGAAGGGCATCAGGTCCGTGTCGTAGAGTATTTCGATGCGCACGTTGTCGGCGTCATTCCATCCGCCGATCTCGGTGCGCTTCATGTAGCCTGGAACTTCGTTGATTACGGCAATGCCTGTTCCAGTGCGACCATTCGCAACCAGTAGCCCAGCATCTTCCGAGCGGCCCGTGTAAAAGATCTCCCTCGGAATCGTCCCGTACTGCGTCAGCAGCGTGGTTTCATTCTCAGGACCGAAGCTGACGTCGATGGCTTCAATGTTCAGATGAGTCACACGCAACGCGGATGTGCCGGTGTTGTGCACAACCAGGTGCTTGCGGATGGCCGCATGACCGGTATAGACAGCGTAAATCGCGGAGACCTCCAGGGCCAGGCTCTTGTGGCGCAAACGAATCGTCAGCAACTTTTCGTTTGCCAACACGCTCTCTTCCGCTTTCACCAGATCGAAATCCGCGCTTGTCGCTGCGCACACTTGTCCGTTGCAGTTGAGAGAGAATTCCGGCGCCGTTCCCCAGCGATGCTTTCCCATTCGAATGAACTCGACCTTGTTCGCCACGTCGACTAGCCGCTCGGTAAAAAGTCCCCTCCCCGGCAGGAATGTCATCGTACGCGCCACAAGTTCGTTGCCGATCGTCCAGCTCCGGCCGCCATCTGCCGCCTCTGGACCGGGATCGAACAGGCGCATCCCACTGAAAGCGGGCGGTGTCCACGCACAGCCCGCAACCGCCAGCAATCCATTCCGCATGAGCGATCGTCTGCCGACCTGAACCTTGCCCTCTCTCTTCATCGCCGTTCTCTAGCCTCCAGTTACCCTTCTGCATCAGGATGCATGAATCCGTCGCCCCTCGCTCCTGCATTCACCTACGGCGCGACCGGAAAAGTGACCCGGCGCAGGGTCGGCGCATTTCCCAGGGGCACCAGCGAAACGTCCACCGCGGCGCCGTCCGCCAGTCGCGTGACCTTCCCCTGCAGCGTCACTACCGGCTGGTCGAATGGACGCAGCAGATTTGGACCGCCCGCCACAGATGCCGCCTTCAGCCCGAACCCTCGCCATCTTTCAGAAGATGGAAGCGCAATGGCCTGGTATTTCCCGGGAGCCGGAAGATAGTAAGCATCCTCGAAACCCGGCACGGGATAGGTCTTGATCACCTGCTTGTGCGCATCAATCGGCTGCACAAAAAGCAGCGCCCCATACTGAAGAGCAACCTCTCCATTCACTGCCGGAACCTCGCGGACACTGGGCATGAACTCCAGACTCACCGTGTCGCCGGCATTCCATTTCTTGGTAACGACCCAATAGGAACCTTCGCGACTGATGGTGGCGCCGGCGCATTTCACCTTCGTTCCATTCGACCATTCCGGATCGCGCAACAGGAGCGGAAACTCGGCTTCCCGCTCCGGGTTTATCGCGATCTCCACGGTATGCTCGAATGGATAATGCGTCCTTTCCTCGATCGCGACGCGCACATCGTTGATCAGCGTCGAAACCCTGCAAGGCCCATAAAGGAGCGCGGCCACGCCGCCGCCGGAGTGCCGCATCCACATGCCGCGCACGAAGAGCGAAGCCACATTGGCCGCATTCGGGTTGCAGCAGACGGCCACGTCCGAATGGGTCGGCGAGAACTTGATCTTCGAGTCCCAGCCCATGCCGTCGGGCAGCAAGCCGTCGCAATGTAACCGGTTCTCCGATGTGAAGTAGGTGATGCCGCGGCCATCGGGCAAGCGCGAACCCTGTGCGGCGTTGAACCAGATCCGCTCGATCTTGTCGCCCAGCGAGGCGACGCCGGTTTTCTGCAGCGCCGACTCCAGTGTCAGCTGTATCTCCTTGGTCGCGCAATACTCGTAGAGCGTAAACGTCGGATCGGGGCTGAGATGCGAAATGCTCTCCTGGCTTACGGCCGATCCGCTCGGCTCCGTATAACGCGCCAGCTTGGTGAAGGCATTGCGCGACGCCCGGCCGAGGTCTTCCCTCCCAGTCGCCATCCACAGCCACAACGGCACGCGCATGGTCTCATACGTGTTCGCGCCATGATCCTCAAAACCTGAATCGAGATTGAGCAGCGACCGCAGGTTGGTGTCGGCATTCCTTGCGGTAAAACTCAGTTCCTCGTAAAGCCCGACGGTAAAGTCGCGATACTTCACGTTGCCGGTCAACTGGAACAGGCGCTCCATTACGTCCGAGAACATCAGGTCGTGGCTTTCGCCCCCCCCGCCCGCGCCGGATGAAAGCAGCGTCTTCCCTGAGCTGTAGATAGAGATTGTCAGGTCGGTGGCACGGAGCACGGCATCCATCACCTGCTTGACGCCGGTCATCTCGGCATAGGCAAGCAGGCCGCGCATCAGGCAGGTCTGTGTCCAAAGTTCCCCAGGCTTTGAAAACCTCACGTCCGGCGCAAATACGCCCAGGTAGCCGTCCTCGCCCTGCGAGGAGAGGATATGGCGAACGTACTCATCGGCCTTTTGCATGGCTTGCTTATCCTCCGACAGATAAGCGAGCATGATGAAGCCGGCCCTCCAGTTCCCTTCCGTCTCTCCGTTCCACCAGTTGTTCTTGGCTGCATTCACAATGTTTTCCAGGATTCCGGTATTCCGATGGCTGACAAAGATATCCGATGAGGCTTCGGCGCACAGTTCATTCAGATGTCCTGCAAACCCCTGGTTGAGGTCGCGAACCATTTGCTCTTTGATCCAACCGGCGGGCTTCACCTCTCCCATAGTCAGCCATGTGAACACCGGCGCAATGCCATCCATCGACCTATTCTCGTCGCTCGCGGCAGGCACACCTCCGGAGGACAGCGCAGCTGACTTCGCGCCTTCGGCCCACAACGGAGCAGCCAGGGCTCCTCCGGACAAAAGCCCCAACAGCTGCAAAGACTCTCTGCGCGTGATCCTGCGATGGCCCATGGTGTCGAGTATACCTGCGGTACAAAAGCTACCACCGCAGAGCAAGTTAAGTCCTCTCCAAGGTTTGCACGATTGTGTATGCCATTTGCGGTCTCTGAAATCGCGCTCGCGACGGCCCCGTCATCCATCTCCGTGCGCATCATTTCTCGGCTGTCACACGGCTTCTCACATGGTCCTGAATCGCCGACATGTCCTGGCCAGCCACCTGCCCGTGTTCAACCTTGAGTTCCCCGCTCACTTAAACCTCTTCAATATCGCGCTCGCCTGTGACCAGCACCAGATTCGCATACGGGTGCTCCAGGACCGCGCGCAACTACGATGCGCACAGGCGGCGTCGGGACGCACCGGCCGGGCCGGTCGAGGAAACGGCGCATCGGCAGCGATCCCAGAGCGCAAACTCCCAGTCAGATTCCGCATCGGTCAAGTATCCTTCAGGACTTTGCGGGGGGTCAAGCTCGCAGGGTCGGTCTCCCGGCTTCACGCGCCGCTACGCGTCCCGCCCTGCACAATTTCCCGCGGAAAACTTTCTCGTCCCCGACAAACGGATGCATACTGATTGAATTGTCGCGTCGCAATCCGGAATCTGCGTTCGCTCGGCACGCGCCCAGCGCTTCGACCATGCAGCCCGGCTCGTCGAGGGATGGTCCATGGGATTGAAGAAAGAATCCGGGAGGGAAGCAATGACAGCAGTCACGGCGCCAGAGGCATACGGAAAGGGAAATCCTGCCCAGACAAGATATCCCGGCGAGGCCACGGCAGATCGCTTGCTGTCGCTGGATGCACTGCGCGGCTTCGACATGTTCTGGATCATTGGCGGTGCAAGTATCCTGCGAGGCCTGGCCAGGGTCTGGCCCGGCCCGTTCACAACGGAACTCAATCGCCAGCTCGAACATGTGCAGTGGCAGGGGCTGCATTTCTTCGATGTCATCTGGACGCTGTTCATGTTCATGGTCGGAGTATCTCTCGCCTTCTCCATCGCCAGGCGCAAGCAGAGGAACGCGAGCCCGCGCGCGATTTACGGTCATGCGGCAAGGCGGTCGATCATCCTGTTCATCCTGGGCATGGCAGCCCAGGGTAACCTTCTGGAGTTCAATCTCGCCACGCTTCATCCCTTCTACAGCGTGCTTCACGGCATAGCCGCCGGCCACCTGATCGCGACCGCTGTCACCATGAACTTCAGGGCAAAGGGGCAAGCCATTGTCACGGCAATCTTCCTGTTGCTTTACTGGATGTTGCTGCTGGTCATCCCCGTGCCGGGGATCGGACGCGGGGTGCTGACTCCCACCGGCAACGCCGCCGCCTATGTCGATACGCTCGTCATGGGGCGTTTTCACTATGGCGAGAATACATGGTTTCTCAGTTACCTGGGCTTTGCTTCTTCGGTAATGATCGGCGTGCTGGCCGGCGGCTTGCTCCTCTCCGCTCAATCCAGGAAGGTAAAGTGCCTCTGGCTTTACTGCTATGGTGCTGGCCTTCTGGGACTCGGGCACGTCTGGAGCATCTGGCTGCCCATCATCAAGCTGCTGTGGACCAGTTCGTTTGTGCTCGTCGCGGGCGGCCTCAGTTGCCTGATGATGGCCACCTTTTATCTGCTGATCGACGTGCTTGGCGCCAGGAAGTGGGCATTTCCTTTCACGGTCATCGGCATCAATGCACTTGCCGTCTACATGGCGACCGAACTGTTCGACTTTCGGCCCATCGGCAACATCTTTGTCGGACACCTCCTCACGCGCGTCGGACCGTGGGACGAGGTTCTTGCCCAGTCCGCCGCATTTACAATCGTCTGGCTGGCGCTCTACTGGATGTATCGCACCCGCTCTTTCCTGAAACTGTGACGCCCTTTGCGCGCCATGGTTTCAATACTGAGCCCAGGAGAACCAACTGCCCGCTCTGTCAAGCAAGGCCGCAAAATCTTGCCCCAGAAGCGAAGTAACGGGCCAACGCAAGACCCAAGCCGTTGTGGAAGAAGAGAGTGAGCATGGAATGACAGGCCGCGAGCGGCTCCTCGCCGCTTTCTCAGGACTGAAGACCGACCATCTCGCCTTCATGCCCATCACCATGATGTTTGCGGCTCGTACTCTCGGAGTCCGGTACGGGGAATACGCCCGCGATTCCGGGGTCCTGGCCGATGCGCAGGCAAAAACCGCCGAGGCCTTCGGTTTCGACCATGTCTCCGCCATCGGCCCACCCGCACCCGAGGCCGCCGATCTCGGCGCAAAGGTCCAATGGTACGAGGATCAGCCGCCTTCCATGCTCGAGTCGAAATCGCTGCTGGCAGACAAATCCTCGCTCGCGCGATTGCAAGCGCGCGGCCCGGTCTGCGGCGAGCGAGTGGAAAACCGCATCCGGGCGGTCGAATTGATGCGCCGAAAGGTCGGGAACGAACTGCTCGTCGAGGGCTGGGTTTCAGGGCCGTGCGCCGAAGCCGCGGATCTGCGCGGAATCAACCGGCTGATGATCGACTTTTCAGACGATCCTGCGTTCGTCGCCAATCTGTTTGACTTCTGCGTCGATGTGGCCGCCCGCTTTGCCGCGGTCCAGGTTCAAGCCGGAGCGGACATCATCGGCGTCGGCGACGCGGCGGCATCGCTGGTGGGCCTGCGCACCTATGCCGAGCTCGTCTGGCCGTGGGAGAAAAAACTGGTGAACGCCATTCACGCCCTGGGCGGAAGAGTCCGCCTCCATATCTGCGGCAGTACACGCAGGATTCTTACCGGGCTCAGTGCGCTCGGATGCGAAGTGGTGGACATTGATTCTCCGGTACCGCTGGAACTGGCGCGCGCGCAGATGGGCCCCTTGCAAACCATCACCGGGAACCTGGACCCGGTAAGAGATGTTCGCGACGGGTCTCCGCACACGATCACGCATGCACTGGAAGCCTTGCGCCAAAAGGCGGGCGCGCGGTGGGTTGTCGCCGCCGGTTGCGAGATTGTGCGCGATACCCCGCACGAGAACCTTCGCGCCATGATGGAGTTCGCTCAATCGCATAGTGCGGCGGACGGCGCGGCGTGACGCCGTCGAGGACAACACTCTGCGGACCAAAACGCTCTAGGCCCACACCCGGCGATACAACTGCGCAATCTCTTCCGCGGTCGGGATGCGCGGATTGTTTTGCGGTGAACCCGAGGCCAGCGCCTGCGCTGCCATCACCGGAATGACCTCAAAGTAGCGCTCCTCGGCGATGCCGAACCGCTTCGGCGATGGCACCTCCAGCTCCTCATTGCGGCGATAGAGCGCTTCAACCAGCTTTGCGCAGGCGGTTTGGTTCGCGTCGTTCGCCGCCGCGATTCCCATCGCATGCGCACAATCGGCATAACGTTCCTCCTGCGCGCAGATCGAAAACTCCGTCACGGCGGGAAGCAGCATCGCGTTGGAGAGTCCATGTGGAACGTGAAAGAACGCTCCAATGGGCCGGCTCATGCCATGCACTAGCGCCACGCTCGCATTGGAGAAGGCGATCCCCGCCATCGTAGCGGCCAGCATCATGGCCTCGCGCGCCGCCCGGTTGCCCGCATCGTGGAAGGCTCTCGGCAGTTCCGTCCATATCGTCTTCATCGCCGCCAGGGCCATGCGGTCGGTGAATGGGTTGGCCCTGCGGCTCACGTACGCCTCGATGGCGTGCGTCAATGAGTCCGTGCCCGTGTCCGCGGTCAGCCGCCGCGGCATCGACAAGGTGAGCTCATAATCCACGATCGCCGCCGATGCCGTCAGCGGGCTGCCCGCAATCAGCATCTTCTCGCCTCCTGCCGAGTCGGTGATCACCGTAAAGCGCGTCACCTCCGAGCCGGTACCGGCGGTCGTCGGAATGGCGATGTGCGCAGGTCCTGCCTGTGGAATGGCATTCGGAACCTTGTAATCGCGCGGGTGGCCCCCGTTTGCAACCAACATTCCAATCGCCTTGGCGGTGTCGATCGGACTGCCCCCGCCCAGGCTGACCAGCGAATCATGATTGCCACCGGCAAACGCGCGCACCCCGGCCTCGACTACGTCGCTTGTCGGATCCGCTACCGTCTCGGAAAATACCCCGCATGCGCGGCCGGATTTGCGAATCAGCTCCTCGAGCGTTCCCGCCAGGCCGCGAGTGGCAAGAAACGGATCGGTCACAATCAACGGCCGCGCGCAGTTCAAACGCGCCAGGATTGCCGGCACTTCGAAGAGCGATCCTCCGCCAATTTTCATGATGGGAGGAATTTGAATTTCAGCGATCATCTTTTCTCTCCTGCCGTGGAAACCCTCCACGCCCTGGGAAATGTCGGAAGACAGGCGCCTGCGCCATGAGCCTTGCCTACGCTTGATTCGCGAAGCGTAGTGTACTGGCAACATGCCCCCGCCAGTAGGACCAGTCATGTCCCCCTGCGAACTCTTCGTATGTATGTTCGATTCCTTCCCGATCCAGCGCGCTGTGAAGTGCGCGGTTGTCCTCGATAAGCGGATCGCTCCGGCCGCAGTCGAAACGCAGCTTCGGCAGGCGATCTCGATTCCTGCGCAGCCAATACAGCGCGCTCAACTCTTCCCGCGGAGCGCATGCCAGGTAGTCCTCCAGCGGCTCCTCCACAAATCCCTGCATCTGGTCAATATCCGTAACTGCCGAATGTGCGGAAATGCTGCTGAATCGTTCCGCGCGCCTGGCCCCCAGGCGGATTGCGCCATACCCTCCCATGGAGAGGCCTGCGATGGCAATCCGCCCATCGGGCCTCAGTGCAGGCGCGGCCATGCGCGCGATTGCAGGCACCTCTTCGACGATCCATCTCTCTACGTCTTCACCATGCGGATGCGTCAGGTAGCCGCTCCCGTCACGGCATAGTCCGTCGGACGGCATGGCAATCACCATGGGAGCAATCTCTCCGGCAGCCAGCATGCGCTGCGCTGTCCGATGCGCGCCGGCCGAAAACGCCCAGGCCCAATCGCTTCCGTAAACGCCATGCAGCAGAATCAGCAGCGTGCCGATTTCACGTGCATCCGGAACCCACAGGCAAACATCGCCGCGCCGCCGCAGGGCAGGGCTCTTCACTGTTGCAAAGCGCAAACCTTCCAGCTCAAACGCCGGATCCGACATTTCGACGGTACGAAACGCGCTAGTCAAAAACCAGCACTCCCTTCGCGTTGATGCCGGCGTGCATATCGTGATATGCCTGTCCAAGCGCATCCAGCGAGTAAGTTCGCGTCACCATGGCATCGAGCGGAAGCTGCTTGGCGAGGTAAAGGTCCATCAGCAGCGGAAAGTCGCGCGCCGGACGGCATCCGCCATACAGAGGATTGATGTAAATCTTGTCCCATTCGAAGAGTTCCATGTCCACCGGCACCACCTCCTCGATGCCGCTGACCCCGATTGCTGTTCCTCCGTTCCTCACCATGGCCAGCGGAGCGGGCCCCAGCTCCGGCACTGCCGTGCACTCGAACGCATAGTCTGCGCCGCGCCCGTCATTCCGCCGACGCACCTCGCGCGCCACCTCGGCAAGGCCTTTGTCATTGCGATCGGCCAGCAACACCTCAGTGGCGCCGAACCGCGAGGCCATCTCCAGCCTCACGGGATTCACATCGATCGCGATGATTCGCGCCGCCTTGCGGTGCCGGCAGCCCAGAATCGCGCTCAATCCCACGCCTCCGCACCCAAGCACAACCGCCACGCTGCCTTCGGCTACCTGCGCCGTGTTCGCCGCGGAACCGAATCCGGTCATCACCGCGCATCCCATGATTGCGGCCACCTCATACGGCACCCCGGGATCAAGCTTGACCACTGCCGCCTGCGGCACCAGCGCATGCGTGGACATTGTCCCCAGCCCGAAAGACGCGTTCAACGGCCCGCGCGGCAGATGAAAGCGCTGATCCGGAACGCTGCCGCGGTCTTCACAGATGCTTTCCTTTCCCTGTCGGCACTGAAAGCACGCGCCGCACGGAATCGCCCAGTTGAGCATAACCCTGTCGCCGGTGGAGAACTGCGTAACTCCGTCGCCTGTGGCCAGAACCTTCCCCGCCCCCTCGTGGCCCACGATCAAGCGCTTCTTCCAGCGCAGCGAGTCCCAGTCGGTGTGGCATACACCGCTGGCCTTCACTTCAACCAGCACCTCCCCGCGCCCGGGTGGATCGATCTCGATTGTCTCGATGGAAAAGGAACCATCGCCTTCTGTAACTGCCGCGCGCACTTCACCTCCATAGCATCCACGTCGTTTTGGGGTGAAGTCGCCTCAAGTTATTGCGGTGCAACCCAACCCGTGGAAAGTTCAACGCGAATCGGCACCGTCCCGATCTGCTCATCCCCATCCTGCGCGGATACCGTGAACTGCTGCCAGCCGTCCAGCTTTGTCGCCGGCGCCGCAGCCTCAACCCGAAGGAAGTAACGGGTGTGGGCATCCACCGAAACCGGTGCAGTGGGCTTCACCTGCCAGCCGTCTGGCGCCTTTACGGCCAGAGTTGTGTTGATCGCGTGATCCAGAGGATTATCGATGATCAGCGGAATGGCCAGCCATCCGCCGACCTTGATCGTGATCTCGAGTGGAACGATGCCGGCCAGATGATCGAGGCCATGCGCCCGCCAGAACCGCTGGTAATAGTTCCACGGATCGCCAATCTCCAGGCTGGGTGTTGCAGGCACGGGCGCGGCGGACCCTGACTCGCGATGGAAAGGGATGCCGCCCGCAACGACTCCCGCGAACACGTCGTCGGTCACTCCGGACGGCACCAGCGATTTGCCAAAGATCAACCGCACGTCGTCGGTGGCCAGCCGCACTCCCGGGCTCGACGGGTTATCCAGGGCGTGCGCTTCGATAGCCCGGCGAATCGCGTCGCCGCCCTGGGTGCGATGCAGGGAAAACGCTTGCGCGGCAAGCATCCCATAGCTCAAATGGCGTGACGGAGAGATCTCCTTCGATGAGTAATGCGGCCCCTGCCCGGCAAAGATATCGTGCGTTGGATTGTAGAAGTAATAAATCTTCTCAGGCTGCCATGGGCGCAGACCCTCGGTGAGGTTCATATTCTTGTCGGGGCTTGTCGCCGGAGAAACCTGCTCGGGAAACACCGTCGAATCTCCAGCCAGATCGAATGCCTCCGTCGCCAGCACGCCAGCTGCCTGGTGGTCGGCGTGATTTTCCCCCGTTGTAAAATCCGGCAGAAACGTGAGAATCACAGCAGGCCGCGTGAGACGAACAATTCGAATCAGTTGGTCCAGGCAGGCCCCGTGGCCCCAGTGCTCCAGCGAGTTCAGCACATTCTGGCTTGCCGTGTCGCGGCCCGTCAGAAACCAGACGCTCGTAACGCCCAGGTTGCTTCCTACCTGTCGCGCTTCGAACTCGCGGATCTGCCCCATAGCCAGCGCCTGCTCCGGGCCAATCTCGTTGTTCCCTCCATCTCCGTACGTTCCGTACACGATGGCCACCCGCTTCTGCTCATCGTTGATTGCCCGCGCCAGGTACGCCGACGCCATGATTTCATCGTCGGGATGGGCAACAATGACCAGGATATCGGCCTTCAAGCGTGCGTCGGGGGCCCGGTCATTCGCGCTGTACGCATCCTGCGGTAACACGCCCGGGCCCTGGGCCTGCGCCATAATGCAGACTGCGGCGCCCAAAGTTCCTGCCCAGGCAAATGCTTCGACGCTCTTTGCAAGCTTTCTACGCGGCTTCATACACCCCTGCCCTTCCGCTCCTGTTCAACGCGTTCGAGTTGCCGATGAGGCCGGGCACACGCTGACAAACACATCAAGCCAGGGCGCTCTCAGTTGCCTGGATCAGACCCCATCTGCAGTTCAAAATGGCTGAATACTAGCATTGGCTGGAGGACGCGTCAAGGCGCAGTTGCGGATCTGTTTTTCCCAAAGCCGCCCGGCACCACTACAATTCCAGTCAATCGGCACCGAAAGGCGGTACCCCGCATGACACCCTTCAACCGCAGGGATTTTCTCGGCGGCGCCCTGGCCGCAAGCACGACGCTTGCCGCTGCGCCACGCGCCGCCGCCGAAGTCCAGCCGTCGTCCGGCACACCCGCGCCTTCCGCGCGGCTCGGCACCCTCATCGACCCGGAAAAGGCCTCGTCCTCCATTGATTTTCGCTACTCTCCATCGATTCGGCAAACCGCCTTCTGCTTCCCCGACGACCCGCACAAGAGTCTGGTCAGCGACACTGGCCAGTTGCTCTATGGGTACGAAAACGGCACGTCTGCGCTGGCATTTCCGCTTCGGGTTGCGTTTGCGCTCGGCGGTATGGAAACCCCGCGCGTGGTGCGCCAGGAACTTGAGGGCCCCACTGTTCCCATCGTCCGCACAGTGCTTGAGTATCCCGGCGCATCCATGAAGCTCACCGCATTCGCTACCAACCGCCCGCAGGAGGGACGCGTTGACAACGTCATCGTGGACGTCCTTCCGAACTCCGCGGACGCGTTGAGCATTGAATTGCTGCTTCAGTTCCACACGCTTCGAAAGTACGACCTGACTGAAAGCGACAGCGTCCTCACCGTGGTCACTCACAACTCACATGATGTGCTCCTGGCGGGCAAGGCGATCGGAATCCCGCTGCAGACCGGCATGCACGCAGCTTCCTTCGATTGGGTGGGCGACAGCGACCGGACACAGTGGTTGAGACTCTCCCACGGGCGAGCTTCGAAGAAAAGCCCCTACCGTGCCTTCTTCCGGTTTCCACTGGACAAGCAGGATACTGCCCCCGTTATCGCTGCGCTGTCCGATCCGGACCGGCTGCTCGATCACTGCCGTGCCTTTTGGAAGTCGTGGCCCGCGTTTCGACCGCCCGTGGCCTGGACAGTGCCCGGCCGGGCGGGCCAATTTGTCGAGGCCTGCGCCCGCAACATCCTGCAAGCCCGCGAAGTGCGCGACGGCAAGCTGACCTTTCAAGTGGGACCAACATGCTATCGCGGCCTGTGGGTCGTCGACGGAAATTTCATTCTTGAGGCTGCGCGCTACCTGGGCTACGACAAGGACGCGGAGGAAGGCCTGCGAACCACCTGGTCCAAGCAATTGAGCAACGGGCAATTCCTCGCCGGCGGCGGGCAGCACCACTGGAAGGACACAGCCATCGCCATGTTCACGTTGGTTCGCCAGTGCGAGTTGAGCCAGGATTGGACAGCGCTGCGCGAGTTGGAACCCCAGGTGCTCCGCGCCATCGCATTCTTGCGTTCATTGCTGGCCGACGCGGTCAACGAGGGCAGCGCCCTCGGCCGATACGGGTTGCTCTGCAAGGGCGTCGCGGATGGAGGAATTTCCGGCCCTTGCGAAGAGCTGACCAACACGGTTTGGGCTCTGGCCGGTCTGAAGGCAATCGCCGATGCAGGCGAGCGGCAGCAAATGCAGAGTCTCCGGGACGCCCGCGTCCTCTTCAAGCAACTCCTCGCTTCATTCCATCAAGCCGCGTCCCACGAGATGCGCCGCTACGAAACAGGATTTGAGTATCTGCCCATGCTGTTGAAGAACGATCCGCAATGGGAGTCGCCCGATCCGTGGGATCGTCCCCGCCCGCAATCGGCGCAATGGGCGCTTTCCCACGCCATCTTTCCCGGATGCGTCTTCGATCCGAACAACCCAATCGTCCGCGGCCACGCGCAGCTGATGCAGGCAATCGCCGGGGAACACATTCCCGCCGAGACCGGCTGGGCCCGCCACCAGGCCGTGTGGACCTACAACGCCGCATTTGTTGCCGAGGTCTACCTGTGGCTGGGCATGAAGCAGGCCGCGCACGACACTTTCATCGGGTTCCTCAACCATGCCAGCCCCCAATACTGCTGGCGCGAGGAGCAACCTCTTCAGAACGCGCTCCTCGGCACATATGTCGGAGACATGCCCCACAACTGGGCCAGCGCGGAGTGCATTCGCTATGTCCGCCATATGCTCGCCCTCGAGGACGGAACGCATCTACGCCTGCTGGCCGGCATCACCGGCGCCGAGCTTGCGCCGGCGAACCAGTATGAGCTCATCGGAACTCCCACGCGCTTCGGACGGCTCAATCTGAGCCTCGAACCGCTCGATCGGAATCAAGGCTGGCGCCTTTCCTTCGAGCGGCAATCCGGTCCGGCGCCGAATGAGATCTCCTTGCCCCGCCATCCTGGCGGCCGCCTCAATTTCACTCAGGCAGAGGGCGCTAGCTCCCACATTGAAGGCGGCAAGGTCCTCATCGACAACACGGCCTCGCGCTGGACGGCTTTCTGGAAATCATGATCGGCTGGCTTCTGGCGCCGGTAACCCAACGGCAAAGAATACTCCAGCATCTTGCCCATGCGTGTACCCCAATTTCGGGCCGGATTTCTCCAATACCCCCAAATGTCGGAATTGATACCCCCAGATGTACCCCCAGGGGAACATGGCTTCCACCCCGCCCGGCAACTTCCAGCATTTCGTTCAATCTCGCACCTCGGCAAGGGACGAGCAAAGACCAGGAAGACCAGCTCGACAGGGCTGGGAACAGATGCCGCCAAGTCTCTGAGCTGGGAGCCCGTGACGCTGCATCGGCACGCAAAACCTTGCTCCTTGAATCCTTGAATTCATTCGATCTGGACATTTTTCAACAAAGGCTATATATTGGACCATAAAAGGCCATAGGGCTTTATGTATGGAGCCTTATAAATGAGATCGAATGTGTCAGATGTTCTGCCCCCCGCCGTCAAGCGGTCGCTGACCAAATTCGGCAGCGACCTAGCAACCGCCCGGCGAAAGCGTGGGCTCACAATCCTTGCCGTCGCCGAGCGCATGGGCGTTGCCAAGAATACTTACCTCCGCGCAGAGAAGGGAGACCCCAAAGTCGGCCTTGGCGTGTATGCGATGGCGCTTTTCGTCTTGGGCTTTGGCGAGCCTCTTGGCGCTCTTATCGACGTGAGCTGCGACGATACCGATGTGGCGAAATCGGCGGCAGGGGTTGTATTCAAAGGCATGAATCGGGGTGCAGCTCGCAATCGGTGTTGTGCCGGCGATGGTTGTTTGGGGCTGCTGGAAAATCGGCGCCTTCGTTGCGCCCGTCAGCGTACTGAAAGCGGAATCGGATGCAACGGTCAACATTAGGCTGGTGGTTGATCCGCTGGTGACTGCGGTTGCAGTCGTTCCGCCCAGGAGATTCATGCCCAACTGATGATTCAATGCTGCTTACCGTCGCTTTGAGAGCTTTCGTGCCGCGCTCATCGGCGCTATGATTGGCATCTGATGAAACCCTCACAGCGATGCCCTTTATTTCACCACGAGCTTGACGCACCGTCGGCGTTTAAGCCACAGGAACTGCTGGGCGCAGTCCGAGCAATCAAGGGCCTGCCAGATTTGAGTGTTCCCCCAATTTGTGTTCTCGACTTCGACGGGGATCTGACCGATTGGTTAGTCAATCATGGAAAGGCAACATTGTTCGAGCCGTGGGCATGTTTTCATACCGAGATGTACCGGGTGGAAGCTGAAGGTATCAGTTGCGGCATTATTGCCCGGACAATCGGAGGGCCTTATGCAGTGCTAATTGCCGAACAACTGCGAGTCGCCGGCTCTCAACTGATCTTAGGGCTAACGTCAGCCGGGCGAATATCTCCATCGCTTCGGCTTCCGAGTTTCGTTGTTGTGACAAGTGCGTTGCGCGATGAAGGCACATCGCTTCACTACCTGCCCGCAAGCGAGCGAATCTCTTGCCCCACACCGATTGGCGATCTGCTGATGGATGAACTTGGCGAGTTAGGTTTGACCGTCGTTCAGGGATCAGTCTGGACAACCGACGCACCCTACCGGGAAACGGCACTGCAGATTCAAGGGCATGCTGCAGCCGGCGTCCTTGCCGTTGAAATGCAATCAGCTTCACTCTTCGCTTTTGCGACCGCTTGCCAAGTAAACATTGGAATCGTTGCGCATGTCACCAATGGGGTGGACCATCAAGACGAGCAGTTTGATAAAGGAACGGATGAAGATAGCTTTGCGATCCTGCGGGCTATGCTTCGCGCGGGCCGCATGTACTTAGAAAGGGAGTCAATCCCAAATGGATAGCAAGGCGCATTGGGATTCGATCTATCGGTCCAAGAGCGATGTGGACATGAGTTGGACTCAGCCAGAGCCGCTCATGTCTCTGAGACTTATTGGCGAGGCATGCGCCTCAGGCCGGGTAATTGATGTGGGCAGCGGGAATTCAGTTCTTCCGGAGCGGCTCTTGGATCGAGGCTACACGCTTGCAGTCTTGGATATCTCAGAGGCTGCGCTTGAGCTTGCCCGCAAACGGGTTGGTGCCAAAGCCAGCCAAATCCACTGGATTACCGCCGACATTTCGGCCGAGCCGAGTTTGGATACCTTCGATGTGTGGCATGACCGCGCTGTTTTCCACTTTCTCACCGCTTCGCGAGACCGGGCTGCCTACATAAGGCTGTTGGCGCAAGCGCTTCCGGTGGGTGGGCATGCGGTGATCGGTTTGTTTGCACTTGATGGACCGGAGAAATGCAGCGGGCTCGAAGTTCGGCGATATGATGGGCCGATGCTCGCTTTGGAACTCGGCCCGCAGTTCTCTCTCCTAAAGAGCGAGTCCGAAATACACGTGACTCCGTGGGGCAAACCGCAGTCTTTCCAATTTAGTCTCTTCAAGCGGGTCTGATCACCTGAATTGCTCAAGCATCATGCAAGGAGATCTATGAGCAAGAGTAAAGCGTACCTGGGTAGTGTGATCGTACTGTACTTTGTGATTTGTTTTGAGATATTGATCATGATCAGTCCATTTGCCGGCTTTTTCTTCTCGGCATTCAGTCCGTTCCTTGTGGGTTTGGCAAAGTGTCCGGCAACCAGTTGGTTGAGCGCCTTTTTCTTTACGCACATGGTGCTCCCGCGAACGACTCGCTAAAACTCGTCCGAGTCCTGGGATCCGTCTTCTTCTCTGCCGGGATCGTGGTGTTTCTGATCTGCGCCATTCAGGTGGATTCAAAAAAATTGCTTCGCAGAGACCCAGTGATCAAAGGTCAAGGAGTCGCCTCTTTCTTGGACGCCATTCTGGCTATAGCTAGTTGGGTTGGTGGCAAGGAGTAAGACCCCAGGACAAAGGGCCGCACAGGGGCGGCCCTCTGTCCTGCGGATTGCATAGTTCGAGTGACGATTTGGTCTAGTTCACTGTGATTGGTACGGTGATGGTTGAATTTGCGTTCTGAGCGGTTACCGTAACGATGATGTTGTAGGTGCCCGCTGGAGTGGTTATGGTGGTGCTGGTGGGAGTGGAACTTGAATTTCCGGAGGAGCAACCTGTAAGCCCAAAAAGCCCGAAGGTCGACGCGGCGAAAAGCAGAATCAGCAGAGTGAGTCGCGTGTCTCGGAGCATCGGTTTACGGCGGCGCAGCAGAAGCAGAAGGGGAGCGACGAGGAATGACGCCAAGGTCTCCGCCGACGATCTATAACTGGGAAGACGATTGAAGCCGGCGGTGGTTAGGCTTGTGGTGAAGGTTAAGGTGGTGCTTAAGGCTGAGTTGTTGCCGGTGAAGGCCAGACTGGCCGGCGAGAAGCTGCAAGACGCCGCCGTTGGCAACGTGCCGCAGCTAAAAGTAGCGGTGCCTGTATAGCCACCTACCGGCGTGCCCGTAAAGGCGATGGTTCCTGAACTCCCATGGGCGATGCTGAGAGAATTTGGTAGATCCGTGAAGGTAACAGCTGGAGCAACCGAGACCGTCACGGTCTGCGCGGAAGAGACGGCAGCAGCAAAGAGGCTGTCGCCGCCGTAGCTTGCCGTAATGGTGTGTGCGCCAGCGGTGAGGCTAGAGGTGGAGTAAGAAGCTGCGCCGGATGCGAGCGTGGCGGTATTCAGGGTGATATTGCCGTCTTTGAAGATGACGACGCCGGTGGGCGTGCCTCCAGTGCCGGTGACGTTGACGCTGAGCGTGACTGATGCGCCGGCCGTGGCTGTTGCAGGAACGGTGAGGTCGACGTTGGGGGTTGCGGGAGTGACAACCAGCGACGTCGCAGAAGAGACGCTGCCCGAAAAGATGGTGTCGCCGGGATAGCTGGCGGTGATGGAATAGGTGGTCCCGTTCAGGCTCGGCGCCGTATAGATTGCAACGCCAGAACTGTTGAGCTCTCCCGTGCCCAGCGTAGTGCTTCCGCTGAGGAAGGTTACTGTACCGGTCGGAACTGTCGTGGTGCCGGTGGGTCCGGTAACGGTCGCGGATAGGGTCACGGGTTGACCGGCAGTCGCACTGGCCGGTACTGTTAGCGTGGTCGTACTGGTGATCGTCGGCGCGATTTTGACGACAAATGCGTCGTATGGACCACCTTGGTATGCATTCTCCAGAGCTCCGGTGGTGGTTGGTATGGTCGGCGTGTTGCTGTCGACTTTGCCGGCCAGGTACATGTTACCATTCCCATCGGTCGCAATGCCGGCTACGTAATCGGTGCCGCCGTAGCCGCTGATATAGCTGGAGAAGAGCAGACTCGTGCCCGTGGAGTTGAGTTCGGAGATCACCGACCCGCCGTTGACGCCCGTCGCGATGGAGTTGATTGCAGGATAATCTCCGAAGCCGTTCACGTTGCCGATCACGTAGATGTTGCCGTTGGCACCCTGCGCTATCCCATTCAGCGAGAGCGAATTGTGCGAATTCGGCTGCTCCCCCAAGAGGGTTGACCACACAAGCGCCGTGCCGTCGGATGAGAGCTTGGTGACGAATCCGATCGAGCAACCACCTGATCCGGTACAGGAGGTGGTCGTCTGGTATGCGCCTGTTGTGGTGGGATACCCTACGGTGTTCGTATATCCGGCGACGATGGCACTGCCATTCGCGTCTACGACCACTCCCGTAGGAGTGTTTGAGTAGCCTGACCCAGCTGCGGTCTGGGCCGGCGAGCCGACAAAGGTGCTGTAGACCAGCGACGCAGCGCCCGATGCCGCCGGGTTGAACTCGGCCACGAACGCCGGGTAGGGCGGTGGCACGGTCGAGGCATTGGCCGGTGGAACGTAGTACGCGTTCGGCGTGGTTGGCAATCCGTAGCCGCCGTAACCGACGATGTAGCCATTACCCGCAGCATCGACGGCTACCCCGGTTACGCTATCAGCAAGCGCGTTATTGCTGGGTGTCGTGCCGGTTGGAGCCAGGAATTCGGTAGAGTACATCAGAGTCGAACCGTCTGCGCTGAGCTTCGAAAAGTAACCCCAGTTTCCCGATCCCGGAATGGTTTGACCATTCAAAGTCGTCTGGTACGCTCCGGTAGTGGTCGGGAAGCACTGCCATGTGTCTGGGTAGGCGTGGTTAGTGGTCCAGTAGGGACCCGGTCCGCAACTTGCGCTCGTGTTGCCGCCGATATACGCCTCACCATTACCGTCCACGGCTATCCCTGTGGCAGCAGAATATCCGCTGCCGCCGAGGAAGGTTGAGTAAGCAAGTGCGTCGCCTGCCGAAGTCAACTTTGCTACGAAGGCGTTGGTATCGGCGTTGGTGGCACAGCCGTTGGAGCGGGCGTGAACGCCGTTGGTGTTGGTGGCATTGCCTCCGCAGATCGTTTGAAAGGCACTCGCAGTTACCGGAAAGTCCCCCGCACTTGTGTAGCCCGCAACATAAGCACTGCCCGCGCTATCCACCGCCACGCCCAGGGCATGGGAGTCGGCGACCCCGCCAAGGAAGGTGGAGTAGACCACCG
>VFSW01003652.1_pt1 | contig 23079 bp, 15 predicted proteins | sample 5358111 | NCBI WGS metagenome assembly VFSW01 (sample SAMN11554181, study PRJNA540505) | mine drainage metagenome | isolation source: sediment from site ElyBrook_90M | place: USA: Ely Copper Mine, Vershire, VT | collected 2017
CCATCACCGCCTCTGCCCACAAACTGGCTCGCATCGTCTACCACCTGATCACCACCGGACAACACTACGATGAGACCGTCTTCGTAAGGGAAGACCAAAAACAAGCACAACGACAGGAAAAGCGCCTGCGAAAACAAGCCAAGTCACTGGGATTCCAACTCATCCCCATCGCCGCATAAGTATCCTGTTCATAGGGAGCGAAGCGCTTTTCAGCGGAGTCGAAGGACCTGCTTTTGCTTTTCGTCTCTCGGCAGAACGAAGGCACCCCACCCCCAAATGCCGTATCCTTGCTCCGATGCGCCAAACCCTCTCTGTCGCGATGATTGCCATGAACGAGGAGGTCAACCTGCCCCGCACGCTGGAGAGTGTGCGCTGGGCCGACGAGATCGTCCTCGTCGACTCAGGCTCCACCGACCGCACCCTCGAAATCGCCCACTCCATCGGGGCAAAGACTAGCTACCACGCCTTCTTGGGCCACGGCGAGCAGAAAAACGTAGCCCTCGACCTCTGCACCAGCGACTGGATTCTCCTCCTCGACGCCGACGAAGTCCTCACCCCCGAGCTTCAGGACGAGATCCGCAATCTCCTCGCCTGCCCCGGCGGCAGCGAGCCCCAGTTCGGTGCTTACTGGATTCCCCGCCTCAACCTCTACTACGGTCGCTGGATTCGCCACGGAGGCTTCTATCCCGACCACAAACTGCGCCTCTTCCGCCGCGGATCAGCCCGTCTGAGCGAAGGCGTCGGCCCCCACTCAACCCCGCAGTTCGCCGGCCCCAAAGGCAAGCTCAAGGGAGACATGCTCCACTACGCCTACCCCACGCTGGGCATCTACCTGGAGCACATGAACCGCTACTCGAACGAGATCGCCCGCCTGCTCGCCGCAAAGGGGCGGACCAGCCGCTCCTGGCCCGCATTCCTCTGGAACGCCGTAGCCAACCCCGCCGCAACCTTCCTCTATAACTATTTCTTCCGCCTCGGCTTCTTGGACGGCCGCGAAGGCCTGATCCTCCACCTCAACCACTCCGTCTACATCCACTGGAAGTTCATCAAGGCTTGGCGGCTGGGGCAAGGCAAAGAGTAGCTTTTCCAGCGGTGGCTGCGTTCGAAAATGGCCGAGAGTACCCTGCTTCGGCTTTGTCGGAGTGGCTCTGACGCAGCTAACTCGTACCCTGGCAAATCCGGACTTCTATCGTGGACGATCAGCCGGCCAGCAGGGTCGGCTCGGCGACTTGCAGGCCAGCGCCCGGCAAAAAGATGCCTGGCCGGTCGGCGTGCCTGCCGGCGTGTAACTGAAGGCATGCCACGAGATGCGCAGGGCCGATGGGCCTTCTGGCACGGGCTGGATCGACCCCACACCTGGAGAAACACGAACCGCGTCGATGCCCTCTTTTGTCTGCGGGGCACGTCACGATTTGCCAGGAGACCGGAAGCGGCAGAGGACCGCAGGACGCGCTGCGTGGTATCCTTGCCGCCGGCGGGACAATCGACCAGGATTGGCTGAGCACGAAGGCACTGGCCGTCTGAGATGATGCCGCCCGGACTTCGGTGCTGACCACACCGTACAAAAACATGGAAGAAAAATCGGGGGTCGTCGATCTCGACGACTTGTGAAAGCAACTCGGTGTCGGGATCAAGGGCGGAAACCTTGTTCGTGACGACGCTGCCCGGTTGGCGCGCATACGAGAGCGGAACACGTCACCCAATATTCATTTTGCCGGGAAATGAGAGCAACCTGGGCAATGAGTTCGTAGGCATCAAAAAACCACTTGAGAGGCAGACTACCGAGATGACACTGTTGAATTCCCGCTATTGCGCCGCCGGCACGTTCCTACTGGCCGCAGCCGTTGCAACGGCCTCGCTTGCCGTGGCCCAGTTTCCGAGGCAGCAGCCCGAGCCCAAGCACTATGCCTGGTCAGACACCAGCCTCTCGCCCGATGCGCGCGCCGACATGGTCATCAAGGAACTGACGCTGGAGGAGAAGATCCTGTTGCTGCACGGACAGGGCTTCACCTTCGGTTCCACGGGGCCGACCGAGTCCAACGGCGGAGCCGGATACTCGGTTGGGATTCCGCGCGTGGGGATACCCGCGATTCAGATGGCGGACTCGGCCTACGGCGTCACGCGTGGCGCCGCTTCCGGGCGCTATTCCACGGCGCTGCCCAACAACCTGGCGGCAGCCTCGGCGTGGGACCCGCAAGGGGCCTTTGAATACGGCGCCCTGATCGGCCGCGAGCTGCGCGCCGAGGGTTACAGCATGTCGCTTGGGGGAGGCGTCAACCTTCCGCGCGAGCCGCGCAACGGCCGCACCTTCGAGTACCAGGGCGAAGACCCGCTGCTGGCCGGCACGCTCGTTGGAAATTTCGTCAAAGGGGTGCAGTCGGAACACGTCATTGGCGACTTGAAGCACTATGCCATCAACGACCAGGAGAGCGGCCGCAACGCCGTCAACGTCAACATCGACAAGCGCTCGATGCGGGAAACGGATCTGCGAGCCTTCGAGATTGCCCTCAAGATCTCGGATGCCGGCACCTTCATGTGCTCCTACAACCGGGTCAACGGCGACTTTGCCTGCGAAAACAGCTACCTGCTGACCGATGTCCTCAAAAAGGACTTCCATTTCCAGGGTTTTGTTCTCTCCGACTGGGGCGGCACGCACTCCACGGCCAAAGCCTCGCACGCCGGCCTCGACCAGGAGCAACCCGGCAAGACCTTTTTCGGCGATGCGCTGCAGAAAGCGGTCGAGAGTGGAGAAGTCTCGCAGGACGAGCTCAACGAGCATGTGCATCGCATTCTGCGCACCGTCTTTGCCAGCGGGCTGTTCGATCACCCCGTAGTGAAACAGGCGCCCGACGTGGAGCGCGGCTACGCGCTGGCACAGAACATCGCGGAAAAGAGCATTGTTCTGCTGAGGAACAGCCACAACGTGCTTCCCCTTGAGGCTGCGCAAGTGCATTCCGTTGTGCTGATTGGCGGACATGCCGACGTGGGCGTAATCACCGGCGGCGGTTCGGCGCAGGTCGATGCACCGGGCGGCTCCGCGGTTCTTCCGCCACCGGCGCAGCCGGGCGCCAATCCCATGACTTCCTTCAGGCGCCAGGTCTGGCTGCCCAGTTCGCCGCTGCGCGCGCTCACGGCCAAACTGCCTTCCTGCAAGGTCTCCTACGTCTCCGGCGACGACCTGGGCGCTGCTGTCGCCGCCGCGAAGACGGCCGACGTCGCCATCGTCTTCGCCTATCAGGCAGAGTCGGAAGGCATGGACCTGAAATCGCTCGACCTGGGCGAAGATCAGGACAAGCTCATCGAAACGGTCGCTGCGGCAAATGCCAAGACCATTGTTGTGCTCGAGACGGGCAGTCCGGCTACCATGCCCTGGATCGATCATGTCGCCGCGGTCGTAGAGGCCTGGTATCCCGGAATACGCGGAGCAGAAGCGCTGGCCAATCTGCTCAGCGGAGAAGTAAATCCGACCGGCAAACTGGCGATCACCTTCCCGAAGAGCGATGCCGATCTGCCACATCCCAACCTGATCCTGCCGCCGCCCGCTTCTCAACCCAGCCGTCCCGCTCCGGGACAGGATATCTCCAGTTTTATGGCCACGATGGCCAAGGGTTTGCCTCCCTTCGAGATCTCTTACGACGAAAAGCTGAAGGTCGGCTATATGTGGTACGACGCGGAGAAGAAACCCGTGTTGTTCCCATTCGGCTTCGGCCTTTCCTACACTACCTACGCCTATTCCGGGCTGACTGTGAAGAGCGGGGAGGCTGTGAGTGTCTCCTTCTCGGTTCGCAACACCGGCAAGCGCGCCGGAACCGAGATTGCCCAGGTCTACGCATCGTTTCCCGATGCGGCAGGCGAACCACCCAAGCGGCTCGTTGGCTGGGCACGCGTGGAGCTGGCTCCCGGGGAATCGAAGCAAGTCTCCATTCCCGTTGGCCAGGATCGTCTGACCATCTACGACGAAGCATCCAATGCCTGGAAGCTGATTCCTGGCAACTACACCGTGATGGCTGGAGGCTCTTCGCAGGATCTTCCGCTGCACCGGCAGATAAGACTGCCTTGATTTGGAGCGATACAAACGCGGCCGCACACCCGCGCATGTTCGTAGCAGGCGCTCAAGCTCCGACAACCGGACTCGTTTTGGATCATTTGGAGAACATGAGATGAAGAAGGCAACGACCCTGTTCAGCAAGGGATTTGCGGCGGGGGCAGTCCTGGTGTTTGTCCTTGGGGCATGCGTAGCGTTCGCACAGAACACCGCCGATCCGTTGAAGAGCGGCTTCGAGAACTGTCCCAACGGAGCACGCCCGCGTGTCTGGTGGCACTGGATGAATGGCAACATCACCAAGGAAGGCATTCAACTCGACCTGGAATGGATGCATCGCGTCGGCCTGGGCGGCTTCCAGACCTTCGACGCGGCCCTCATGACTCCCCAGGTAGTAGACCATCGCCTGGTCTACATGACTCCGGAGTGGAAGGAGGCATTCCTCTACGCGACAAAGCTTGCGGATCAGCTCGGCCTGGAGGAAGCCATTGCGGGCTCGCCGGGATGGAGCGAAACAGGAGGCCCGTGGGTGCCCCCTGCGCAGGCGATGAAGAAGCTTGTGTGGAGCGAGACGAGGGTGCAAGGGGGCGCGCCGTTTCAAGGTACTCTGCCCAAGCCGCCAACAACTACGGGGCCGTTTCAAAATGCGCCGCCCGCGGCGAATTTTCTGGATCCAAGCGCCAAGCCGGCGCCTGATTACTACACGGACAGCGTCGTGATCGCCTATCGTGCACCCGCGCAGGATGTGCCTGTGATGTCACTGAACCCGAAGATCACGAGCAGCGGCGGACAGGTTGACCCGAAGCTGCTCACGGATGGCGATCTGGCCAAATATGCCCTTCTTCCCATTGCTGCCGTTGGCGAGCAATCCTGGATTCAGTACGAGTTCAGCGGGCCAACGACGATCCAGGCAATCACGCTCGCAATGGGCGGCGCGCGGGGATTCTTCGATCGGGGCCGGCCCATTCCAACGCCCAATCTCGAATCAAGCGATGACGGCTCCCAGTTTCATCTGGTGGCGCAACTCACTTCACTCCGGCACGGATTTGCTCCAAGCGGCGATGTGCCTGAGCGCACCATCGCGTTTGCCCCGGTGACTGCACGTTTCTTTCGAGTCTCCTGGATGACCGAACCGCCGCCGGCCAGCGCGGGAGAAGGCGGCGCAGATTTTCCGGGAGCCGCGAACCCGCCGAAGCCTGACACGGATTACAAGATTGCCGAACTTGCTCTGCATCCGGGCGCACGTGTCAGCAGGTTTGAAGAGAAAGACGGATTCGCCACCGCGCCGGATTTGTCTGCCTCCCCCACGCCCGCAGGGACTGCTGGAAGCGCTATTCCCAAGAATGACGTTGTGGATCTCACTGCGAAAATGCGGCCCGATGGAACGCTGGATTGGACCCCACCTGCCGGGGAGTGGGTGGTGCTGCGCTTCGGATACTCACTGACCGGCGCGAAAAACTCGCCCGCAAGTGCGGAGGCAACCGGTCTGGAAGTCGACAAACTCAACAGAACCTATGTCAAGAATTATATGGATCACTATCTTGACATGTACAAGGACACGGTCGGCGCCGACTTTATAGGCCGGCGCGGCGTGCGGTATGTAATTACCGATAGCTGGGAAGCGGCAAATCAGAACTGGACCGATGACATGATCGCGCAGTTCACCAAGCGGCGCGGATACAATCCGCGACCATGGATGCCGGTGCTCGCGGGACGAGAGGTGGAAAGCGCTGCAGCCAGCGACCGTTTTCTGTGGGACTTCCGCAAGACCATTGCCGACCTGATCGCCGATGAACATTACGGCCAGCTTGAAGCATCGCTGAAGGAACGGGGCATGGGCCACTATGGCGAGTCCCATGAGGACCACCGCGCATTTGTCGCGGATGGCATGGAGGTAAAGAAGCTCGACGATGTTCCCATGGGCGCCATGTGGACGCAGACCCCCGGAGTGAACAAGGATCTTTACGACTTCAATGCCGACGACCGCGAATCGGCCTCGGTCGCTCACATCTACGGCCAAAACATTGCCGCAGCGGAGTCGATGACCGCCGCGAGAGCTGCGTGGGCCTGGTCGCCTGCAACGCTCAAGCCCACCGCCGACAAGGAACTGGCCGAGGGCATCAACCGCTTTGTCATCCACTGCTCGGTTCATCAGCCGCTCATCGGCAAAACACCGGGGCTAGGCCTTGGACCTATTGGTCAATGGTTCACTCGCAATGAGACGTGGTCAGAACAAGCGGGAGCATGGGTCAACTATCTTGCGCGCAGCTCCTACATGCTGCAGCAGGGCCGCTTCGCCGCTGACTTTATCTATTTCTATGGCGAGGACGACAACATCACTTCGATCTTCGGGGACAAAAGCCCTGACGTGCCGGCCGGCTACGGCTTCGACTACATCAATGCCGACGGCCTCACTCACGTTCTGTCAGTCAAGGACGGAAGAATTGTGACCCCAAGCGGCATGAGCTATCGCGTGCTGGGTCTCGATTCCGCCAGCAAGCATATGTCCCTGCCGGTGCTGCGCGCATTGAACAAGCTGGTCGAGGATGGCGCGACTGTTGCAGGCGCCAAGCCGACCGGCGATTCCAGTCTCGCTGACGATGACGCCGAATTCCAGAAGCTCTCAACGGATCTCTTCGGAGACGGTTCCGGCGATCACACAGTAGGTAAAGGCAAGGTCTTCGCTGGTCAGACAGTCGCCGAGGCGATGACAAAGATCAACCTGACGCCCGACTTCGACTACACCAGGCCAGAAGCCGATACCGAGCTGCTTTTTGTTCATCGCAAGCTCCCCGATGCGGATCTCTACTTTGTTGACAACCGCGGCGATCGCGGCGAGAGTCTCAACGCGATCTTCCGCATCACCGGCAAACAACCCGAAATTTGGCATGCAGAAACGGGCCTGTCGGAGCCGGCCACCTACTCCATCGCAGACGGCAAGACAACCGTTCCACTGAAGCTTGAACCGTGGGGCGCGGTCTTCGTCGTTTTCCGCAAGCCGACAAAGGCTCTGGCGGCGACCGTGCCTGTTCCCGCAGAGACCACGTTGACCACGATTGAGGGGCCCTGGCAAGTAAGTTTCCAGGCCGGCCGCGGCGCGCCCGCAACTGCAACCTTCGACAAGCTCGCATCGTGGAGCGAGAACTCGGACACCGGGATTCGTTACTTCAGCGGCCTCGGCACTTACATGAAGACCGTAAATGCGGAACCAAGCTGGTTTGAAGCAGGCACAAAACTTTGGATTGATCTCGGCGATGTGAAAAACCTTGCAGAAATCGCAGTGAATGGCAAGCCCGTCGGCATCGCATGGCATGCGCCTTACCGTGCCGACATAACAAGTGCTCTGAAGCCGGGCGCCAACGAGATCACCATCAAGGTGGCGAACGCCTGGGTCAATCGCCTCATCGGCGACCAGCAACCCAACGGGGAAAAAATCACCTTCACGGTCGTCCATCCGTACAAAGCAGATTCGCCGCTGTTGCCGTCCGGGCTGCTCGGTCCCGTCGTGGTGGTGAAGACGAGCAAATAAGGCATTGGTGTGCACGCTGTGAATTGGGAGTGGTCACGGCAACCTGGGAACTTCAAGTCACTCAACGCGATGTCAGCGTTGAGTCGTGGGACTCGGATCAGCCTCTACTCTGCGTGCTGCGCACCGATCGCGATGTGTACGGTCCGAAGTTTGGCTGCGAATAGAGCCAATGCGACGCGCACACTGTTCTCATTGATGGAAACATTGCGCGTCCCGGTACGAAACCCACGCCCGCATTCTCAATGCGGTCATCAGCACCACGAAGCACTGGAACAGTGGTCAACGAGAACATCGAAATCATGTGAATCCATTGCGGCGGCCTCTCTATTGACGCCTTCGGTCTTCGGAGGAATCAGGATTCGATCAGGGTACGGAAGGGATCGAGCGGGGAGCTGTCCCGCATCTGCGAATATCCCGCGAATCGGGGACAGGCGCTGTCAGAGACGTAACCGGACCTTCAAGCGGGTGAGGAGAGCTGTAACAGCCAGGATGAATGCCGTGAACACCGCACTCCTGACGGCGCCGGGCCAGCCAAGGTCGAAATGCGTGTCGAAATAGCGGATGCCGGTTGCGGCGAGGATGAAGTACCAGAGATCGGGAAGCAGATAGGTGGTCAAGGTGTTGGAGCCCGCGGGACGGACAAAGAAGGCCCATGCGGTATGCTTTTCAACGTCGCATATCCAGTAAAGCGCGGTGCACAGGAGAACGGCCGCGCCAATGCTCAAGAGGCTCCAGGTGGGCGTGGCCCTGATCTTGGAGATACCGAGCGGAGCGAGAAGCCATCCTGCGACCAGCGCCGAGATTCCGAAGGCCAAGCCAAGAAGCGCCTTCTGGCCAAGCGCCTGCCAGCGATGGGCCCCGAGAAAAATGACCGATGTAACGATGCCGGCAAAGGTGATGCCGGCCAGGGCTCCGTTCTCGATCGGCCAGATGTAGTACGGAAGGTGATCAGTGACGGTGATCCACCGTGCGGCGGTCAGCGCGTTGAGCGCGATCATCGCGGCGAACCAGCCGAGTGGGGCCCAGAGCCAGCGGCGGGTGGGGATGTAGAGGATCGCGACAGCGAGATACGTGTAACCGATAAGACCGAGAATCTCGGGGTAAGAGATTTCGATCCAGGAAGCGTGCCCGTGGCTGGCAGTGTGGCGGAAGATTGCGAACATGGCGACGACCAGGACAAGGCCGAGGATGCGAAGCCCGAGGTACAGACGGGCAAAGCGGGCGGATTCTCCGTAGTCGTTGAGGACGAGGGCAGCGCCGGCGATGGCGAGGATGGCCCACACCGCGGGGCTGACGATCATGCGCGACGCATCGCCGTCATCGGCATTGGCCAGGATGAGACCAAGCGCCATAAGGCTGGCCGTCCGCAGCGCAACATGGAGCCACAGCGCGGGCAGGGATGGATTCTTTTTGAGCCGGCGGCGGATGGCGAGCGGCATCGACAGGCCAACAATGAACAGGAAGAAGGGGAAGACCATATCGACATACGTCATCGCATCGACGTTGGCCTTCATGTGGTAATTCCACCAGGGCAGTCCCCGGACCTCGGCCAGTTCGTTGACGAAGATCATCAGCGCCATGGTGAGGCCGCGGAAGATGTCGATGGAGGCCAGGCGCGCGGCAACCGGCCGCTCCATGGCAGCGCTGGGATGCGCTTGGGCCGCGGTGGTCATTTGCTGTCGCCTTGCGCGCCGGAGTTCGGGTACAGGCCTGCGTTGACTGCATTGAGCAACGCCCCAGTCGAGTCGCCCTCGTAGTCCCAGAACATGACGCCGCCGAGCTTACGATCGAGCACGTATCTGCATTTCAGCGCAAGCGACTCCGGGTCATCGAGGGATACGAAGATCTGCTTCTCCGCGTTGTAGAGATAGGGAGCCGCGGCGATGGGGTCCCAGTAGCGGACGAATCCATTTTTCAGCATCGCATCCGGTCCATCGCCGTAGGGAGGGTAGCCATGCGGGATCTCTTTGCCGGGCTGAAACAACCCATGGTTCGCGGCGGGCACCTGGCCCCACACATGCCCATAAAAGGGAACTCCGAGCACAATCTTCGCGGCTGGAACACCCGCCTTCTCATACTCCTGCACGGACGCATCCGCTGAGACCTTCTTGGGATCGGCGGGATTTGCGTACAGCGGCGCATGATGCCCAGTGATTGCGTCGGAACCAGGCTCGTAGTAGTCGTAGGCCATCAGGTTGACCGTGTCCACATACTTTCGGACCTTGTCCATCTCGGTGTGTGCGAGAAACTCCTGCGTGGCGCCGGTCGCGATGGTGACGTAGAGCCTCCGGTGAAGCTCCTTCTGTAACGGGTTGAAGCGGACGCGCAGTTCTTTGAGCAGCAGGGTGTAGTTCTGCTTGTCTTCCGGGCGGAAGTGACTTTCCGCGCCCGGCATTCCCGGGTATTCCCAGTCGATGTCCAGGCCATCGAGCTGATGGCTGCGCACAAATTCGACCACGCTGGCAATGAACGCGGCGCGGCTCTGGGGAGTGAGAGCCATGTCGGAGAATGAGCCCGACCAGAGCCATCCGCCCACGCTGACGAGCACCGTGAGAGAGGGATTCTGCTGCTTGAGCGCGACCAGCAAGGCCAGGTTTTGATCGTCGTGGGCGAAGCCGTTGACGATGCGGCCATCCTTGATGTTGGCGAATGCGTAGTTGATGCGCGTCAGCTTGCGGGCGGCAATCTCTCCCGCCTGAATCGCTTTGTCCTGGGGAAAGACGTAGGCGACGATGACGGGCTTCGGCGCGGGTGCACCGGCGGAGAGCACAGGAAGGAGGCAAAGGCAGGCGATAACGAGCAGCCATGCCCGGGACATCGTGCGCCGGTTCACTCGAATGAGTTGCCCAGCATCGTCTCTCTCGTGCAGCAAGGTAAAACCTCCCATCCGCACCGGTTCACGATCCGCTTGAACGAGTTCATGGCGCAAGCCATGGCGCGTGCCAAGTGTATCAGTCTCCGGTCAGGCGGCGGTTTTCCACCAGAGCGTGCGCAAGGCGGCCTTGTCCATGACCGGAGCGCTACGGGGGATTCATTCTGGCGCCAAAACCCGGTGTGACCCCGAGGGGACGAGACTGCGATGCGGGCGCAGGCGCGGTAGCAATTGACGACAGGCAGGAAAAGGGTAGCAGATAGTCTGTTTTGGAATGTGGCTTCAAACTGGTTTCCAGAGGAAGCGATGATGTGCAAGGAATAGCGGGGTTCACGGTGGCGGGAACAGGCCGGAGATACCTTGCCGCGGACATTTCTTTGGATTTGGAGGAATTGTGAAGACTATGGCTTTCCACGGAGAAGCGCAGAGCTGGGCGCGGCAATCTTATTGGATACTTCTGCTCGCATTCCTGCTGGCTGTACCGGCGGCGGCGTTTGGTCAGGGCTATTTTGGAACTGTAACCGGAGTGTTGACCGATCCGACCGGCGCTATGATTCCGGGAGCGAAGGTAACGCTGACCGATGAGGAGAAGGGCTACGCGTTCAGTGGAACCGCGGATGGCACCGGCCGTTATCTGTACCGTTCGATTCCACCGGGTAGGTATTCGGTGACCGCGGAGATGACGGGCTTCGAGAAGACCGTGCGCACCGGTGTGCGGGTGGACATAAACCAGAATGTAACGGCCAATCTCAGCCTCAAGATCGCCACCTCTTCACAGACCGTGGAGGTGAACGCACAGGCGCAGGGGCTGGATGCGCAGGACGCAACGACGGGGCTGGTGATCGACAGGAAGTTCATCAACGACCTGCCGCTGGTGGACCGCTACGTAATGGACCTGACGATGCTGACGCCGGGAGTGACCGAGGCGGACGATCAATGCTCTATCGGCTGCACAGGCACCAATTTCGTATCCAATGGCAGCCGCAACTCCACATCCGACGTGCTGATGGATGGGGCGACCGTGACCAACTATGAGCCCAATGGAGGGGTCACGCAGGTCACCTATACGCCCTCTCCGGAGGCGGTGGACGAATTTCGAGTAGAGCAATCGAACTTCAGCGCCGAGTACGGGTTTTCCGGAGCGTCGGTGGTGAACATGATCACCCGTTCCGGATCGAACAAGTTCCACGGCAGCGCATACGACTTCGTTCGCAACACCATCACCGATGCCAATAACTGGTTCAACAATCTGAATGGCATTCCGATTCCGCCCGTACACCGCCACAATTTTGGGGGCACGGTCAGCGGGCCTATCTTCAAGAACAAGACGTTTTTCTTCTTCGATTACGACGCCACGCGGCAAAGCTCGATGAGTACCTACCAGGCGGGGGTTCCCTCCGATGCGGAGCGGAACAACGGCGATTTCGGCGAGGTTTGCGCCGCACAGGGCGGCACGTTCGACAACACGGGCCTGTGTACGGTTGCCTCTGGCCAAATCTGGGATCCCTATTCCGGGGTGTACCAGGCCTCGGCGCCCGATGGTTCCGGCGGCTCGGGAGCCTACCGAAGCGCGTTTATTCCGTACAACAACATCGGCGCCTACGCCAGCCCTGGAAATCCCAAGCTTGCTGGTACACCTTATCAGTTGTCGGGAGGCCCCGGCGACCTGATCGACCCCATCGCCCAGGCGATGATGAAGATGTTTCCTGAACCGACGGCGAACATGGCCAATCCGACCATCTACGACAACTGGATTGCCTCGGGGGCGAGCCGCTATCCGAACGACCAGTTCGACATCAAGATCGACCATCGCTTCAACCAAAAGAACCTGATGAGCGCGAAGTATTCGCAACAGTGGAATAGTTCGAATCCCTATAACTGCTTCGGGAACTTCGCGGACCCTTGCGCCGGCGGCCCAAACAGGAATGCGGCACACCTGTTTACGTTCAACGATGAACATACCTTCACCAAGACGCTGCTGCTGACCACTACGTTGGGATTCACGCGCGGGTCAGAGGAAATCCTGGCTTACAACGGCGCCGGTGGCGTCACCGATCCGGTGAGCAAACTCGGATTCCCCTCTTACTTGAATTCAAACGGATTCATGGGCGTGCCGTCGATGTTCATCGACCAGGGCACGTACTACTCCGCGGGCTATACCACCATCGGCGGCGACCCGTACGGCAACTACCGGCAAGGGCAGGATACGGGACAGTTGAGCGTGGCTATGAACAAGGTGCTTGGCACCCATGAGTTGAAGTTTGGATTCGAGGGCCGGCAGCACCAGATGAACTACATCCAGACCAACGCGCCGAATGGCATCTTCAACTTCGATCATGGCGGTACATCGCAATGTCCCAACGCGTTTTCCAACTGCGGCGGCGACGGGATGGCCACCTTCCTCATGGGAAATATGAATGGCGGCGCATACTACGAGATCCAGGACCGGCCCGCAACCGAGGACCGGCAATACGCTTGGTTTGTGCAGGAAAACTGGAAGGTCAACCCCAGGCTGACTGTGAATATCGGCATGCGCTACGACGTATCCATGCCCAGGACGGATCGATTTAACCGCCAGAACTGGCTGGATCTGAATGCGGTGTCTCCGCTTTCCGTGCCCGCGCTGGGAACCCTGCACGGCGGCGAAGTCTTTGCCAGCTCCAGCCAGCGCAGGATCGTGAACGACGACTGGAAGGACTTCCAGCCGCGCTTCGGTTTTGCCTTCCTGCTGGATCCGAAGACGGTGGTGCGCGGCGGCTACGGCATCTACTACTCGCAGCCGCGGTCCGGCGCCACCGGCGTCGCGCCCTATGGCTCACAGGGCTTCAACCAATACACAGGCGCCTTAACGACCTATCAGAGCGACGGCGCAACGCCCTACCTGCATTTGAACAATCCCTATCCCAATGGACTCATCCAGCCACCGGGAAGCGCGCTGGGTCTGATGAACGACGTGGGATACGGCGCAAACGGACCTCTGCGCAACGTGACCAGCACTCCCTATGAACAGAGCTGGAGCTTCGGCATGGAGTTCCAACTGCCTGCGAAGATACTGGCGAACATGATGTACGTCGGGAAGAAGGGAACCCATCTCTACTATTCCGGCGCCAATTACATCAACCATCTGGGACCCGAGGTGGAGGGTTACGACGCGACCCAGATCAACAACCTGACTACTATGGTGAATAATCCCTTCTACGGAATCGTTACCGACCCCAACAGCTCTCTTTCGTCTCCTCAGACTTCGCAGTTCATGCTGCAGATTCCGTATCCACAATTCCCCGGCGGAGTCACGATCGAACCGCCGCCAATCGCCAACTCGGAGTATCACGCGATGCAGTTGACGGCGGAAAAGCGCTACTCCAACGGCCTGCAATTTCTGGCCAGCTTCGTGTGGTCCAAGTCGATGGACGATGCGTCGGCCCCGGACGACAATACCACATGGCTGGGCAGCTTCACGAGCCTTGTGGACCCCAACAAGCCATGGCTGGAACGGAGCCTCTCCACCTTCGACATTCCGTTCGTCTACCAGTTCAGCTATACCTACGATCTGCCTGTGGGGCGCGGCAAGGCGCTGCTGAACCACATGCCGGCCTTGCTGGAAGCTGTCGTGGGCGGTTGGAAGACCAACGGGGTCTGGCGGATTGCGGACGGGCGGCCGATTACGTTGTCCACTTACGACGGAACTTCGCTGCCCACCTACGGCGGACAACGGCCCAACATCATGGGCATGCCAAGGCGCACCAAGGGGGCCGACTCCACCTGGATCAACAACTACTTTGCCAATCCACAGGTGTTCCAACTGCCACCCATCTATACGTTCGGCAATGCCCCACGGGCCACCGGAATGGTGCGGACTCCCTGGGCCTTCAACACCAACATGTCGGTGGAGAAGGAGTTCCCACTGTCACGCCTGCGTGAGGGGATGGCTTTCGAGCTGCGCCTGGAAGCTCAAAACGCGCTCAATCACCCGGTCTTCGGCACGCCGAACACGTCCGTTGACGACCCCAACTTCGGGCTGATTGGTTACACCTCCAACGGCCCGCGCCAGATCCAGCTTGGTGGCAAATTGAATTTCTAAGGGCACGCGGAGCGACCGGACGCTGGAGCTGAAGTGCCACCGGGCAAACAGATGACCTCCCTCATGGCGAGGGGTGGGCTGCACTCAATCGGCCGACGAATCTTTGGCCGATTGAGTGCAGTTGTATGCGGCGGGGCGCAGACGAGAACTATTGCAAGGCTAGTTTGACGCGGACAAGCGGCCCACGAGCGTGAGATCGATCCCCACCTCCTTGGCAACCTTGAAGAAAATGATGCTTGGGTCCTTCAGGCCCCACTGCACGTAGGGAACCGTGAAGTGCGTCTTCGCCGTGAGGTTGGTTCCGTCGATGTGAATTTGCATGGGCACGGTCAGGTCGTGCGCCGCGCCGTGCAGCGTGAATGCGCCCGTAACCCGAATGGTGGAGTCGCCGCTCGCGGCGATGGTCCCCTGGTAGCTTTTGGGCACGAAGGACACTTCGGCAAAATGCGCGACGTCGAGCACCTCGTTGTTCATCTTCTTATCGCGGCCCTGATTGCCGCTGCTGCCGCTGCCGGCGGCGACAACGACAGATCCCGATATATTGGGGGCATTCCGGTCGAACTTGACGCTCCCGCTCTGCACATGAAACGTGCCCAGCACCGCGGGATCGGTGGCGCCGAGGGTGAACGCAACTGCACTTGACTCTGGCGTCACGGTAAAGGTCTGCTGCTGTGCGGATGCGAGCTGCGCGAAGAGGATTAGGACTAAGACGACGAGTGCGCGGAAACTGGTCTTCATGATTTCTCTCCTGTATTGAAGGGTCACTATTGGGTTTGGACCGGTTGGCGCATGTTTTGCGACAACCAAAGGCTGATGGAGGCAATCTGGCCGTCGGACAGATATTCGTGTCCGGGCATATCGGTGTCAGGAATCCCGAACTTGGCGATCCGCGCAAGGCGGTCGATTCGCTGCGCGCTGAAATCCGCCGGCGGCAGATGCAGAAACGGGCCAACAGTGAGGTCGGGCGGAAGGCGCTTGAAGTGAACCTGCCAGCGTGTCTTTCCACCGGCACTGTGGCAGGTTGCGCAGTAATGCCCAAAGAGGCGCTCGCCCTTCTGAGCATTGGCCTGCGCCAATGCGGCAGCGGCGGGATGCCAGAGGCCCTCTATTCTCTGGTGGCCGGCCGTGCCCGCGGTTCGCAGGCTTCCGAGATAAGCGACGAGGTCGTCCCCTCGCTCGTCGCGAAAGAGAAAGCCGAAGGAGGGCATGATGGATGCGCCGCTGACTTCAGCGGGATCGTAGAAGTGGGCCTTGAGCCATGAGGCGGAACGGCGCCCGCCCACCTCAGCCAGATCGGGACCCTGACGGCGGTTCCCGATGAGCGGTGGTTGCTGAAGCCGCAGTTCCTGCATGCTTTGAACAGGGCCCCACATGAGCACATCGGCGGTGTTCGGGCGCACGTATTGAGAGTGGCAGTTGATGCAGCCTTCGGAGATGTAAACCTGGCGTCCGCGTTCCACCTGCGTGCGCCGGGACGGCGCATGGAGCGATGGGAGAATGCGATAGAAGGCAAAGGCCGCCAAGGCCACCGATGCGGTGAGCGCCAGTTCCCGCGCGCGCCCGCGCAGCGCGGCGATGAGCCCTGGGCAAAGCACGAGAGCGCCGGCGGCGATGACAAAGGCAGGCGGGACGTGGCCGAGATTCTGTCCCATGCCGATGCCCATGGCGGAGCCGCACCAACCGGCGATGGCGTAGATCCATCCTGCCTGGCGGCCACGCTCCGCGGCAGAAGCGGCGGGAGCGAGCAAGGATGGATACGCGACCAGAGCGACAGAGTAGAGTGAGACGCCGATGGGATAGAAGAGTGAGGCAAGGAGCACGCGGTCGGGATGGAGCAGGAGCAGGCATGCAAAGCCCAGCGCCAGGAATGCGCATGAGAGAACCAGCAAGAGCGAGCGGCGGCGGAGAAGCCATGCGCTGGCCAACGCCGCGGCGAGATGCAGCAGGCCGTTGACCCACAGGTGGACAGAACCCTGCCAGGTGCCCGCCTTCAAAGCCGGGTTGCTCTGAATGATGAAAAATGCAGCGGAGTCCAGCCAGACGAGCGCGGCAAAACAGGCGAGGACGTGGAGAAACGGGGGATCCTTCGGCGACCGGACCTGCGCCGCCTGGATCTGAGCGGGCGCGGGCACTAGCGTAATGGAAGCCCCAGCAAGGCACAGCAGGCCCGCCACAAACGCCTGGACTTCGGCGGATGCGGTGAACAGGGCGGGAAGGTTGCAGACAAGATAACCCACGCCTGTGCCAAGGCCGACAAGCAGGAGCGGATTGCGGCTTCCGGTCCATTGACGCAGGTGAGTGACGAGCGTAACGGTGAGCAGGCCAAGCCCGGCGCCGATCAGGAACGACACGAGAATGGCGGCGGCGAGGCTGAGCGGCAGAAGAGACAGAAAGGCCGCCGTGCCTGACACGAGGAGTCCAAGGCGCAGGCGCAGATTCGGCGATGGCCAGAGACTGAGCCGCGGAGTCAACAGGCTGAAGAGAATTCCGCCCGCGGCCATGGCGGCCATCACGACTTTCAGATGCGCGTCTACCACTCCCAGGCTCGTCAGCCGCTTGAGGAACGCGAACTGCGCGAAGATGAGGAAGTAGACATAGGTGATGGCGACCAGACTCGCACCCTGCCATCCGGATTGGTTTACCTTACCGCGCAACATTGCCCAGCCAGCCTTTGCGAAGACCAATCGCCTGAATCAGAACGCATGCGCCATCGGAGACGGCGACCGTGAGCCAGCCCGGCTCAAGCGTCTGCGCCAGAACCTGCGTGGCGACAAGTACCGCGACACTGCCGCGGGTAAACGCCGTGAGCAGCCAGATGGTCTGGAGCGCGCAGAGGCTGCCTCTGCGGGCCATGACAAGCGCGCCATAGAGGCATGCCAGGCCAACGGAGAGGACAAAGGCGCCGATGAATTCAATGTAAGGAAGCGCGTCGGAAGGGACGTGCAAACCCATCAGCCGCAGGGTCAACTCCGGAGCAATGATGAGCAGTGCGCCGGTGACTGTGTCGGAAACGCCGATGAGCGTCTGATAGCCCAGAAGGACGGGACGGTTCATGCTGTCTTCTCCCGTTGAGGTTGTGCGGATATGGAAGCGAGGACGGGTTCGATGGAAACCTGAGACGCATCGACGAACCAGTCGATGGATGCAAGGAGCATGAGAATTCCGGTTAACAGGCGCAGCGCATAGATGCTGTTGCGGGCCGTCCCGGGGACGATGGTGAACGTCGGATCGAAGCCCTCACGCCAGCCGGCGACAGTCATCAGCAGGATATATGCGATCACGCTTCCGTTCCAGAGATAGAAAGAGCGCGCACGATTGAAGATCCATCCACCGTCGCCGAGAAGCTGAACCATGACAAAAATGATGAGGCTCGAGGTGAAACCAGCCATGGCAACGAAGGAATGACCGACAAGGCCGTCGGTGAATTTGAAGTAATCGAGCACTCCGGGAAGAAAAAAGACCCAGCCGGTAACCACAAGAGCCGCCCACCACCAGAGAAATGCGAGCCGCCAGAGGCGCGTGTTGCCATGCCACTGGAAGGCCGCGTAGTAGGCCGGGACAAGTGGCAGCCAGACGAGAAGACAGCCGAGGCTCAGGTATTGCGCAGGGAGATGGTGGCTGATGTCGGCGCGGCTGAGGGAAGCGCAGAGCAGAGCCTCGGCCAGCAGGATAGTCCAGCCGATGGCGATTGCGTTCGAGCGCCCAGCAGTCCGTTGCGCTATCCCGAAGGGGAGCATGAGAAGGATGGCGACGACGGCCAGCGAGGATTCCAACTGGCTCGTTCCGGTCGGACCGCCGGTATCGGGGTTCACCGCAGGATAGCTGTTCGGCGCGGCTGCCGCGTAGATGAGAAAGGGGACGGCCAGCAGGATTGCCAGACCAAGCAACTTTGCCGCCCAGGCAGTTGCGCTCGCCCGCTCATTCCGGTTGCGGCTGCCCAGAATAAGAGCCGCCAGCAGCAGGAGCCAGAGCGCCAGCAGTGCCGCGGCGAAGAGTACGCGCGCGTAGCCGCTCCAGTCGAGAAACAGCTTTCCGCTGGAGTGGCCGGCAAGCCAGGAAAACACGCCGACGGCCAGCGCCGCGGACCACACCCAGAGCACCGGCCGGCACCAAGCGGCCGCGGGACCGCGGTCGGCGCCATAGACGTGGAACAGAAACCCAACCAGCGGAAGACTGGTCCAGCCGTAGATCTCGAGATTCATGTGCACCATGATCCATCGTCCATAGGTCCACTCGCCCAGAGCGTGGTTCAAGCTGGGAAACAGCAAGAGAATCGCGATCAACACACCCACGGCATTGGCTATGACAAGCCAAAGCAGGCTGTGCCATGCGGCGCTGGCGACAGCCTGCGGAACGTTCCGCGCGGATGCATGGTCATCGAACCTGTTCGGAATCATGAACCCTTCCATCGTGCATCTCCAGCAGGCGGTCGCAACGCACGGCCAGGCTACGGTCATGCGTAGCCATCACCAGGGTTACACCCTCTGTGGATACCAGATCAAGCAGCAGTTCAAACACTTGTGCGCTCGTTGCTTCGTCGAGCGAACCGGTGGGCTCGTCTGCCAGCAGGATCTTCGGCCTGTTCATCAGCGCCCGGCAGAGCGCGGTACGCTGACGCTCGCCGCCGGACAGCTTCTGGATGCGGTGACCCAGGCGCGGCGTAAGGCCGGTACGATCCGCAAGTTGCCGCAGGCGCTGCTGCGCGGTGCGACGATCCACTCCGGCTGCGACGGTGGGGATGAGGCAGTTTTCTTCGAGCGTGAGGTCGGGAATCAGGTTATGCAGTTGAAAGACGAAACCCACCTCGTGGCGGAGGAGGCGCAACAGATTGCTGCGGCGGTGGATCTGGACTCCGTTGACAGCCACCGTTCCCCGGTCGGGCGAATCGAGACCGCCGAACAGGTGGAGGAGCGTACTCTTGCCGCATCCCGATGGGCCGCAGAGCGCAATGGTCTGGCCTTCGATGGCTTCGAAGCTTACGCCTTTCAAAACCGTGATCGCACCGTCGTCATAACTCTTCCACACATCTTCCGCGCGAAGAACGACGCGTCCGTTACCGGGGGCTTGTTGCTGAGCAATGGTCATTCGAAGCGCAGCGCCTCCACCGCCCGGATGCGCATGGCATAGGCGGCCGGGTACAGAGCGCCGGCGATTCCCGTGGCCAGCGCAAGAACAATGACGATCAGCATAACCAACGGGTGCAGGCTCACATCGACATAACCGTGGAGGGCGGGCACCTGCTTGAGAATCAGCAGAAAGCAGGTTCCTGTCAGGAGTCCGAACGCCGCCCCCAGAAGCGAGACAACGGCCGACTCACCGAAGATCATGGCGGCAATCTGCACGTTCGAGAAGCCGTTGACGCGCAGGATGGCGATCTCCCGAATGCGCGTGAAGACCGACATGATCATGGTGTTGGCAACGCCGAGTCCGCCGAGCACCAGGCCGCATCCGCCCACCGCCCAGGCTGTGGCTTTGAGGATCTTGAACTGGGAGTAGGAGCGGGTGAACTCGGCGTCTTCAAGAGCAACCAGGTTGGGGAACTTCGACTTGACCATGGCCTTGAACGAGCCGGCATCTTCCTTGTTGCGCAGCTTGATGGTAATGACGGACGAGGTTCCCTCCTTGTGAAAGAAGCTTTGCGCCGAGCTGAGCGGCATGAACACGCCGCCGTCCTCGAAGCCGTTAGCCGTCTTGAGAATGCCAATGACGTGGAAGACTCCGTGACCGATGGGCACATGGTCGTCGAGCTTGACGCCGAGGAACTCCGCTGCCCGATCGCCGAGGGCGACGTCGTCGGCGTGTTGCGCAAAGGCGCGGCTATCGCCCTGCACCCACGTGGCCTTGCGGATGCGGGCGTCGGCGGCGGTTACACCAAAGCAGGTAATGATGGGGTGATCGGCACTGGAGACAATCCCGAACAGCACCGGATCGGCATGGGAAACCATGGGCCAGGAGTCGATCTGTTCCAATGCGGCGACGGGAACGCTACTGAAGAACAGGTCGGAGACGTCTCGCTCAAAGACGATCATCTCGCTGTCGCTGGACAGGATGCCGGAAAACATGCCGATGGCGCCTTGCAGGATGGTGACCACGGTAAGCATGGCCGCGACACTGAAGGCGATGCCGGCGACACTGATGAGTGAGCGGATGCGATGCCGGCGCAAGTTGGTGATGATCAGCCTGAGAAAGATCATGACCGATCCCCGGCAGTTGCCATGCAGGCGTTGCGAGTGACCCGGTCCAGTTCCTCTTCGAGATCGTTCCTGAGCTTTCCGAGAAAGCACAACTCCGGGCGGCTTTTCACAAGATTTGCGAGCGTAATGTCACCCAGGCTGATGTAGCGCAACAGCCTGCCGACAGCGCCGGGAACCCCCATCACGGTCGCGGCGTTGGGCCGGTCGAGCAGCAGGTCGCGGGCAACCGTCTTTCCGGCCTCGGCTGCGCTTCCGAGCACATCTTTCAAGTCGTCGACCATCTGATAGCTGAGGCCCCAGTAAAGGGCAATCCGCTCCAGAAGCTGAATCTCCCGTGCCGAGGCGCCGCCCAGCATGGCCGGCAGTACCAGCGTGAGGCGAATCAATGAGACTGTCTTGCCTCGGGCAATCCGCTCAGTGGATTCGCGGGTATGAGGCAAGGTGGAGTAGTTGAGGTCGAGACTCTGGCCATTGAGCAGCCCATCCACGCCCAGACATTGCTCAATGTAGGTCAGCGCGCTTCGCTGCTGTCGCGGCGAGGCTGCGAAGACGGCACGCCAGGTGAGGGCATAGGCCCGATTGATGAGGGCGAGGGCGGTAAGGATTGCGCCCGCCTCTCCGAAGGCAAAATGGACACAGGGCACGTCGCGCCGCTCCAGTGCATTGTCCATGCACGGCAAATCGTCGAAGACCAGCGAGGCTGTGTGGAAGTATTCGAGCGCGATGGCCAGGTCCCTGGCTGCCGCCTCCTCGAGGCCGTAGGCCATTGCCACCTGCAAGACCATGCGCGGACGAATCAGGCTGCCGGGATTGTCGAGCACGTAGCGAAGCGCTTCTTCGAAAGGCCCGTCGCGCCGAAGCGGCAGCGGCAAAAAGCTTTTGAAATCTTCCGCAAACTGCGGCGTGCTTGTAGTGTTGCTGCATTGTGCCGTTGGCACGCTTGCCCTCATGCTGTTCTTCCGTTGAAGGAATGGTGGTTTTTGGGATTTCCACTGTAATGTGCGAGCTCAGCTCGTTGCGTTGCGCTTTATGAGTGAGACGCAGGCACGGATCGATTGGAGAGCGGAAGAGCGCCTCTCCACCCATGACGATTTGTTCATCTCTTCAGAAGTTATGCCGAATGTATGAATCGCATCGAATCGTCCATATTCAGAATAGCCAACGCGTATGACAGCCATCCGACGCAAAGATGACAAGATGTTCATCCGAGGGTAGCCGCGGTCCATTTCGGTACTTTGCCGCATGGACGTGCGGTCCCTCATGAAATTTCAGGTCAAATCGACTAATATCCTTTCATGCGGCTTCTGCTCGTCGAAGACGAAATCGATATTCAAAACTTCCTGAAGTCCTCGCTGCAGGAGGCCGGCTACCAGGTGGAGGCGGCAGCAGACGGCAAGGCGGCCGAGCGGCTGGCAATCGACGGCCAATTCGACATTCTGATTGTCGACCTTGGGCTTCCTGACCAGGATGGTATCAGCCTGATCCTCAAGCTGCGACACCTTGGAGTTCGCGCGCCGGGCCTGATTCTATCTGCCCGGCGCGGTGTCGATGACCGGGTAAGGGGCCTTGAACAAGGCGGCGACGATTACCTGACCAAGCCCTTTGCTCTTGCAGAGTTGCTGGCCAGGCTCAGAAACCTGCTCAAGCGGAACAGCCCGCCCGGCAACGAGGCAACCAGGTTGCGGGTGCTGGATCTTGAACTGGACCTGCTGCGGCGCGAGGCAACGCGATCGGGGCAACTGCTGCAGCTAACGCCGCAGGAGTTTGTGCTGCTGGAGTATCTGTGCCGGAACGCGGGTCGCGTCGTAACCCGCTCAATGATTCTGGACAAGGTCTGGGGCATGCGCATCCAGCCGGATACCAACGTTGTGGATGTTCATATTTATCGATTGCGCGGCAAGGTCGATGGAAGCGGGCTGCAGCCGCTGATTCGAACGCTGCGAGGTGTGGGCTATGTCCTCAAAGACCGCTAGCCCGATCATGCACAGCGCTGCCTGGCGCATTTCGCTGTGGGCCACGCTGGCATTTGCGTGCGGCACCATGCTGGTGTTCGTCTTCCTGCACCGCTTTGTTGCCAACGACATTCAAAGACGCAGCGATGCATGGCTGTCAGGAGAGGTTGCGGTTCTGGGCGATGTCGCGGAGCGACCGCCGAAGGACGCCCTCTACGACCGGGTTGTGGGAGAAGTGGCGGAGCTGGCGGGAAAGGAAGTACCGAACAAACTTCTCTCCGAGAGCACTTCGAACGATTCGGTTTTCTTCCTGCAGACGGGCGCGGACGGATCGCTCAAGCTCTGGGTTGGCGCGGGAGAGGGGAAGGCGAATCTGAGAGCCATCGAGGCAATCCAGATTGTTCCCGAC
>VFSW01003653.1_pt1 | contig 23075 bp, 17 predicted proteins | sample 5358111 | NCBI WGS metagenome assembly VFSW01 (sample SAMN11554181, study PRJNA540505) | mine drainage metagenome | isolation source: sediment from site ElyBrook_90M | place: USA: Ely Copper Mine, Vershire, VT | collected 2017
GGCCTGTCAGTTCGCGCCCACCCGTTCCCTCGTGTACAGCGGGATCATGCTTGAAAACAATACCAAACTGCGCATGGTTGCAATCATCCGGTCCCGTGTCGTTATCAAAGGTGTAGATCGAGCCATGCCCGATACTGCCAACCGACCGCCAGAAAAGATCACCAAAGTAGACCACCAGGTCGGGCGGAACGCCATTACATTCCTTGTAAATTTCCTGCGGCTTGAACACTGTTGTGCCAATGTTCGCACCCTGCGGATCAACAATGGCCTCAAATTTTGCTTTGAGTTCGGCGCGCAGACTTTCAAACTCACTCGCTTTGACAATGCCCTGTGGCTCACGCCCCTCAACATTTAGGAAAATGCGCGCGTAGTAGCCACCATCGCCCCAGACTTTCGTTTTGCTCCAATCAATCTCGCATTTATCAATTGAGGTGAGCTTGTCGGGGCGGGACTTCAATGTCAGATAGCCCTCACGAATCAGCCACTCATTGACACAGATGCCACCATCCATTTTTTTGGCACCATGATCGGAGACAATAAACACGGTGGTATCATCATCAAGGAGATCGAGAATCTGCCCTATCTCGCCATCGATATAGCGATAATAGTCATGAATGCTGGAGTTGTAGGTCGGATTGACTTCATATTTGTGATGCGTAGGATCATGGTACTTCCAAAGGCCATGATGAATGCGGTCTGTTCCCATTTCCACAAACATGAAGAAGTCCCAATCTTTTTCCGCAATCCATTTCTTAACCAGCTTGAAACGCTTCTCCGTCATGCTATAAATCTGACGCAGCAAATAATCTTTATCATCGGTACGGAAGTTCGGCACATCGACCAGGTATTCCCCAACGGTTGCCTCAATCTCCTGCATCACAGCCGCTGGATAGGTATAGGGACGAGCAGGATTAGTAGTAGAAGGAGAAAGGAAACAACCGACTTGAATACCGTTGACAGGCTTGGGTGGATAAGTCTGGGGCACTCCAACTGTGATAACTTTCTTGCCAGCACGCGATAAAATATCCCACACGCGGTCAACTTTGACTGAATTGCCATTGGCAAGGACCTGTTTATCATAAGAATGATCGCCCCGATTGCGGAAGCCGTAGAAACCTAACGAACCAGGGTCCCGACTAGACATCATCGAACTCCAAGCGGGAACGGTGATGGCGGGAATACAGCTTTCCAGTTTACCCCAAACACCATCGTCCATCACGCGCCTAAAGTTTGGCAACTCATCGCGCCATTGCTCAAACACTAACTCTGGTGCAGCACAATCCAGGCCAATCACCAGCACTCTTTTCCGTTTACTCATGCTCTCTCAATGCCTTTCGTAAGCTCGTTTTCGCCCTATGGATAACACAGAGTTTTTTCTTCCACCATTGTAACATATGTTTCTTTTTTTGACATCCTCTCGGCCAAAATAGGCTATATTTGCCGACTAATAGCAACATCTGTCACATCACAGCCGATACACGCACGACAGCTCATGCGGCTCTTACTCTGTTTTATCGACAACAACAAGCATTTCTAGAGAGACCTGCCTGCTAAAAAATCACCGACACTACCCATCTATAGGGGAGAGTGTCATCTATTTCACAGGCATCGTGTAGCATGTGCCATAGTCAATCTGCACAAATCGGGGGTATAGTATCAATAGTGCTACAAGGTATGAACTGAAAAAGATATACCGCAACACATCTCGGAATCTCGTCTAAGGAGCAAAAACATGAGTGCAAACAAAAAAGTACGAGTCGCAATTATTGGCGTGGGCAACTGTGCCAGTTCACTCGTACAGGGCGTTCACTACTACCGCAACGCCCAAGTAGAAGATTTTATACCAGGTTTGATGCATGTCAATCTAGGTGGCTACCATATCAGCGATATAGAATTTTCTGCGGCCTTCGATATCGATACAAACAAGGTGGGAAGGGATATCAGTGAGGCAATTTATGCCAGCCCAAACAATACCTATCGCTTTGCTGATGTGCCACATATGGGGACCCCTGTCTATCGCGGTATGACGCATGACGGTTTGGGCAAATACCTCTCGCGAGTCATCACGAAAGCCCCAGGACAAACAGCAGACATCGTGCGCATTCTCAAAGACACGGGAACTGATGTTGTCATCAACTATCTTCCTGTTGGCTCGGAGACAGCAACAAAGTGGTATGTTGAACAGATTTTGCAGGCGGGAGTCGGTCTCGTCAACTGTATCCCTGTCTTCATTGCACGCGAACCATATTGGCAGACACGTTTCAAAGATGCGGGTGTGCCAATGATTGGCGATGACATTAAGAGCCAGGTGGGTGCTACTATCGTGCATCGCGTCCTGACACGCCTTTTCCGCGAGCGCGGCGTCAAGGTCGAACGCACCATGCAGTTAAATGTAGGTGGGAATACCGACTTCTACAATATGTTGGAACGCGAACGTTTGGAGTCAAAGAAGATCAGCAAGACAAACGCGGTGACAAGCCAACTCGACTATGAGCTTGGTGAGCAGAACGTCCATATTGGCCCCTCCGACTATGTCGCCTGGTTGACAGACCGCAAATGGGCCTACATCCGCCTGGAAGGCCGCACATTCGGAGACGTGCCATTAAACCTGGAACTCAAACTAGAGGTTTGGGACTCACCCAACTCAGCAGGTGTGGTGATTGATGCCGTGCGTCTGGTAAAAATCGCCCTGGACCATGGCATAAGTGGCTCCCTCGAAGGACCCAGTGCCTACCTGATGAAATCTCCGCCAGTCCAATATCACGACGATATAGCACGTGAGATGGTCGAGAAATTCATTCAGGAAACAACGGGCGAGATCATCCATGTCAGCGATAGCCCGATGCAAGAAAGTGTTTCAGACCTTACCAACGGACACCACGCAGAGGCAGCAGCGGAATAAAAAGACAAGGTGTCCAGGCGACACTGCCGCCTGGACACCTTGTGTCTCGGAAACATCGTCACAGACCTCTATCTCACGTTTAGCGAGACTGCACCGAATTATTACTCAGATCAGACGGAATGTCTGCTACAATCCGCAAAAGCTCCTCACGTACAATTGTGACATCTGCCGGTGCGCTAATACCTATTTTCACGCGCTCACCCTCCACAGCCAAGACTGAAATGTTGATAACACCAGCAAGCACAATACTCTCACCTACTTTTCGTCGCAAGACAAGCATGCAAGGCTCCCTTCAATAGAAGCATGTCCTAAGCGTCCCTGCGCTGCGACAGACACCCAGATGGGTGACTACGTTCAGCGTGACCGCATAAGAAAACCCAGTAGCGAATATATGAACACAACATTCATTATCGAGACGCAACGATAAAACGAAGTGGGTAGTTTTTGATAGCCTCGCTCCATGCATAGCTTGCCCGATACGTACCATACACAGGTATTAGATGTTCAAACATTTCGCTCATGGCTCTCGATAGGAACTATCACAGGTCCCCAGCGGCACACGCTCTCGATATTCACCAACCTTTCACATATGTTTCGGCACTGCGCACAGTTTCATCACACGCTCAACCTTGCCTGCCAATAGACCCTCTTGACCCAAGAGAGTGCGCAGTTTAAGCAAAACCTGCCCATGAATCTGACATACACGCGACTCAGATACCTCTAAGATATTACTGATCTCTTTCATTGTCCGCTGTTCTCGATAATAAAGAGAAAGCAAGAGACGTTCACGATAGGTGAGTTGCGTGATCGCCTGATATAAGGTGTCGAGCATTTCATGCTGCTCTATCACATCCGGCGGTTCTAGCTGATCCTGATCGACAAGCAACTCTGCCAATGTCGCTTTATCCTCGTTCGCTAAGGCCGACAGCGGCATGTCCATCGACAAAATGACTGTGTTCGCCTCAGTAACCATCTGGTAATAACGCCCTAACGATATGCCCATGATCTGCGCCATCTCTTTGCTTTCCGCAAATCTACCCAATTGTTGATCTGCGTCCGCCTGCGTTTGCTCAAGATGGCGCATACGGGTCATGGCAGAACGGGGAAACCAGCTCATCACTCGCAGTTGATCTATCACTGCCCCGCGAATGCGCGTCGATGCAAATGACTCAAAACGGGTCCCACGTGTCGCATCATAGCGATCAACTGCATTAATCAGCCCTATCATGCCATAGGCTACCAAGTCGTTACTATCAAACAGGCTCGTGGTGGGAATGTAGAGCCGCCCCACCACCTGACGCACTAATGGCATATATGCGATTATGAGTTTCTCACGCACATGCGGAGAGCGCGTCACCATAAATTCTGCCCAAACATCTTGCATTGTTGCTATAGCACTCATCTGATACTCCTTCTCACATACATTCCATGCTTTTTAGCCCTATAGTTAGATGCATAAGCATTATTAAATAGCATAAAATGCTTTTGCTCCCCACACCGCACATCCTGCTTATAGTGTAGAGAAGAGTGCAGTCGGATGATATTGACAGAGGTCCCTTCCTCTACAAACAGAAGTCCCCTACTCAAAAGCTCCAAAGCAAGTTACAGATTGTAGCAACAAAAACCGATAGAAAAGCGCAGAATAGTATTCTTCATTCCCACTCAGGAGGCTGTAATGACACATACACCGCACGACGGTTGTTTCGAGCAGAACGAAGCAGAAACATGTATACCTATGCGAGAGCTAGCATGCAGCAAAGAAACACTGATACCGACTGAGCGACAACAGCTTGATGAGTTATTGGAGATGGGTTTTCGCTGGGAAGAGGCCGTGCGTCTGCTTTACCTGCATACACATTTGTATGACAATGCAGAAATGCGCCAGCGTCTCATGGCTGATTATCGTATACACTTTGCGCGCTGGCTCTATGAACGTGGCACAGTAAATGAAGAATAGCGGGAAAAAGTGCGCGAGGATACCTGTACAGCGAGAGATGTAGTCCCTAGAGCTAAGACAAGGTGGCAAATTAGTGCTTGTCAGCACCAATGAGATATGTTATACTGCTTCGCGGAGAGATGTCAGAGTGGTCGAATGTGCCGCTCTCGAAAAGCGGTAGGGTTAACAGCCCTCGTGGGTTCGAATCCCACTCTCTCCGCCTACCCTGGAGGAGTCTCATAGTGGTCTAGTGAGCACGACTGGAAATCGTGTAAGGTGAATAGCCTTCGTGGGTTCGAATCCCACCTCCTCCGCCCACACACGCATAGCAGCAACCCACCTCTCTTAAAGGTTCACAGGAAGATGTCCCTGCGCCTGCGCCTCACCAAAGAGCACACGTAGTAGCGCCTCGATAGCCGGGCGCGTGTATTCATAGGTCACAAGATAGGTACTCAATTCGGGATAGGCCAAGAGATCATAGGGACTGGCAAGCGCGAGGCCAATCACAGGACAACGCTTGAGATGCACTAATCCCCTGACCAGCTCTGTCTGCACTTCATCTCGATAGGCGTTGACGGTCGCTACCAGCACAATATCAGCATCGCCCACCATCTGCAAAATATCGCCAATCTGATGCAACGAGACCTGCTGAGGCACGGCCAAAGTCTGGGTGTTAGGATGATAGTCACGCAGCACTTGCACCAATGCTCCAAGATCAACATCCCGATAGAGCAACACGAGTCGTTTATCAGCCGCCAGTTCTAATGGAAGTACACCAGCTTCATCTTTAACCAGCGTCGTTGAGCGCGCATACGCCGTATCGCGCAAGTGCTGATGAGCAGCGTGGTCGAGATCAGCAAAGGCAGTGGGTGTGGGCAATGTTTCCCACGAGAGATAGCGTTTTTTTAGGGCAAGCACGCGCTGAATTGCCTCATACACGCCCTCAAGCGACAATTCGCCTTGCTGGATTGCATCGGCTACAGCGGCAAGAGCGGCATGCTGGCGATCACGGCGGTGAGAGATCAACACGACATCGATGCCTGCTTGCAGTGCCAGCACACTCCCACGCTCCACACCCACCGTTGCACTGATCGCCTTCATCTCCATGCAATCTGAGATTATCACGCCCTGATAGCCAAGCATAGTGCGGAGCAGGCCCTGCAACACAGCTGGCGAAAGCGTAGCGGGCGTCATATCGTGGGTCAGAGCGGGAAAAGCTATATGCGCGGTCATGATACATTCCGCTCCTGCCTCGATACCGCTCTGGAATGGCAACAGCTCAACGGATTGCAAACGTGCAAAGGAGTGAGGCATGACGGGCAGAGCGAGATGTGAATCTACTGAAGTATCGCCGTGGCCAGGAAAGTGCTTGAGTGTGGCGATGATGCCAGCATCGCGATAGCCACGCACCTGCGCTGCTCCCAGGCATGCAACCAACAACGGGTCTTCCCCGAAAGAGCGCACACCAATAACGGGGTTGGCGGGGTTGTTGTTGACATCGACAACAGGAGCCAGATTCATCGTCAGGCCCAACGCAGTGAGTTCGCGGCCAGTTGCCAGCGCAACCTCGTAAGCAATCTCTTCTGAGGCAATCGCTCCCAGGGTCATATTGCCAGGGAAACACGTAACATGCTCTCCAAGCCGCCGTATCATACCATGCTCTTGGTCCAGCGCGATCAGAAGCGGGGCGGGATGTCCGGCGGCACGCGCACACATCTGCAAACTGCGCGTCAAGGCAGAGACCTGTTGCGCGTTTTGTATGTTCCGTTCAAAGAGGATCACGCCACCGACATGCTGTTGCTGAATCAGCTCGGCGATCTCCGCTGATATGCTTGTGCCGCGAAAACCCACCATGAAGAGTTGACCGAGCTGATCTACCATCATTTGTTCCTAATCCAGCATGGCAAGCACAAAATCACAGAATTGACGAATATGATGCTCAGCAGGCACATACACCCCACCGGAGCGATAGGCTCGCGAGGTCATACTCTGCTGTGTCAACTGGCAGACATCCCAATCCTGGCGATTGACGATATCGAAAACTTCGACGACATCCATCGGGTCAAAATTAGGACGCGCCGCCTCTTGTGGGTCGAAAAGCCAGTCACAGACGACACGGGTGCGCGTTGGGCCTTCAGGGTGTAGCGTATGAGCCACAACATGATCGGGCAGGAAATTGAGCAGGATATTTGGCATCAGCACAATTCCGTAATAGCTGCGCAAATCTTCAGGCGGTAGCCCTGGCAGCGGCGGGCGACTGGCCTTACCTGTCATACTAAAGGCCTCGACACCATCTGCTAACGTTGCGGCCTCACCTGCTACATACGATTTGCCCGACTTGAAACCAGGCAGCAAGTGGCAGAGTTCGGGATGCATAGGACCACAGTGATAACACTCTAGAAAGTTCTCAATAATCAGTTTCCAGTTTGCCTCTACAACATAACTGATCGATTTACCCACTTTGAGTAGTGCAAGCTGGTAATTGCTCAAAGGTTCATAGCTGCCAAAACGCTCGCTAATTGGCCCCTGCACCTGTTCCATAATGGCGGCGGGCCTATCTGCGAGGTTCACCCAGATAAAACCCTCCCATACCTCTAACGCGACCGACAATAAACCATAGGCAACACGATCAAATTGCTCATGTCCCATCATGTTTGGTGCGCCTAGCAATTTGCCATCCAGTCCATACGTCCAAGCGTGATAGCGGCACTGAATTGAGCCTTTCAGTTGACCACACAGGTCGTCACACAGACGCGCACCACGATGCCGGCACACATTGAGGTAGGCACGCAAGACGCCATCGCTGCCACGCACAACAAGCACGCTTTCCATACCTACCGTGACAACTTGATATGCCCCCGTTGCTAAAAGCGCATCGGCACGCCCAACACAGACCCAGAGCAACGAAAAAAGGCGTTCTTGCTCCTGTGCATAAATAGACGAGTCATAGTAGTAGCGACCAGGCAGCGTTGACAGAAAAGGGGATTCAGAACGAACTGAAATGCTCATCGTGTGATACCTCAATTAGGGAACAATGGGCTATACCTGTGAATACAGGCAATTACAACACCTACGTTAGTATGCCAAGTATACAACATCGACAGAACAGCAAGGGAAGCGCATCTGTGCGTATTTACACTGGCTGCCAGGAGAGACGCAGATCAAAGGCACGCTTGCGCAATTCCTCAATGAAAACGGCTCCTGGCACGGCAAGTTCGACGGGAACACAGCCGAGTGGCGTGGCGTGGCGGGCAATCAGTCCAGCCATGATTGCGGCGTGCCAGCCGGTTGTACGCTCCATTGCAGTAAAGTTTGTCTGTTCGTCGTAATAGTCAAACAGGTCAAGTATAAGTTCACGCTCAAGGCCATCCTTGCGTCCACGCGCAATAATGCGAATGACCACCATATCCTGATCGCCCGGTTGGGCACGGATCTGTGGCTCGATCACTGTGTGTAACACATGGCGAGGAATAACTGGAGTACCATCTACAACGACGGGGTCAAGCGCAAACAGACCCGCCTCGCTGAAAGCCTTCCACTGTGCATAGTGGCCAGGCCAGCGCAACGTCTTGTTTTGCAGTGTGCGCAGCTTGCCTTGATAGGTCCAGGGCATCGTACTCGTGCCGCCAGCAGTAGTAAAGGCTTCCAATTGTCCAATAGGGGAGGGAAAAGCGAGTAGTTCATATTCCTCAAAACAGGCAACCTCGTATTGCTCGCCAGCACGCAAAAAAAGCGTCTTCCCAAAATATTCGTTGGTCAGCCCTTCAATATTAAAGGTTAGCAAATAATTCCAGGGAGGGCACGGATAACGAGGAAGACCCCCATCGTACATCAACACGTCATGGGCTTCATCGAACAGACTAATGACATAGGAACAGAGCGATGTGCCGAGGCCAGGAACCTGCCCGCAATCGGGAATCATTGTGATCTTGGCCGCTTTGGCCGCTGCATCGTGCGCAAGTTGTTGGCGCACTTGCTCCGTATTGCCACCAAAATCGCACATACTCACATGTGCGCGTAGAGCAGCACGTGCAACACCTGTATTCAAAAAATAGGGGACGCCTGAAACCATCACCGCAATGTGGAATTCTGTGAGCAAGCGGACAACCGCCTCTTCATCTTGTACATCAAGTACAGCGGGTACAGCAATCTCGCGCCTAACCAACTGATTTACCCGTTGTGCCGCTTGAGCAGCCTGTGCCAATGATTGATCGGCTAGCAACAAAAAATCTGCATTGCCGTAGCGGACAAGATCATAGGCTGCCGCGGTTCCCTGTCTACCAGAACCTACAACAGCATAGCGATAGCCCATAGACATACTCCTGAAGGTTTGTTGTTGTTTAGTTTTCGCGCATCATCTGATGCTCTAACGCCATACCACGCAAGCGTTCCACCATAGGCCAGTTCTCCAATTGAGCAGTGAGGACACGTATTTTCTCCTCCACCTGACAACTTTCACGATAACGGGCAAGTGCGACCTCGATAGCTGGAACCACCGTCGATTCGCGCACCGGCTTGATAATATAATTAATGATACGACTCTTGCGGACATACTCGCCATGTGGCAAATCTTCTATGCTTGAGAGCAGGAGCATCGAGGCCACATTTTCCTGAGCAAGTTGCTCAGTCATCAAAAATCCATCCTGATCTGGTATATGTACATCTAGCAATACCAGATCGGGATGGAGTTCACGAGTAAGAGCGAGAGTTCCTTTGCCGTCACCCGCTTCGCCAATCACGAGATAGCCTCTTTTTACAAGCAGGTCTCGCAAGTAAGCACGCTGAAATGGGTCACGATCCGCAATAATGACACTGTTTGGCATCACATCACCTATCGTCTTGAGATATCCGACTTCTTATCCTGATAAATCTTCTGCGCTGCATCTTGACGAAAGTATACCACATATAAGTATTTTGTTGAGTCAATTTTGCTGCAAAATTTGGAAAAATATTTCCACTGCATGTAAAGAAGCATACCCCGTGCCAGAAACATGTTATAATAGAGTATCACCATATCCGCTCAACGGGAACCGCAAAGCACGATTTCTCTTTACAGACCGTTTTTCTTTGTAAAGAAAGGAAACCAACGCAACTATGTACGCAGCAGTACGAAACTACACTCTTACTCCCGACAGCCAGATGGAACAGATCATCCAAGAGGCCCGTATGAGTTTAGGGCCATTATTGAGCCACTCTCCCGGTTTTGTCGCGTACTATGTCATCGATACTGGCAATCACACCCTCACCGCCATTAGTATTTTTGAGACGCAGGTTGCCGCAGACAAAGCCGATGAAACGCTGGGGTACTGGCTCAGACAACGTTTTGCGACGCTCGTTGCGGCACGACCACAAGTAGTAGAAGGACTCGTTGTGGCATACGCCAACCTCTAAAAACGCTCTATCTCAACAGCATAAAGGATATACAGACTATGGCAATTGAGAGTCGCCTCCCACTCGCAGGCAAAAGCGCGGTTGTGACGGGAGCAGGACGTGGTATTGGGCGCAGCATCGCCCTTGCGCTAGCAGAGGCCGGAGCCGATGTTGCAGTAACAGCACGAACACACAGTGAGATTGAGCAACTCGCAGAGCAGATTCAGGGGATGGGAAAGCGTAGCCTCTTCATGCCATGCGATGTCACTAAGCCCGAACAGGTCGAACAGATGGCAAAGACATTCCTCGCAGGTTTGGGCGGCATCGACATTCTCGTCAACAATGCTGGCAATGCTGGCAGTCACAAACTCCTCAACCATCCTGATGAACTCTGGCATCGTATGCTCGCTATTAATCTAACCAGCGTGTATTATGTAAGCAAGGCATTTCTGCCACCACTGATCGAACAAAAATGGGGCCGCATTATCACGATTGCCTCGATTGCTTCACGGGTCGGCGGACGCTATATCGCCGCCTATACCGCCGCCAAACATGGCGTGCTGGGCCTGACGCGCGCTATGGCAACCGAACTCAACCCCTATAACATCACGGTGAATGCCATCTGCCCCGGCTATGTCGATACACCAATGACTGATGCCAGCGTCAGTAATATCATTGCTCGCACTGCAATGCCAGAGGTAAAAGCACGCGCAGCTCTGGAACAGACCAGCCCACAAAATCGTCTGATGGAGCCGGCAGAGATTGCTGCAACAGTGGTGTTTCTCGCCTTGGAAACCAGCAAGGGTATCACAGGGCAAGCGATCAATATTGATGGTGGCGGCATTATGTCATAGTTGCCAACTACTATTCAGAGGACATATCATGACACAAACAGTCTTACCAGCAGGTCTGGAACGACGTTTAGAAGATTACGAACTCATCACCGGACACTCCCGCTACGTCGATGATCTCCATGTGAGCAGCGGGCGTCCTGCCATCCTCCATATGGTGGCTGTGCGCAGCCCATACGCTCACGCCATCATCCGCACGATACAGCTTGATGCAGCGAGAGCAGTGCCAGGCGTCATCGCCGTCTTTAGCGGCGATGAGCTGGTCAGTGACATGAAAACGCTCGGCACATTTCCGCTACCGGGCTTGCGCAAACCCGACCGCCGTCCACTTGCACAAGGCAAAGCGCGCTATGTCGGTGACCCTGTTGCAATTATTCTCGCTGAGGACCTCTATGCGGCCATTGATGCGCGCGATCTCGTTGAAGTCGATTATGAACCACTCCCCGCAGTTTCCGACCCTGAAGCGGCTATCGCTCCTGGTGCGCAACTGCTCTATGATGAGCTTGGCTCGAATATCGCTTGCCATGTTCCATCAGGTGGAGGCGATATCGCAGCCGCCTTCGCGCAGGCCACGCATATTGTACGCTTGCGTATCGTCAACCAGCGCGTCGCCCCCAGTTCGCTTGAGCCACGCGCCTGTATGTTCGATTTCGATGCCCAGAGTAGTATGCTCACCGCGTGGCTTTCCTCGCAGGCAACATTCCGCGCACGTGATACGCTTGCCGACTTCCTCGGCCTTGAACGCCAGAACATTCACGTTCTTAACGCCACCGTTGGCGGTGGCTTCGGCACCAAAACTGCCTTTATGGGCGAAGAAATTATTGCCGCCACCCTGGCGATACGCTATGCACGCCCGATCAAATGGATTGAAGACCGCAGCGAGAACCTGCAAGCACAGACACATGGGCGAGGTCAGATCAACTATATCGAAGCTGCTTGCAAGCAGGATGGCGAACTCCTTGGCATCCGCATTCGCACGGTAGCTGACCTGGGGGCCTTTCTGGCAACCACGACGGCAATGGTTCCTAATGGCACACCTTCCATGCTCAGCGGCCCTTATCGTGTACAGGCCATTGATAGTCAAGTGATTGGCGCACTGACCAATAAAGTACCGACAGGAGCCTATCGTGGCGCAGGCCGTCCTGAAGCAGCCTACATTCTGGAACGCACGATGGAGCGCATCGCCACCGAACTGCATCTCGACCCAGTCGAAGTGCGCCGCCGCAATTTTATTGCACCTGATGCTTTCCCTTACAAAACAGTAACAGGCATTCAGTATGATAGCGGTAATTATAACGCCGCTCTTGACCGCGCCCTCGAACTCTCTCACTATATACAGTGGCGCGAGGAACAGCAAAAACGCCGTACAATGCATGACAGCCGCTTGCTTGGCATCGGCTTAACAACCTTTGTTGAAATTACAGGCGGCGGCGGCCCCGTGCGGCCCGGTATCCCACAAGAGGCCGCAACGGTGCGCATCCGCCGTGATGGGAGCGCGTTGGTCCAGAGTGGCGTGGCTCATAACGGGCAAGGCCACTTCACCGCCTTTACGCAGATCATTGCCGACGTTCTCAAACTGCCCGTTGCACAGATTGAAGTCCAGATGAACGATAGCATGCTGCCAGGCTACGGCATCGGAACATTCGGCAGTCGCACCACACAGGTCGCCGCCTCGGTGATCCTGTTAGCGGCGCAGGCTGTGCGCGACAAGGCTCTCAATGTCGCAGCACAGGTATTAGAAGCTGCTCCCGCCGATCTGCTGCTGGCGGACGGCAAAATCACAGTGCAGGGTGTGCCAGGCCGCTCCGTCACGTTGGGTGAGTTGGCACGTATGGTCGAAGAGCAACCTGCATTGATCGAACACGAGGCCCCCAATCCCTCTAACGGTGTGCCTATTGAGGGGTTGGCAGCGTGGCGCGACTTTGTACCATCCGGTTCAGCTTTCTCATCGGGCACACACATCGCCGTTGTCGAGGTTGACAGCAACACCGGTGAGGTAGAAATTGCGCAATATGTTGCCGTTGACGATGGTGGGCGCATCCTCAATTCCTATCTTGCCGAAGCACAGATACACGGCGGCTTGGCACAAGGCATTGGACAAGCCCTCTACGAAGAGACCGTCTACGACGACGACGGTCAATTGCTCACCAGCACCTTAATGGACTACACACTGCCGATCGCGACACAATTGCCCACGTTCATCACTGATACCGTCGAAACACCATCACCGACAAATCCGCTCGGCGCGAAAGGTGTTGGTGAAGCGGGCTGTATCGCCGCTCCACCCGCGATTGTCAATGCTGTTCTAGACGCGCTGGCCCCGCTCGGTATCACCGCTATCGATATGCCACTCAAACCTGAGAAGGTCTGGACGCTCATGCAAGAGGCACGCCAGGGAAGATATACAGCACCCACAACCACGCCTCCTGCTGCGTTCACAACCGATACCGCCGCAGCAGGCAAAAACATCACCGACTTTGCCTAAGGACCAATTGACCATGTCCAACACACATTAAAATTAGATAAATGTCTGTAAAGCGCGTAATTTGTGCTTTACAGATATTTATCTAATTTTATATGCTATTACAAGACGCGGGTCTTCCAACTCAGCAAGACATCCGCCACCTCGATTGTCTCGTCTTGCACAAGCAGGGGATTGATCTCTAGCGTCTCCAGAGAACCGTTCAGCGTTTGCGCAAGTTGAGCAATACGCGCAATTACATCAACCAGCGCATCGATGTTACTACTACGCTGCCCACGCGCACCGCTCAACAATGCGAACGCACGCAGGTCATGTAACATGGCACGTATCTCATCATGGCGCAACGGCAGCATCCGCACACTTGTATCTTGCAAAATCTCTACCCAGATGCCACCCAAGCCCACTGTCAACATCAGACCCCAAACGGGATCATTGACGACGCTTACCAGCAATTCTGTTCCACCTGCACGCATGGGACTCAGCAACACACCATCAAGACGCACATCTGGTGCATGCTGTTTCACATGTTCCATTAACTGGTTAAAGGCACACCCTGCTTGCTCAGGCGCAACATTGAGCATAACGCCGCCAACTTCGCTTTTATGCAAAATGGCAGACGACTGAATTTTCAACGCCAGTGCTTGCCCCCACTCGTGAGCAACTGTTTCCGCCTCTTGTACATGCCGTACCAATCTACCTGGCACAACAGGGATACCATGTCCTTGCAGAAAATCACGCGCCATATACTCAGGCCAAACACCCGTTGGTACATCTTGCAAGATGACAGGGAGCAATGCGTTCGTCTCAGTTGTATGTTGCGCTGCCTGCCGAGCGGTTTCGTACCACCAGAGCGCATGACCAAGCGCACGCATACCATGCTCCATGCCTCCCACATAATGGATGCCAGCTCGTTCAGCCTGCACGCACCCAAAGGGGGTGATATCAATACAGGTATTGGTCATTACCACAACAGGTACAGGAGCAGCACGAATAGTGTTGCCCAACAGCTCGATCTGGGCAAATACGGGTGCGGGATCGGGTGGCTCAGCACGCACCGGATCAGTGAGGCAGATCAGAAAATCCATGTTCGGGTCTTCCACCACCACATTCAGAGCGCGCTGCATTAACATGCGATCAACAACGATATACCCTGTAACATCCAGCGGATTATGGATAGTCGAAAATTCTGGCACGACCTGTTGCAGGCGTTGCACCGTTTCTGGAGCAAATTCCGGCAGCACAATACCTTCTTCATGAGCACGATCAGAGAGAATGTCGCACGCACCGCCCGACGGAGTTACGATACCAGCACGTCTTCCTGGGAGCGGCGGTGTATAACCCAGTAACCCAGCGGTAATCAACAAGTCTTCAAGCGCATGAACGCGAACGATACCCAATTGCTGAAAGACCGCCTCGTTTATAACATCATCACCGACGAGCGCACCCGTATGAGCTAAAGCGGTGCGCGCACTGATCTCGCTTCGCCCAATTTTGAGCGCGACAATCGGCTTCTTGCGCGATATTGCCATACGAGCCATGCGCTTAAACTGTTCCGGTTGACGAATCGTCTCTAAAAATACCGCGATCACCTGCGTCTCGTCGTCTTCAATCAAATATTCCATCATGTCGGTCGCAGAGAGCATTGTCTCGTTGCCCATCGACACCAGATAGCTCAAGCCAATATGCCGTGCCTGCGCCATTGTGATAACCGCGCTGGCTAATGCGCCACTCTGCAAGACCACGCCGACCGGACCACGTGTCAGTGGCGGCGTGATCGGTAACCCATAGGGCATGGTATGCGCTGTGACATTGACGAAGCCATTGCCATTTGGCCCTAACATCACCATCGCATGTTCACGCGCAAAGTCCAACATTTTCTGTTCGAGCAGTCGCCCCTGCTCGCCCATTTCGCTAAAGCCCGATGTCAAAATCACCACGTTCGTGATGCCAACCTCTGCCGCTTCTTGCAAGATGGCAAAGACCCGCTGCGTTGGAACCATAATATAGGCAAGATCAACGGTTTCAGGCAGATCGCGCAGGCTCTTGAAAGCGCGCTCGCCATGCACGATCTCACGGTTAGGGTTGACGCAGTAAATTGGGCCTGGGAAACCAAAAGTGCGCAGATTTTGAAAGGTATAGACAGACCAGCGCGAATTGTCGGTTGCCCCCACCAGGGCAATACTGTGCGGACTGAAAAAGGCTCTCAGTCGCTCAAAAGGGAGAGTTCTGACGTCATTCATCGGCGAATACTCCATGCCTATCGCTCGTGGATACGCATCTACAACAGTTGTGGCGTAGAGGCTAAAGGATATGGAGTTACAGAATACAACATACACAAGATATATACAAGGTACAACAAACATGCTATAGTGACTGTGTTTTGTCAGGGAACCTACAATCACCAGATCAAATAAGCAATCACGCGATGCGTTTAATAGGGGAAGCTATGCATACACGCACTTATTACCGCTTTATGCTAATCATGTCATCATTGTGCATTTTACTATTGATTACTGCATGTCAAACAATTGGTGTTATCCAGCAGACCAAGGCACAGGAACAGACCAAGGCAATCACCCCCATACCATCGCCAACCGCTACATTCGCCAGCAGAATCATCCAACCTACGCCGACAGTAACCCCAAAGCCATCGCCAACTGCTACACCAATGCCAACAGTTCAAACAGGTATTACGGGTTATAGCAACAGTAACCACCCTGTGCTGGCCTTCTATTATCCCTGGTATAGCACAACTACATGGTGCTCCTGCCACATGTCCGATCTACCGACCATTCAATACAACTCAAGCGACAACACAACCATTAGCAGGCAGCTTAACTGGGCCATGCAGGCAGGCATTACAGGCTTTATCAGTTCATGGTGGGGAGCAGGTGACCAGACAGACCAGAATCTTGCAAAAATGCTCGCGCTCACGCCCACCATTGAGCAAGGCACAGGCGTTCATTTCGCCTCAAGTATCTATTTTGAAAGCGACGCGCCCGCACTCCAGGGTCAGAGCGCAATTATCAGCAGTTTGCGCTATGTCTTGAGCCGTTATGCCAGTAGCCCTTATTTCTTTCATTGGAACAGCAAACCCGTCATTTTTTTCTGGGACCCGCTTGGTAGTGGACGCACATTAGCAGAATGGGCCGCCATTCGCAGTCAGGTCGATCCCAATAATCAGACCATCTGGTCAGCCGAAGGCGTTGATATGAACCTGCTCAGTGTTTTTGACGGCATCCACCTGTTCAGTGCCGCCTACTGGGGTATTCTCGATGGCAATATCAACGCCGCCGATCAGAAATTTCGCACGGAGATTGACGCCTATAACCAGGCCAATCACACGCATAAGATCTGGGCTGCAGGGGTACTCCCTGGCTATAACGATACAGTTATTCCAGGACGCACGGGAACCTACATCGTTGCGCGCAACAATGGCACAACCTATCGCGCAAGCTGGAATGGAGCCATTGCCAGCACGCCGGACTGGATCACCATCACCAGCTTTAACGAATGGTTTGAAGGCTCTATGATCGAGCCAAGCGTCACTTATGGCACGCTCTACCTAAATATCACACAACAATTCACGCGCCAGTGGTAATCAGTGATGAAGAGAACAAGCAGACAAGCTATGCGCTTACCTGCCATGCTCTACCGCAATACGTCTAGTTGAAAATTACTATATGTAACAGATGACGAGGGAGCAGTACACAGTAGCGAAGACGGCTCTCTCACATTGAGCTTGATTGGCATATTCAATCCTAGCTTGCCCACCATCAGACCGACCGCACCCGGCGATGGGTTCAGATCATCGCTCGTTTGCGCAACGAGTTGATCATCGATATATGCGAAAAGCGTCTTATTCTGTACCCACAGTTTCAAGATAACTGTCTGACCGGGACTGATGCTCATCTCACCAATATTAAGTGGGACGATAGTGCCATCATCCATCATCTGCTCCAACACCCATCCGCCTTCGGCGTTGAGTGTAAAGACGAAACCGCCGGGCAAACCTGTCGAGCGCGGTATCTGCATCTGAACAGCCGCCAACGTGGTGTCGTCGCTGGCATTATTGAAACGTACATGTACACTCACCCGTAATGCATTTTGCTGATATGCAGCGTTCTGTGCAGTATCAAGCGTCACACCGGCATAGCATCCGCCAGAAATTTCTCGCATGGTCAAGCCATTAGAGCAAGACAATGACACCTGTGGCACAGGCGTCCATACTGCCCCAGCAGTATTGGCACAAGTGGGTGCGGCCTGTGCTAACAAGGTATGCCACGTCGGCCCTGGTGGGGTAGGCGGTGTTGGCGACGGGATGACCTTGCTTCCACCACCATGCGTTGGTGTTTGCCCACTCGACCCCGACGAACTCGTTTGTGGACAGTTTGAACCACAAATATTGATTTGGCAGGCGGACAGCAGGCCAAGCAAAAGCAGGTAGAACACAAAATAACTGGCAATGTTCATTAGTAGTGAATGGGATACATACTGTCTCATCTCTTTGCTCTTTACGCGAAATAATCAAACGATCCTTATCTAAGAATGACGCAAATAACCAGTGTTTGTAAAGTGGATACATCGTCTATTTCATAGAAACAACAATATATCACTGTGACAAACACTGGAAGTCTTCTCGTGATAAGAACGATCAATGATTGATGCTTTGGGACTGGATACAATGTGCGTGACAAGACTGAACCTGGATAGAGAGATCAATACCAAATTTGATCGAGATGAGCGTTACAGAGATGAGTGCAAGCGAGACAAGCAATAGGGTGATACGGAAAGCGAGTGGCAGGCCCAGTAGCCAGGCCCATTTACCGAAGATTTTCATATGCGCCTCCCTTTTAGCAAGATAAATGCTAATCTAGCCAATCTCTATAGGAGACGTTAGTCATATTTGATTTATCACAAAATACTGCACAAAGAAACGCTAGTCAGAATAATAAAAATACAAGTGACCTTGACTACTGCTAAAGCACTCCCGATTCTTCAGCCATGGAACGTTCTTTTTCTCTCACCATGCTTCTGCTCTGTCTATTTATATACAAAGACACTAGGCATGCCCACTTTTAACATGACCCCGTGCCAATGCCGACGAAGCTAACCACACGCCCAATGAAAATCTGGAGATCGAACGTTTCTTCCTCGGCATCAAGACAGGGATAGGTCTGCTCACGGCTCTTGCCCGAAAGTCTTCTCAAAAAAGCGATTTAGCGTTCGTTCCAACGCCAGATATCGCCAAAGGTAAGGCCAAGCCATGCGCTGCCAAGCCCAACCAGCACCATCAGTGGCAACATCAACAGCATGGATAACCAGACGGGCGTGACAACCAGCAAAATATCTTTTGGCATGCCCAAGGTCGGCGTCACATGGAGCAGTAATTGCACGATCAGAGCGGGTATAAATAGCAAGGTCATTGCGATCCCAACACCGAAAAACCACACGCCATGCAAGCCATCCTCAACGAAACGTTGTGCATCGTGGCGGCGTTGCCAGTAGGCAGCACTATCCATGGCAATGGCCCAAAGCAGCAACAGCACCGGTATCAGCACCAGCGTGATATTAAAGACAGGGACACCCACTGAGACACGAAAAACTGCACCAAAGTGCGCAACAGCGATATCCAACGCCCAGGGAACAAAACTTTGTGTGATCAACGCGAGCAGGATCAACAAACACGCCATGATGGTTGCCGCGCCAATTCTGCGCGTCACCTGGACGGCTGCCACTAACAACAAGACGCCCCCCAGAGTGAGTGGAATAGGATACGTAGGAAATTGCCAGGGGCCGAGAGAAATTGCCGTAAACGCTGTCATGGCCGGCAGACCAAACTCGATAAAGCCAGCAAAGAAGATCAACATGCCCCATTCCGCGCTCGTCAGGCCCAACCAACGTCTAGCAGCATCCTTTTTACGCGTGTAGGCCGCTTCAGAGGCAAATAGGTAAATGATACCCATGCCGATCATAATGCCGCCAAAGGTTCCCATTAGATGAAAGGGCGACCAGAGCGTCACATCAATCCCATAGAGTTCGTGCCAGTAGTTATCAAAAGGGGCTGCACAGAGGTCGGTAAGTGCCCCAAAACCGAGCAACATGTAGCCGAGCGAAGCATGAAAATAACGCAATACTTGCACCGTTGAGGTAGCATCAACGCCTGGTGCTTGCTTTCGGTAGCGGAGTGTTTCAAGCAGAACGACAGTTAACGCAATTAGGCCTGCGATACCGATACCAGAATAGATCAAAATATGAGGAGGTATCCAGAACTGGTCACGCCCGATAAAATCATGCCAGTTCCTATCCCAGGCCAGACCCAGCTCAGCTTGCAGTAAAAAATAGAGCATCAACCAGCCGCCCCCCTCACGAAGGCGGCGTTCACTACGCACCACATGGTACGCAGATACCCCTGAGTCCTGTGATGAACCAGAAGTCTCGTTTGTATCTCCATGCGCCACTGATTGTGTCATATCCTATCCTTTTCTAGAGTCTCAGACACAGTTTATCATAACAATTACGGCTTTATCTATCCCTACTACGCTTTCAAGAAGCCAAACCCCACAACCCAAGAGGCTTGAGATGTAGTGACACCCCTCGTGGGTGTCATGTCCACCTATCACGTACATGTGTCCTGTCCACCTATCACGTACATGTGTCCTGTCCACCTATCGCGTACAGGTATGTAATCATATTTGACAGAGTACTCCTTTTATAACGGATGAGATGATGATGCAACTACCTTTTCACCTCACAAAGCCTTCAGTACTGTCGCTACACCCTACTTATTTACGCAACACAAGCACATACGTTGTAAACAACTCTGTTTCCCCTATATCTGAGAGTCGTCGTGAACTAGCCTCTCTCTTGTAAAATTCCGTAGAGTTTGATACAGTACTACGTGGCACATAAGCCAAACCGTTACCTACAGTGCTATCCGATAAAACAACATGTTCCATGTCGCAAAGGAGGGTTTTTGCTGTGGCTGTAGACACCGACAAAGAAACTTTAGGTTTTCAGACTGAAGTCAAACAACTGCTTGACTTGATGATCCATTCTCTCTATAGCAATAAAGAGATTTTCCTGCGCGAGCTGATCTCAAATGCGTCAGATGCCATTGATCGCTTGCGCTTCGCGATGCTTTCAGATGAGAGTCTCGGCGAAAACAACACCACATTTACTGTCTACATCAGCTATGATAAAGTGGCACGCACGATCACGGTTGCTGATAACGGTGTAGGCATGAGCCGTAGTGATGTGGTTGAAAATATCGGCACTATCGCCAAATCCGGCACACGCGAGTTTTTTCAGTCACTCACGGGCGACCAGAAGAAAGATGCCAACCTGATCGGTCAATTTGGCGTCGGTTTTTATTCCTCATTTGTGGTCGCCGAGCGTGTCACCCTGACGACACGACGCGCCGGCTTTGGCTCCGAACACGGTGTGCGCTGGGAATCCGATGGCAATGGCACCTATACGTTAGAAAACATCGACCGTCCCACACGTGGCACCGAGGTCACGCTCCATTTGCGCGAGGGCGAGGACGAACTGCTCGATGGTCACCGCCTGCGCTCCATCATTCGTAAATACTCCGACCATATCTCGGTACCAATCATGATGGTCAACGAAGAGAAGGATGAAGAAGGCAAAGAGCGTGAAGGTTTTGAACAGGTGAACCGCGCCTCTGCCCTCTGGACTCGCTCTAAAAGCGAGATCAGTGACGAAGACTATCGAGAATTTTACAAGCATATTGCGCACGATTTCGATGATCCTCTGACCTATGTGCATAGCCGCATGGAAGGAAACTACGAGTATACACTGCTGCTCTACGTTCCCACCCGCGCTCCATTCGATATGTGGAACCGTGACCGCCACTATGGCGTCAAATTGTATGTCAGGCGCGTCTTTATCATGGATGACGCGGAACAACTGATGCCTACCTACCTACGCTTCATTCGCGGTGTCATTGACTCAAACGATTTGCCGCTCAACGTCTCGCGTGAAATCTTGCAACATAACCGCATCATCGAAACGATGAAATCCAACGCCACCAAAAAGATTCTGAGCATGCTCTCTGAGTTGGCAAAAGACACAGAGAAGTACCAGACTTTCTGGAAGACCTTTGGGCGAGTGCTTAAAGAGGGTTTGGCTGAAGAAGAGAAGAACCGTGAGACAATTGCTTCCCTACTACGCTTCGCCACAACCGCAACTGATGGCGAGCAACAGAGCATCTCGCTCGATGACTATCTTGGGCGCATGAAAGAAGGTCAAGAGAAGATTTACTATATTACCGCCGATAGCTATGCAGCGGCGAAAGATAGTCCGTTACTGGAAATCTTCCGCAAGAAAAGCATCGAGGTCTTACTGCTCTCCGACCCTGTTGACTATCTGTTTGGCGTTGAGCTGACAGAATACAAGGGCAAAGAACTTCAGTCAATCTCGCGTGGCGAGGTGGACTTGAGTAAGATGGCCGACGAAGCGGAGAAAGAAGAGCAGAAAAAACAGGAAAGCGAGGCTCAAGCTCTCATCGAACGGCTCAAAAAAGCTTTGGGCGAACAGGTCAAAGAGGTTCGTGTCACTTCGCGCCTGACTACCTCACCCGCCTGCCTGGTCGTCGATGAGTATGATATTGATCCCGGTTTCCAGCGCATTCTCAAAGCGGCGGGCCAGACTGTGCCAACAGCAAAACGCATACTCGAAATCAATCCAACGCATGCGCTGATTCTCAAGCTCAATAGTGAGACAGACGAGCAACGTTTCGCGGACTGGGCCTTTGTACTATACGATCAGTCATTACTCAGTCTAGGTGAACAGCTAGAGAATCCGACGGCTTTTGTCAATCGTCTCAATACGCTGCTGACACACCTGTAACCGCTTTTACACCATACGCTAGCTACCGTATTCACCAGCTTGGTAAGGTATAATATTGAACGAAATAAAACGCCAACGTTTGTAGAGACCGATTGATCGGTTCCTACAAACGTTGGCGTTTTATTTCGTTCATCTAGTAGTGAAACGCGATTAAACAGTTTTAAGGACAAAAAGAGCGAGATATGGTATCTTTTACGAGCATCATGTCCGCCGGATGCTTCCGATGCCATACGTCACGAGAGCGACGACTAACAAACCAATCCCAGCGAGACAGACACCATTCCAACGCGCAATGCTCCAACCATACGCTCCCAGCAGCGAGCCAAGCGCGCCGCCAAGAAAGTAGGTGACCATATAGACCGTGTTCAGCCTACTACGGGCTTCCGCACTCAGGCTATACACTCGCGTCTGATTCGAGATATGCACGGCTTGTGTGCCGAGATCAAGTAGAATCACTCCCACAACTAGACCCGAGAGCCACAAACCTAGCAGCCAGAAACACAAAAACGAGAGCAGCGTTATGCCCAACATCACACCCGTTGTGATACGCGCGTTGATGCGATCAGCTAGTTTTCCTGCATATGAAGCCGAAAGCGCACCCACGACTCCAATGCCATTCGAATAAGAAAAGAGGGTAGACAAAAAGGTGTCAATCTGGTAAAG
>VFSW01003654.1_pt1 | contig 23074 bp, 21 predicted proteins | sample 5358111 | NCBI WGS metagenome assembly VFSW01 (sample SAMN11554181, study PRJNA540505) | mine drainage metagenome | isolation source: sediment from site ElyBrook_90M | place: USA: Ely Copper Mine, Vershire, VT | collected 2017
ACGATGCCGCACATCAGCTTTTTTCCTTCCTCGCCTTCGCCGCGGCGCGGAACGCCGCCGCGTTACCCGCCACGGTTCCGACCACGCCATCCTAAAACTTACGGCACGGCAACAGATCGTATTCGATATTCAAAGCCGCCGGCAACGATTTTCTCGGCTCGACTTTGTTGGCACGGGGCGAACCGCATGCGCCGGCCGGCCAGGCCCTGGTTGCAAGCCTGGCGCGTCGGCGGCATGACGAAATATCCGCGCGCGAGAGGCGCGGGTATCCCGCGGTGATGTCGCGGCCAGGTAACGGGACGTGACCGAAGTAGCCAAGCCTATCCAGTGAATCGGCCAAGCCAGCCACTATTGGCACGGCCGCATGACCAAATCGGTTACGAATCGTTACGGGAAATTTTATACCGTCCGCGTTATAACACCGCCATGAAATACCGTGGTGGGGCGTGTACACGAGCCTAGGCGCGCATGATATTCTCGCAATTCCACCGGAACCGGTGACGGTCCGGCGGAAAGCGCCCGTGCCCGGCCCGCGTGGGCCCGATTTCTTCATTCTCGGCGCCCCGAAATGTGGCACGACGTCGCTCGCGGCATGGCTTGCCGGGCACCCGCGGATCTTCGTGTCCCCGGTCAAGGAACCGCATTTCTTCAACACGGATGACCGGCGGGGCGTCGCGACGCTCGGGGCGTACGAAGCGCTGTTTCGCGGCGTGACGCCGCGGCATCGCGCCGTCGGCGAAGCGTCGGTGTGGTACCTGTCGTCGTCCGACGCGGCGCGTAACATTCTGCGTTACCGGCCGGACGCCCGCTTCATCGTCATGCTGCGCAATCCCATGGAGATGGCGCCGGCGCTGCACGCCGAAATGCGGCTGTCCGGGCACGAGAGCGTCGGCGATTTTTCGCAAGCCTGGCGGTTGCAGGAGGCGCGGCGCCAGGGCCGCTGTCTGCCGGCCTTCAACTGGGCCCGGCGGCGCCTGCTATACGGCGAGGTATGCCGGCTTGGCGCGCAGTTGGAGCGGCTGCTGGGGATGGTTCCGGCCAGCCGCGTGCTTGCCGTCGTGCTCGATGACGTCATCGAGGACCCGCGGCGCGAATATCTGCGCGTGCTGCGCTTCCTCGGCGTGGACGACGACGGCCGCGCCGAGTTCGCCGCCCACAACACGGCGAAGGTGCCGCGTTGGCCCGGCCTCGCGCGGGCCATGTTCATCTCCGTCCAGATCCGGCGGCGCCTCGGGATCACGCGCGGCCTGAATCTGTGGCGGCGGGCCTTCGAGATCAACCGGGTCCAGACGCCACGCGCGCCGCTGCCGCCGGAAACGGCGGCGTTGCTCGCGGGATATTTCGCCGAGGACGTGGCGCTGCTCGGGCGGTTGCTGGGCAGGGATTTCCGGCACTGGCTGGCGCGGCGGCCCGGCTGATCGGCTTCCGCCGCCGCCGACACCCGTTCAGCATCACGGATGATGAAGCTGTCCCGGCGCGCTTGCATCGTTAATGATACGCATATATTATCAAAACCGATGGACGGCGCCTGTGAAATGACCACAATTGTAGGTCCCGATGCGCATACTCACCGTGTTTGGCACGCGACCGGAAGCGATCAAGATGGCGCCGGTGGTGCGTTGCCTGGCGGCGGCGCCGGACGTGCGGTCGCTGGTCTGCGTCACCGCGCAGCATCGGGAAATGCTGGACCAGGTGCTCGAACTGTTCAGCATCCGCCCCGACCACGACCTCGACCTGATGCGGGCCGGGCAGGGGCTGACCTACGTCACCACCAGCGTCCTGCACGGGCTCGGCGAGGTGCTGCGCGCGGAGCGGCCCGACCGCGTCCTGGTGCAGGGCGACACCACGACCGCGATGGCGGCCGCGCTGGCCGCCTTCTACGAGAAGATCCCGGTCGGCCATGTCGAGGCGGGCCTGCGCACCGGCAACCTGTTCTCGCCCTGGCCCGAGGAGATGAACCGGCGCATCGCCACCGTCATCGCCGACCTGCACTTCCCGCCGACCGGACAGGCACGCGACAATCTGCTGCGCGAAGGCGTCGACCCGGCGCGGATCGTGGTCACCGGCAATACGGTGATCGACGCGCTGTTCGACGCGGTTGCCATCCTGGACGCGGACCCCGCGCGCGTGTCCGCCCTCGATGCCGCGCTGCCGCGCCTGGACCCGGCCAAGCGGCTGATCCTGGTGACCGGGCATCGGCGGGAGAATTTCGACGGCGGCCTTGAGCGCGTGGCGCAAGGCCTGCTCCGGCTGGCGCGGCGCGGCGACGTGGAGATCGTCTATCCCGTGCACCTCAATCCGAACGTGCAACAGGCGGCCAACGCCGTGCTCGGCGGCCAGCCGGCCATCCACCTGATCCCGCCGCTCGACTATCTGCCGTTCGTCAACCTGATGCGGCGGGCGGCACTCATCGTCACCGATTCCGGCGGCGTGCAGGAGGAGGCGCCCTCGCTGGGCAAGCCGGTGCTGGTGACCCGCGACACCACGGAACGGCCCGAGGCGGTGACCGCCGGCACGGTGCTGCTGGTGGGCACCGATCCCGACCAACTGGTCGCCCAGGCGAGCCGCCTGCTCGACAACCCGGCCGCCTACGCGGCGATGAGCTTCGCTCACAACCCCTACGGCGACGGCCATGCCGCCGCCCGCATCGTGGAGGCGGTTCTCCGTGCATAGCTTCAGTCGCATCGCCGTCGTCGGTCTCGGCTATATCGGCCTGCCGACCGCCGCCATCTTCGCCGAGAACGGCATCGAGGTGGTCGGCGTGGACGTGAACCCCCAGGCCGTCGAGAGCATCAACCAGGGCCGCCCGCATTTCGGCGAGCCCAATCTCGACGCGCTGGTGCGCCGCGTGGTGGAAGGCGGCAAGCTGCGCGCCACGATGGAATTGGAGCCGGCGGACGCCTTCATCATCGCCGTGCCGACACCGCTGCGCGGCCATGGCGAGGGGGCCGAGCCCGACATCTCCTATGTCGAGGCGGCGGCGCGCGCGGTGGCGCCGGTGCTGGTGGCGGGCAATCTGGTGATCCTCGAATCAACATCCCCGGTCGGCACCACGGAGCGCATGGCGGCGATCCTCGCCGAGTTGCGCCCCGACCTGACATTTCCGCAGCAGAAGGGCGAGATGGCCTCGGTGCAGGTCGCGCATTGCCCGGAGCGGGTGCTGCCCGGCCGCATCCTGGAGGAGGTGGTCAACAACGCCCGCGTCATCGGCGGCATGACGCGCAAATGCTCGCAGCGGGCCTTGAGCCTGTACCGCGTCGTGGTCCGCGGCGAGTGCCGGGTGACCAACGCGCGCACCGCCGAACTCGCCAAGCTGACCGAGAACGCCTATCGCGACGTCAACATCGCCTTCGCCAACGAGCTGAGCTTCATCTGCGACCGGCTCAAGGTGAACGTGTGGGAGCTGATCGGGCTCGCCAACCTGCACCCGCGGGTCAACATCCTGTCGCCGGGCCCGGGCGTCGGCGGGCACTGCATCGCGGTCGATCCGTGGTTCATCGTCGCCACCAACCCCGACGAGGCCAAGCTGATCCGCGCCGCGCGCGTGATCAACGACTCCAAGCCCGGCTACGTCGTCCGCAAGGTGCGCGAGCGCGCCGCCGCGCTGAAGCGCCCGGTGATCGCCTGCCTCGGCCTGTCCTACAAGAAGGACGTGGACGACCTGCGCGAAAGCCCGGCGGTCGAGGTCGTGGCGGGGCTGGCGCGGGAGCAGGTGGGGGAATTGCTGGTGGTCGAGCCGCACATCTCCCGGCTGCCGCGCGAGCTGAGCGAACTTGGGCTACAACTCTGCGACTTCGACGACGCGATGGAGCGGGCGAACCTGGTGCTGCTGCTGGTCGATCACATGAGCTTCATGCAGGTCGATCGCGACGTGCTGAAGGACAAATTCGTCATCGACACGCGCGGGGCGTGGTAGCGGGGCGGGGACCGGCGCCGCTAACCGGGGACGCCGATTCCGAAACTGAACAACGTGGCTTCCGTCTTCAGCGGAACTTTGGGTTGGGAGTTGACGATCTTAGCCAACATTGTCATTTTGGTGGTCGGATTTCGCAACGCGCCGGAAGTAATAAACTGTCTGCGAGCGCTTGCCGTCGCGCAATCCGAGCCGACGTTCGAAGTCTTCATCGCGGAGAACGGCGGCCCTTCCGGCATGGACGCACTGATCGATGCATTGGCCGCGGAAGACAGTCCTTGCCGGAAATTGCGGGATTCCGAGTCGCCGACGCACTTACCCGGCGGGGTGCGGCGCCATGACTATCGCTTGGTCCGCACCGACACTTCGCATCCGGTGTTCGTGCATGTCGTGGAGATGACCGACAATCTAGGCTATGCCGGAGCGGTCAACTTCTGGCTACGTCGATTGTTGGAGATTCCGGGTTGGGAGAGTGCCTGGATCCTCAACCCCGACACCACACCCACGCCATCCGCCCTCGCCGAACTCGTTGCGTATTCCAAGCGCCGCGGCAAGATGATGGTCGGAAGCCGTCTGGTGCAAACCGCCGATGCGGACCACGCCCATTCCCGGGGCCTGGCCTGGCAGAAGCTGGCGGCAAAGACTCTTGCCATCGACTATCAGGCACCGACGACACCCGACCCCGATATGGACGATGTTGAAGCGCGCCTCACCGCGCCATCGGGTGCTTCCTGTTACGTGACACGATCCCTGATTGAGCGGATCGGCCTGATGGACGAACGTTACTTTCTCTATTTCGAGGACCTGGAGTGGGGGGATCGTGCGAAGCGTCTGGGCATGGTCGGTTACGCGCATCACTCGATTGTGCCGCATCAGGGCGGAACGACGATCGGAACAGCAACGAGCCGCGCCGCCCTGTCGCGCCTTGCTGTCTATCTTGAAATACGCAATCGTATTCTTTTCGTGCGGGATCGGTATCCGCGTTGGCTGCTCTGGACTGTTCTCATGCAGGTCGTGCATGCAACGGCGTTCGGCGCCGTCGGTGCGTTCGGCAACATGGTCGCCGGGTACAAGGGGCTCGTGGCCGGCATCCGGGGCGAGACAGGTAGGCCCGACCGGATGCTGAGCGCCCATCTTCGCTGACCAGACCGAGTCCAATGAAACGGTATCTAAAATTGCTCGTGAGTTGCTTTTACTTCGGCGTTCTATGGGCCGTCCACGGTTTCCGGAAAGTCTTGCGTATTAGGAGTCACGCTCCATTCGTCATTCTATACTACCATGCGGTTCCCCCGTCGAAGCGTGCCGGGTTTTCCCGCCAGATGGATATCCTTGCCCGCCATGCGCGCGTCGTGCCCGCCGACTGGTGCGGACCTGGCGATACGTCGGGCCGGACCGTCGCCATAACATTCGACGACGCGTTCACTAGCGTCGCCGACAATGCCCTGCCCGAACTGGCCAAGCGCGGATTGCCATGCGTGATCTTCGCGCCCTCGGGCGTGCTCGGCCGCGGTCCGAACTGGGCCATGGAAGGCGGGGTCGATCGCGGCGAGGTGGTCGTCGATGCGTCTCGCCTGCGGACATTGCGGTCCCCGCTGGTTGCGATTGGGGCGCACAGCGTGAGCCATCCCCGACTGGCGCATATCGATCACGCGCGCGCGCGTGAAGAAATCGGAGGATCCCGTCGGGCCCTCGCCGCTCTGCTGGAGTCCCCCGTGACGCTCTTCGCGTTTCCGTACGGAGACCACGATGCGCGTGTCGTCGAAATCTGCCGGCAGGAGGGTTTCCGGCAGGTCTTCACGATCGTGCCCGAACCGGTGGTTCCGTCCGCGGATTCCTTCGTCCGTGGGCGTATCTCCGTCGAACCTGATGACGGCGCCCTTGAGTTCTTCCTGAAAATGTCCGGCGCCTATGCCTGGATGCCGCTGGTATCGGCAATAAAGCGGCGCCTTCGTCCAACCGAAGAGAATTCCCACCAGGATCGCCGGTCCACAGAGAAATGAGCATACGCATCCGTCGTGCCAGCCTTGACGACCGACCCGCCATCGAACATTTCATCCGCCTCGCATACGAGCAGCTGGCTCCGTTCAAGGGACCGGACCGCTGGTTTTGGCAGTTCGTGGACAACCCCTTTCTTGATGGGATGGGGGAGTTGCTTCCGATCTGGATCGCGCTCGACGACGAGGATGTCGTTGGCCAGATCGCGGTTCAGGGAACCAACGTGCAGGTCGCCGGCCGCCGGCATGCCGCGGGATGGTGCGTTGACGTGATGATCCTGCCGGCCTACCGCGGTCAGGGGCTCGGACATCGGCTGCATGAGGCCGTGGCGCGCGATGTTCCGATTCTTCTCATGCTGACGATGGCGCCGGCCACGCGTCGGTTGGCAGAGCACTCCGGAGCGATCACATTGGGGCCAACCCGCCAATTTTCGCGCTGGGGCCGGCTGCGAGCCGAAGACGTATCGCGATTCCTGATCCGGCGCACGGCACATCGGCGACGCCTCGGGTGGGCCGTGCGCCGTGCCTGCGACAAGCTGGCGCTCCATCACGTACTTGCGCTCCTGACGATGCCGTTGGTGAAAGTTCGGGACTGGCGCCGCTTGCCGGCCGCTCCGGACATCACCATTATCGAGACGTCCGAGGTCGGAGAAGATCTCGACAAGTTGTGGCAACGGGCGGGGCAAGGCTATTCGGCCATCTGCCCGCGGGATAGTAAATTCCTGGAATGGCGCTTCATGGCTTGCCCGGGGCTCGCTTACAATATTTTCCTGGCCTACCGCGACGGAAATGTCGTCGGCTATTCAGTGCTGCGCCGCGCCAGTTCTCAGGAACTTCGCCTGGGAATCATCGTGGACCTCTTCGCGGACCGCCGCGACCTCCCGGTGTTCCAGAGCCTTGTCGCCCACGCGGTGGATTACTTCGGCCCCGACGTGGCATCGGTCGAGTGCGCCACGTCACTGCCGGCGATCGAATCCGTCTTGCGCAAGGCGGGGTTCTTTGTCAGCCGCACGCTCGCCCCGACGGTGGTTGTCTCGGATACCGGTCTGCGCGCCGACATCGGACGCCTGAATAATGAAGGCTTTTTTTCAAAGGCGGACCATGATTGGGACCAAATCAATCTCGCATGAATAATGTCGTCCCTATTTATTGTGCCACCAACACGCCGTCCATTCATCATTACCGTTGCGGATGATCGCGCGGCCATCGAGTGGTGCCGCAATAAGCATCGCATCAAGCCGCTCACGCTGGCTCTGATAATAAGTGATGAGACCTGATCGACCCAGTCGCGTCATCATTTGGAGGGCGGCCGGAATATCCTTGATATAGTACAAGACTTCGCATGCCACCACGAGATCGTAACGTGGCGTCCCGTCACTGGGGATATCGTCGAGGGTGCCGACGGAAAACGTGGATGCGGGACATCGGGCGCGCGCTCGTTCCACCGCCCGGGCACTGACATCGTAGCCATGCAGTCGGTCGCAAACGCGGGCCAGGTACTCGGACTGATGTGCTTCGCCGCAGCCGATCTCGAGAAGGCTGCCGACATGCCCGAACTCTCGCTGTATCAACCGGTTGGTTTCTTCGAAGCGGAAGTGCTCACGCGGGTTGTCCAGGCCCCAGGGGTCCGGCATTTGGTATAACATGTCGAGGCGCTGGTGGCTGTCGCGATAATGGACGCCACGCAGCAGCACGCGAGTCCAAATGTTCCTCAACGAGGACGAGATTGATGCCACCGCTCGATGTCCTCGCTCTGGTCTATCGGTTCCATGCCGCGGGCTCGGGAGAAATGGGCAACGTCATGGACCGCGCCGACGGCCCGGGCGAGGTTCGTGATTGTCCGGCATCAGATCCCGAACAAAGCGGCATCGGTGTAGCTTAGGTCGCTGCCTCTCATTTTTTGAGGGCCCTTGGAATAGATAGGCAATCTCTCCGGAAAATGCTTGCCAATCATCCCACGCAGAGGTCGGTCCGCGCCGATCAGCACGATCGGAAGTCCTCGCAATGCCAGGAACCGACCAAGTGGTCCGGCTGCTTCCTCAAAACTTTCGACCGAACGAGCATAAATAAGCAAGGCGCATGGCACGAGGCCACGGGCCACCTTGCGCCTTCTGAAAATAAAAGGTTGGCCGCCAGCGTTTGTTTCATACCACACGCAGATGCAGCCGAACCGCTGGTGGTCCGTCAACAGGCGCAATTCCCATGGGGACATTCCGCTCGAGCGGCTCCATTGTTCGGGGGTCGAGGTGAGTTTCGCGCCATGCCCTGCCACGCTCAGTGCCGGCAGTCCCGCGAAAAGTGCCTTGGCGGCTCTGGTGAACCCTTGCGCTTCAATGGTCTGGCGCGTGTGATCCGCCGGCCAGACGTCGATGTAGGTGACAGATTTGCCCTTGAGCGCCCGCGACGTGAGGAAAGACGCATACGCCCGGAAATCGGGCCGGACATACCAGCTTGAAACGTTGCAGCGTATGCCGTGGGTCGAGGTGCCGCCACCGTCCGAGGAGATCAGCAGCAGCACGCCGACCACGGCTCCTTCCGACGCAAGCAGGTAGCCGAACCTTGGCATTCCGTCGGGCGGGGGGACCGCCGCGAGGCGTTGCAAGCCAGCCTGCCAGTAAGCCTTGCTTCTGGTCGGGAAGCCGACCTGAAGCAGATCAATTACCGCGTCGAGATCGGCGGTCCCAATCTGTCTGCAAGATACCCTTGCGGCGCAAGTATCTGTCATTTCAAAACTCCGACAGCTCCACTCCGCCATACCGGGATCGCTTCGTGTCGAGCGCTGCGTCTCATAGTCCCTAGCTTAAGGCAAAAGTTCGTGATCGGCAACCAGATCCGATGCTCCCTTGGTACACCCAGGGTCTGCCGCTCACCGAACCGGCATCCTCGGCGTGTCGCTGCGCGGCGGACGTTGCGGCGGCGCGTTGTCCGAGACGCTGCGTGGCCCGCAAGATATTGGCGCACCGCGTATTAAGGGCGACGAAACGGAATCGTCGCGACAGTTTTTGCGTTAAACGATCATTGACCGAGCGCATCGTGATTGCTAAAAAGCATTAAATGCCATATTAGGGTGTATGTGCGGTCCAGCGGCGACGCCAGCCGAGACAAGTCGGTCGGGCCGAAACAGTGGCGCCAGACCGAAAGTGGGATGCAATAGGTGCGGAACGAGACAATCGCGATTCATGGCGGCTACGACGTGGACCCGACAACGCACGCCGTCGCGGTTCCGATCTACCAGACCGTGGCCTACGCCTTCGACAGCGCCGAGCATGGCGCGGCGCTGTTCAACCTCGAGGTCGAGGGGCATCGCTACAGCCGCATCAGCAACCCGACCAACGCCGTGCTGGAGCGGCGGGTCGCCGACCTCGAGGGCGGGGTGGACGCGCTGTGCGTGAGTTCGGGCCAGACCGCGCTGCACTACGCCACCGCCAATCTCACCGAACCCGGGCGGAACCTCGTCTCCGTCCCGCAACTGTATGGCACGACGCACACGCTGTTCGCGCACTACATGCCGCGGCTGGGCATCAAGGTGCGATTCGCCGAGAGCGACCATCCGGACGCGATCGAGGCGCTGATCGACGACGACACAAGGGGCGTGTTCTGCGAGAGCGTCGGCAACCCCGCCGGCAACATGTGCGATATCGAGGGCCTTGCCCGCGTCGCCCACAAGCATGGCGTGCCGCTGATCGTCGATAACACCGTCGCCACGCCGATCCTGCTGCGGCCGATCGAGTACGGCGCCGACATCGTCGTGCATTCGCTGACGAAATTCATGGGCGGGCATGGCACCACGCTCGGCGGCATCATCGTCGATGCCGGACGGTTCGACTGGCGCCAGCACGCCAGGCGTTTTCCGATGTTCAGCGAACCGGACGAGTCCTATCACGGTCTTGTTTACACGGACCATTTCGGCGCCTCGGCCTACGTCGCGCGCTGCCGCAGCGTCTATTTGCGCACGACCGGCGCGGCGCTGTCGCCGCTGAGCGCCTTTCTGCTGCTGCAAGGCATCGAGAGCGTCGCCGTCCGGGTCGAGCGGCATGTCGAGAACGCCCGAAAAATCGCCGAATTCCTGCGCCGCGATCCGCGCGTCGAGTGGGTCAATTATGTCGGTTTCCCCGAAAGCCCGTACCACGCGCTGGCGCAAAAATATCTCGGCGGGCGCGCCTGCTCGCTGATCACCTTCGGAACGCGCGACGGCCAGGCGGGGGCCATGCGCTTCTACAACGCGCTGAAACTGTTCAAGCGGCTGGTCAATCTGGGCGATGCCAAGTCCCTGGCATGCCATCCGGCGTCCACGACGCACCGGCAGATGTCGCCCGCCGAACAGCTCAAGGCGGGCGTCACGCCGGAACTGATCCGGCTGAGCATCGGCATCGAGCATTCCGACGACATCATCGCCGATCTCGACCAGGCGCTGGACGCGGTCGGGCGCGGGCCCGAGGCGAGGCACCCGGCATCATGAGCGGGCGGCCGGAAAACACAGGGAGCAGCGCGGGTGTTGCACGGTATGGCCGCTGAGCGGCGCGGCGAGATGCCGCGGCCGCTGATCATCGGGCTGGTCAACAGCATGCCGGGCGAGGCGCTTGGGCATACCGAGCGGCAGTTCCGCGACATCCTGTCGGCCGTCTCCGGCGATGCCGGCGTGCGGCTGCGGTTCTTCACGCTCGGCGATTTGTCGCGCGCCGGGCCGCGCTACGACGACGTCGCCGCGCTGGAGACGGCGGAGATCGACGGGCTGATCGTCACCGGCATGCCGCCGCGCGCGGCGTCCCTGCGGGACGAGCCGTATTGGGACAAGCTCGCGGCGCTGGTGGATCTGGCCATGGACCGCGCGATCCCCACGGTGTGGTCGTGTCTGGCGGCGCACGCGGCGGTGCTGCACCTGGACGGGATCGAGCGGCGGCGGCTGCCGGAAAAACTGTCCGGCCTGGTGGACTGCGCGCGCGCCGAGGCCGGCCACCAGATGGTGGCGGGCCTGCCGGCGCGGTGGTCGATGCCGCATTCGCGCTACAACGAACTGCCGGCGGACGCGCTGGTCCGCGCCGGCTATCGCCTGCTGTCGCGCGCCGACGATGGCGGCGCCGACCTGTTCACCCGGGACGACGCGCCGTTCCTGTTCTGCCAGGGACACCCGGAATACGACGCGCCCGCGCTGCTGCGCGAATATCGGCGCGACATCCGGCAATTCCTGGCGGGCGAGCGCGACAGCTACCCGGACGCGCCGCGCGGCTATCTCAGCGACGCGGTCGCGCCCCTGCTCGCGGCCTTCCGGCATCGGGCGCTGCGGGAGCGGGCGCCCGACGCCATCAGCGCCTTTCCGATGGACGCGTGCCTCGCCGATCGCACGCCCTCCTGGCGGGATCGCGCCGGCGGCATCTATGCCAACTGGCTGGCCCTCGTCGCCGGGCGGCGGGCCGCGCGGCCCCTGGCGGCGGCACATTGGAGCGGCCAGCGCGCCGGCCGGGCGCGGGCGGCGGTCAGGACCCCGTCGGCAGGAACGCGCGGTGTCGCGTGAACTCCGGGTAGTCGGCCCGATTTCCGAATGACCACAGCAGCCAGCCGAACTCGTAGCTGCGCATTTCCTGTGTCAGGCACAGCGTGGCCGGGTCCGTCGCCCACGGGCTAATGCCGGTTGCCGCCACCAGCGCCGACCGCAGCACCCGCCCGACGCGGCGGCCCTGAAAGCCGCGGCGGGCCTGGGAGCGGTAGATCAGCGACAGCTCCGGCAGCAGCATCGACCGTTGCATCTGGTTGGCGCCGAAAATCCAGTTGAAGCCGCGCACGATCGCCTCCCGCGCGCCCGGCACGCCGTGCGCCACGGCGTGATGCAGGAACGCCGGCGCCATGCCGTGCTGATGCACGGAATACACCTCGTACGCGTCGAGCACGCGGTCGCCGCGCGGCATGTAGAACCACGGCCACTCGCCGAGCGGCCCTTGCAGCGCGATGAGCTTGGCCGCGATCGCGTTGGCCGCCGCGATCGCGCGGTCGTCGCCGGTCAGTTCGCCGTAATGGTAGAACGCCAGCGCCGCGTAGACCTGCGAGGCGAAGGTGGCGAAATGCCGCCGCCCGCCGCGGCTCGAATCCCGCACCAGCGCCCCAGGGCCGCGAAAACGGTCGTACAGCAGGCGGTGCAGACTATCGGCCAGTGGGCGCCAGGATGGGTCGCGGCGGGCCTGCGCGGCCACGCCAGAGACCGACAGGCCCAGATCCTGCGCGGTCCAGCCCGCCGCCGGACCGGCATCGCCGGCGAGCGGCCGCAGCCGGTCCGCGACGAGCCCCGGCGCCGCCATGTCCAGCTCCGCCCCGGCCCACAGCGCCATGCCCCAGGCGCCGTCGCGCACCGGCCGGGTCGGCAGGACGCGGCACAGCGACTGGAACAGCGCCGGCACGTCGTACGGCTCCCCGCCCCAGGCCCCGCGCACGGTGGCGAGACCGAGCAGCACGTTGAGCGAGTAGTAAACATCGCTGTGCGGCACCGACTCGTTTTCGGGGCGCCGGCCATCGAGATGGTATTTGTGCGACCACATGCCCTGCCCGGGCATCCAGCAGCGCCGCAATCCGGCCAGACCGTAGGCGCTCAGCGGGGAGGGTTCGTTCACGGCGGAAATGCCCATGGGGTTGCGATGAGCGCGTTGCGATGGACGGTGTGATCGGGATGGCAACTGTATCCCGACCGTTAGCGCGCGGTCGCGGCCACGGCAACATCTATTCGCACCCAATACGACACGCGCGGCCGGTCAGGGCCGTGCCGCGGCGGCCTGTTTCGCCAAATACCAGGGCACGAGCGACAGTTCCGCCCATCCGTCGGGGTTCAGCGTCTGCTCGAACCTGGCGCGGATGGCGGCATCGTAAGGCGCGAGCGCCGGCCACAGGCGTCCCGTGGCATGCGCCGTGGCGATCAGGTGGCCGAGATCCTCGGCCGTGAACACCACGCCGTGCTCATAGGCGATGACCATCGCCTCCACGTCGATGACGTAGTAGCCGGCATTGGGATGCACCCCCACCCAGTGCTTCGGCGCGCCGGAGGCACGATAATCCCAGGGGCCGGCGGGCTCCCAGTAGTTCCAGATCTGGTAGGTGCCATCCGCCCGCGACCGCAGCCGGGCCTTCATGAGCCGGAACCACGCCGCCGCCCGGTCCCGGTAGATGTCGTCGCCGGTCGCGTCGGCCATCGCGAGCAGCCACAGCGCGACGAGGTTCGCCTTGTTGTCCGGATGCGAGAAGCCGACGCGCCGATCGTCCTTGGCCCGCTCGCCCTCCGTCCAGCGCCCGGTTTTCGCGTCGATGCCGTATGGCGCCACCACGGTGATCGTGCCGGCGCCGGTGTCGCGCCAGACGCCGCGGCGGTCCCATTTCTCGAACGTCCGGCGCGCGAGCGCGAGGTAGCCCCGCGCCTTCCCGCCAAGGCGTCCGGCAAGCGCCGGGTCCTTCAGGATGGCGGCGGACGCCAGCACGACCGGCCGCAGCGCCATCGCCTCGCCCAGCAGGCTGTCGGCGTCGAAGCTGTCCAGATTGTCCACATCGGTTCCCGCCGCGCCGACCTTCGGCCAACCGATATAGCCATCCGGTTCGGTCACCCCGCGCCGGACCCACGCATCCGTCCAGTCGGCCAGCCGGTCGAGCCAGCGCGCGTCGCCGGTCGCCAGATACCCGTTGTAGAAACCCTGCGACAGCGGCGAGATCAACCAGCCGATCTCCTCGCCCATGGCCGTGTCGCATTAGCGGGCGCGCGCCTCGGCCAGGATGTTCCGCTCCCAGCGGTCCAGCCATGCCTGTCGCAGGCCGGGATTGATGGTGAACGCCGGGCCCGGCGCGGCGGGTGGCGCGGCGGGTGGCGTGGCGACGGCCGGCGGCGCCCAGACGGCGCCGAGCGCCAGGGCGAGACACGCGCCCGCCGCGCCCGCCAAGTGGCGCGGCCTGTGTTGCCGGCGGGGCCGGGTCGCTGTCGTCCGCTGGGTGCGCATGTCGCCAACAATCCTCGGATGGGCGGCGGTTCAGCCGGGCCAGGGTCGGCGATCTTGTCGGCCGGAGCGCCGCGATCCGCCGCCGACATCGCCAGTTTACTTGCCGAGATGGCAACGAACCCGCACAATGTGTGCAACCCAACCGAAAGATCCGCATCGGTGACTGCCGCAAACGCTGGCGAGGCTCCGCTTCAGGCCTGGATTCGGGCACTCGACCGTACCGCCCCGTTCGCGAACGGCACGGGCGTGGCGCTGCCGACGCACCTCGCCGACATGGCGGAGACGGTCGGGACGCGGCCGGCGCTGCTGGCCGACACCGGCGGCCTGACCTACGCCGGGCTGGCCGGGCAGGCCAACCGCTACGCGCGCTGGGCGCTGCGCGAGGGGCTCGGCGCCGGCGAGACGGTTTGCCTGCTGCTGCCGAACTGCCCGGATTACGTGGCGATCTGGCTCGGCATCACCTCGGTGCGCGGGGTCGTCGCGCTGCTCAACACAAATCTCGTGGGCGACGCGCTGGTGCATGCGATCGCCTCGGTCGGTCCGTGCCACGTCATCGTCGGCGCGGCGCTGGAAGACGCGCTGGATGGCGTGCGCGCGCGCCTGCCCGCCGAAATCCGCTGCTGGACGCATGGGGAAGGCAGGGGGCCGTCGATCGACGCGCGGGTGCGGGAGCTTTCGCCCGACCCGCTGGGCGCGGACGAGCGGCGCCCGCCCGCGCTGACCGATCTCGCGCTGTATATCTACACCTCCGGCACCACGGGCCTGCCGAAGGCGGCCAATGTCAGCCATCGCCGCGTCATGGAATGGAGCTGCTGGTTCGCCGGCATGATCGACACCCGGCCGGACGACCGGATGTACAATTGCCTGCCGATGTACCACAGCGTCGGCGGCGTGGTGGCGGTCGGCGCGATGCTGGTCGGCGGCGCCTCCGTGCTGATCCGGCCGAAATTCTCCGCCAGCCGCTTCTGGGACGACGTGGCCGCGCACGATTGCACGATCTTCCAGTATATCGGCGAGCTCTGCCGCTATCTGTTCAACGGCCCGGCGCATCCGCGCGAGACCGCGCACCGGCTGCGGCTCGCCTGCGGCAACGGGCTGCGCGGCGATGTCTGGGAGACGTTCCGCGACCGCTTCCGCATTCCCCGCATCCTTGAGTTCTACGCCTCCACCGAAGGCAATCTGTCGCTGTACAACGTCGAGGGCCGGCCGGGCGCGATCGGGCGCGTGCCGGCGTTCCTGGCGCACCGGTTTCCGGTGGCGCTGGTGCGCCGCGACCCGGACAGCGACGCGCCGCCACGCGATGCCGACGGCCTGTGCCTCCGCTGCGCGCCGGGGGAGGCCGGCGAGGCGCTCGGCCGGATCGGGATGTCGGCCGACACGCATGGCCGGCCGTTCGAGGGCTACACCGACGCGGCGGCCTCGGACGCGAAGATCCTGCGCGATGTCGTGACCAAGGGCGACGCGTGGTTCCGCACCGGCGACCTGATGCGCAAGGATCGCGCCGGCTACTATTATTTCGTGGATCGTCTCGGCGACACGTTCCGCTGGAAGGGCGAGAACGTGGCCACCGAGGAAGTGGCCGAGGCGCTGCGCGCCTGCCCCGGCGTCGGCGACGCGGTGGTGTATGGCGTGGCGATCCCGGGCACCGACGGCCGCGCCGGCATGGCGGCGATGACGGTGGCGGCGGATTTCGACCTTGCCGCGTTCGCCCGTCACGTCGAGGCGCGGCTGCCGGACTACGCGCGCCCGGTGTTCCTGCGCCTGTGCGACGCGATCGCGACAACGGGCACGTTCAAGCCGGTGAAGGCGGCGCTGGCGCGCGAGGGCTACGACCCGGGGACCGTCGGCGACGTGCTGTACTGCCACGACCGGTCGCGCGGCGGCTTCGTGCCGCTGGACGCCGCGCTGTACGCGCGCATCCAGGGCGGCGAAGTGCGCTGGTAGCGGCCCGTGGAGAAAATCCGACGGAAAGAGCCGTCGGATTTTTTCCACGAGCCCTTGTTTTCGTGCGCCGATTCACCCGACGCTCGGATAGCGAGCGTCGGGATCGGACCACTAGGCCGTGTTGCCGGCATCGACCGTGAGCACGGTGCCGGTGATGTTGCGGGCCTTGTCGCCGAGCAGGAAGGCGACCGCCTCGGCGATGTCGCCGGGGTCGGGCATGCGGTGCAGCGCGCTGCGCCGGGCGATCTTCGCGCGCTGGCCGGGGTTCAATTCTTGCGTCATCTCGGTATCGACGAAGCCGGGCGCCACCGCGTTGACGGTGATGCCGAGCGGGCCGAGTTCGCGGGCGAGCGAGCGGGTGAAGCCGACCATCGCCGCCTTGGTGGCGCTGTACGCCGAGAGGCCGCTGTAGCCGGTGCTGGCGACGATGGAGCTGACATTGACGATCCGGCTGCCGCCGCCGGTCATCATCGCGCGCACGACGTATTTCGTCAGCACCATCGGGGACAGCACGTTCAGCCGCGTGAGCTGTTCGATGCTGGTGTCGTGCATGGTGGCGAGAATGCCGCTGGTGCCGAGCCCGGCATTGTTGACCAGGCCATACAGCGGGCCGAACTCCTCGTGCACGCTCTTGACCAGGCCGGGCAGCGCCGCGATGTCGCTGAGGTCGCCGGCGCGGAAGCGGATGGCGCCGTTATCCGCCGCCCGCGTGGCGGCGATCAGCTCGGGGCTTTCCCGCCGCGCCACCGCGCGCCCCGGCACCCCGCACGCGCCCCGCGCCCCCGCGATCGCGAGGCCGATCCCCTTGCTGCCGCCGGTGACGATGACGTTACGCACGGGCGCGGATCAGCTTGCCGGCGGCGGTCACGCCGAGCGACGGGACGACGCGCACGGTGGCGGGCACTTTGTACCATGCCAGGGCCTTGCGGCATGATTCGAGAATCTCGGCCTCCAGCGCCCCGGTTTCGCAGGCCGCGGCCGGGGTCGGCACCACCTCGGCGACCACGATCGCGCCGATGATCGGGCTGCGCCGCGCCTTGACCAGCGACATCTGCACGCCCGGATGCGCGTTGATGACCGCCTCGACCTCCTCGGGGTGGACTTTCAGGCCGCCGACATTGATCACGCCGTCCTTGCGCCCGGCGAAGTGGTAGCGGTCGCCGCGCAACTCCACGAGATCCTTCGTATCGACGAAGCCGTCGGAATCGGCGAGCGGGCCGGCCGCCTCGCCGAGATAGCGGCTGGCGATCCTGGGCGAGCGGATCCGCAGCGTGTCGTCCCGCACCCGCAGTTCGACGTCGCCCACGCCGCGCGCGATCAGCTCGGCGGGAAAGCCGGCGAGGCCGTCGGTGATGTCGAAGGCGACGCCCGCCTCGGTGGAGGCGAAGGCGTGCGCGATCCGGGCGGCGGGATAGACCGCGCGCAGCTTGTCGAGGATCGCCTGATCGGCGACCTCGCCGGACAGGCGGACGTCGCGCGGGGCCAGCGCGGTCGCGGCCGGGCTCAGCACGGCGCGGCGCCAGTGGGTCGGGGTGCCGGAGATGAAGGTGACGCCGGCGGTGGCGGCGCGCGCGAGGAAATCGCCGACCGGCTCGTCCGGCGCCGACAGAACCATCGATCCGCCGCCGGCCAGCGCCCGCAGCAGGATTTGCAGGCCGCCGTAGCGGCGGATGTCGTAGAACGTGCTCCAGACGGCGTCGGTCGCCGCGGTCGCGGGCTGGGCGATCACGCCGGTCAGGCTGCGCAGCGAATGGATCGCCATTTTCGGCGGCCCGGTCGTGCCGGATGTGAACAGCGCCCATTCGGTGGCAAGCGGCGGGTCGCTGGCCGGCCGCGTGGCGGCGGGCGTGGGCGGGCCGAGAACGACGCAGGACACCCCCGCGGCTTCCAGTTCCGGCACCAGGTGGTCCGTGACCGCGAGCGTCGCCTCGGCGGTCGCCGCGACGCCGGGCAGATGCCGTGCCGCGAGGTCGGGCGGACAGAGAATGATCCGGCGCGCCACGCCGTCGAGTTCGAGCAGCGCGAGGGTGGTGGCGAGCTGCGTGCCGGCGAGCAGGATCACATTGGCGCCGGCCACGCCGCCGCGCCGCGGGCCGAGCCGCGTGGCCCCGTCCAGCGTGTCGAGCGTCACGCGTGTCCGATCGTCGAGCAGGAATCGCCGCGACAGCGGCCCGGCCGCCGCCGTCAGATCCCAGAGCGACGACCGATCAGATGGCGGCATTTTCGTAGAGGACAACAAATTCGCCAAACGTCGTCGGGATCTCGACATCATCGCCCGCGCTCAGCGGATCGATCCCCAGCCGGCCCTCCAGATTCGCCACGATGATGGCCAAACACAGCGAATCCAGGCCGGAATTCAGCAGCGGCAGGTCGTCGGTCAACGGCGCGAGCGCGCGGCGCTGGTCCCTGGCGACGTCGGTGAAGACAGCAACGATTGTTTCGCGGACTGACATTCGGAAACCCCATCATCGGCATTGCCGGGGAACGATCCGGCGGCGACAAGCCCAGTGTCGCGGCGAGGCGCGGCGACGTTTGTGACATCGCAATCGTTGCGACGTCAAGGCTTATCGCGCGGTCGGCGCGATAGCATTCGCGCGCGCGCGCTGGAGACGTGTCGCGCGCCAGATGCCGCAAGTCGGCGCCCGAGCATCGCCGGGCGGCGGCACGGATGGCAACTACACAATTCGCATAACTTGCTGAAACGTATTGACTGTCGGAACGCAGTCGGTCACAGTTGTTCAGGTTTTCGCGTGGCACACCGCGACGGCCCGGCCGCAACGCGTCGCCTGGGCGGCCACGCCGGATGCGCTTGGAGTTACGAAACAAAAACGACAATGGCGGAGCCAGCCGGCCGCCGCCGCGGCGATGACGTGCCGGCCGACCAACGGACAATGCCACGGACCACGCGGGCACGGCGCCCGGGGGGCCGATCACCATCGGCGGGGATAGATGCCATGCTGACCGCGAGAGAAATGATTGTCGAAGCCGGGGTCGAGACCGGCGGCAAGGACCGGCGGCAGGACCTGAAAATCCGCGCCGAGGCCGTGGCGGCGATTGCCGCGAAGCATGCGGACGCGGTCGATCGCGAGGCGCGTTTCCCGCGGGAAGCGTTCGAGGCCCTACAGGCGGAGCGCCTGCTCGGCATCATGGTGCCGCGGGAGTTGGGCGGCGAGGCCGCCAGCATCTCCGAAATCGTCGATATCTGCTACCGGCTCGGCCAGGCCTGCTCCGCGACCGCGATGATCTACGCGATGCACCAATCCTGCCTTGCCTGCCTGGCGCGGCATGGGCGCGACGACGACTGGCATCAGGCGTTGCTGCGCCGGGTCGCCGCCGAACAACTGCTGCTGGCCTCCTCGACCACGGAGGGGCAGGCCGGCGGAAATGTCCGCTCCAGCGCGGCGGCGATCGAATACACCGACGCGGACATCCGCCTCGAACGCGCGGCGACGGTGATTTCCTATGGCCGGCAGGCGGACGCGATCCTGACGACGGCCCGCCGCTCGGCGGAGTCGCATCCGTCCGACCAGGTGCTGGTCGCCTTCCTGAAGGAAGACTACACGCTGGAGCCGACGGTCGGCTGGGACGCGCTCGGCATGCGTGGCACCTGCAGCGCCGGCTTCAAGTTGATCGCGACCGGCCGCGCCGCGCAGATCCTGCCCGCCGCGTACGAGCGCATTCACCCGCAGAGCATGGTCCCGGTCTCGCATCTGGCGTGGTCGGGCGCCTGGGCCGGCATCGCCGCCGCCGCCGTGGAGCGGGCCCGCGCCTTCGTCCGCCACGTGGCGCGCAACGGCAATGGCACCATGCCCCCGGGCGCCGCCAACCTGGCCAAGGCGACCGCGTCGCTGCTGACGCTGCGCGGGATGATCGCGTCCTCGCTGCGGGCCTACGAACAACGCGTGGATGACGGCCGCGCCCTGGCGTCGATGGAGTTCCAGGCGGCGATGAATCTCACCAAGGTCGAGGCCTCCGAGGCGGCGGTGGCGATCGTGATGACGGCCGGGCGCGTCTGCGGCCTTGCCGGATATCGCAACGATTCCGAGTTCAGCGTCGGGCGGCTGCTGCGCGACGTGCTGTCGTCGCCGCTGATGATCAGCAATGACCGGATTCTCGGAAATCTGGCGGCGACCACGTTGATGACCCCGGTCCCGGCCTCGCTGTCCGATTAGCGGGCGCGGGTATCGGCGGGCGGCACACAGGATAACGAACGGGAGCTGGATCGAGCATGAGCATGGCAATGTCCACCCTGGCGGACGCCACGGACGACTACCAGGATCCGACGGCGGCGCTGGCCGAGGCGCTGTTCCGGCCGATGGGGGTCGATGGCGTCTATGCCCGCACCGGCCTCTATGAAACCGTCGTCGAGCGGCTGGTCGCGCTGATCAACACGCACCGGCCCGCCGAGGCGGAGGTGCTGCGCTTTCCGCCGGTGATGAGCCGGCGCGACCTGGAGAAATCCGGCTATCTCGGCAGCTTCCCGAACCTGCTGGGCTGCGTCAGCGCGCTGCACGGCAGCGTGGCCGACATCCGGGCCGCGGTGCAGCGCTTCGACGCGGGCGGGGACTGGACGAGTTCGCTGTCCCCCGCCGACCTCGTGCTGTGCCCCGCCGCCTGCTATCCGGTCTATCCGCTGGCGGCGGCCCGCGGCGCGGTGCCGCGCGGCGGCTGGGTGTTCGACATCGCCTGCGACTGCTTCCGCCACGAGCCGTCCAAGCAGCTCGACCGGCTGCAATCCTTCCGGATGCGCGAATTCGTCTGCATCGCCCAGCCGGAGACCATCGTCGATTTCCGCGCGTACTGGATCGAGCGCGGTCAGCAATTCGCCGACACGCTCGGCCTTACCTGCTCGGTGGCGCCGGCGAGCGATCCGTTCTTCGGCCGCGAAGGCCAGATGAAGGCGGTCAGCCAGATTCATCAGGCGCTGAAATTCGAGCTGCTGATTCCGATCCACTCGGCCGAGAAGCCGACCGCCTGCATGAGCTTCAACTATCATCGCGACCATTTCGGCACGACCTGGGGCATCCGCGACGCGGCGGGCGCGCCGGCCCATACCGGCTGCGTGGCGTTCGGCATGGATCGCCTGGCCGTCGCGATGTTTGCCCGGCACGGCCTCGATACGGCGGCATGGCCGTACGCGGTGCGCGACCTGCTCGGCCTGTGACGGGCGGCGTCGTGCCGCGCCGTTCGCCCGATGCCGCTTGACCCCCATGTCAGGCGGCTCGTGGGCGCGTTGTCGCTGGGCGCCGCGCCCGATGCGCCGCCGCCCACCATGGCGCGGCGCCGGGATGCCTTCCGCGACCTGATGCGCTTCTCCGAGGTCGGCGCGCGGGTCGCCCGCGCCGAGGACGGGGTGCTGCCCGGGCCGGCGGGGCCGCTGCGGATGCGTGTCTACACGCCGGCCAACGCCGCGGACGGCCGCCTGCCCGGATTGATCTTCTTCCATGGCGGCGGGCTGGTCGCGGGGGGGCTCGACACGCATGACGCGCTGTGCCGGTCGCTGTGCAACGAAACCGGGTGCCGGCTGATCGCGGTCGAGTACCGGCTGGCCCCCGAGCACGTCTTTCCCGCCGCGGTCGAGGATGCCCACGCGGCGGCCCTCTGGGTGTTCGGGCGGGCCGAGGCGCTGGGCGTGGACCCGCGACGGATCGCGGTTGCCGGCGATTCCGCCGGCGGCACGCTCGCCGCGATCGTCTGCCAGCGTCTGGCGCGCGCGCCGGGCCCTGGGCCGGCCGCGCAACTCCTGCTCTGCCCGATCCTGGACTGGGGCGCCGAGACCGCGTCGCGCCGGGAACTCGGGCAAGGCTATCTGCTCGACCGGGCGATGATGCGCCAGGAACTGGCCTGCTATCTCGGTTCCCACCAGATGGCGGAGCACCCGGAGGTGTCGCCGCTGCGGGCGGCGGAGGTCGGCGGCCAGCCGCGCACCTTCATCCACACCGCGGAATTCGACCCGCTGCGCGACGAGGGACACGCCTATGCCGAAAGGCTGCGGGCGGCCGGCGGCGAGATCCACCACACCTGCCACCCCGGGATGGTGCATCTGTTCTATGGCCTCGGGCAGGTGGTTCCCTACGCGCGGGAAGCGCATCGGCGGATCGGCGCGGAGATTAGGGCGGCGCTGGCCTGAGGACGCGAAGCCCGGCATGCAACACGTTATCAAATCAGGTCGTTACCGGGTAATCGATTAATTCATTGGGTATGTTGCCGCCGGCGTTGAACTCGGGCGCCTGTTGAAATAGTATTGGTGTAACGAACGAAATGATATTCGATCGAAGGTAACGGACAAGTCCGATGCGCGCACCGTTCACGCTGGACTCATGTCAGTGCTGGAAATTGGATGCATCGGCATTGCGGGCCGTTGCAAACAATGGTGAATGCACGACTCTCCCGCACACCGGGATCGCCGCGTGAGCCCCCTCGCGCGCCAGTTGTTCGATCGGTCCGACGGCGGCGTTCCGCTGGTCCACGCGGCACCATCCAGGACATGGGCCGCCAAGGCGAAACGGCGGCTTATTGTCGCGCTGAGCCTGGCGTTTTTCGCGCTCTGGTGGCCGTGGTGCCGCGTGGCGTGCCTCTGCGGCCTCGGCCGCGCCCGGCTGGTGATCCTCTACTACCACGCCGTGCCGCCCGGCCGGCGCGCGAGTTTTGCCCGGCAACTGGACGCGGTGCGCGACGGCGCGTATGCCGTCGTGACGGCCGATGTTCAGGGCAGGGCGGCGCCCGGGCAGTTGCTTGTCGCGATCACGTTCGACGACGCCTTCGTCAGCGTGATCGAGAATGCCATGCCGGAACTGGCGGCGCGCGACATGACGGCCACCCTGTTTACCCCCTCGGGACAACTGGACCGGCACCCGGGATGGTACATGGAGACGACGGCGGAGGACCGGCTCGAATGGATTGCCAGCGCGGACCTGCTGCGCGACCTGCCGCCGGTTCTGACGGTCGGCGCGCACAGCATCACGCATCCGTTTCTGCCGGACATCGACCGGGACCACGCCGCCACGGAGATCGCCGGGTCACGCTCGGACCTCGCGCGCATCACCGGGCGCGACGTCGACACGTTCTCATTTCCGTACGGCGAATACGACGACCATGTCGTCGGGCTGTGCCGGTCGGCTGGATACCGATTCGCCTACACGACGGCGCCGACCATGCGCGATCCCGCCGACCCGTCGTTCCTGCGCGGCAGGGTGCTGGTGGAACTGGATGCTTCGCCGCTGGAATTCTGGATCAAGATGCGGGGCGCCTATAGCTGG